>Ga0190271_10000240_pt1 | contig 26953 bp, 26 predicted proteins | sample Popmic356T_FD_133747 | JGI IMG/M metagenome (GOLD analysis project Ga0190271, IMG submission 133747) | Populus adjacent soil microbial communities from riparian zone of Weber River, Utah, USA - 356 T | ecosystem: Environmental > Terrestrial > Soil > Riparian zone | place: USA: Utah | collected...
GATCGGGCCGCGCTTGCCTTCGCCGACGGGGATCTTGTCCACGGAGCGCACCGGCGTGATCTCGGCCGCCGTTCCGGTCAGGAACACCTCGTCGGCGATGTACAAGAGCTCGCGCGGAATGTTTTGCTCGTGCACGGCGATACCAGCCGCCTCGGCGAGCCGCATGACCGTGTTGCGCGTGATGCCGGACAGGATCGACGAGGCGACGGGTGGCGTGTACAGCTTGCCGTCCTGGATTAAGAACAGATTCTCGCCGGCGCCTTCGCTGACGAATCCCGCCGTGTTCAAGGCGAGCCCCTCTGTGAATCCGAGCCGGCGTGCCTCGAGCGTCACGAGCGCGCTCGACAAGTAGTTGCCGCCGGCCTTCGCGAGGGCGGGGACCGTGTTCGGCGCGACGCGCTGCCACGACGAGACGCAGACGTCGACGCCTTGGTCGAGGCCGCCTTCGCCGAGATACGAGCCCCATTCCCACGCTGCGACCGACACGCTCGCCGGCTGCTCGATGTTGCCCGCGACACCCATCTCGCCGTAGCCGCGAAACGCGATCGGCCGAATGTAAGCACCGCCGAGCAAGCCGTTCTCTCGGACGACGTCGCGGCATGCGGTCACCAGCGTGTCGAGCGAGAACGGAATCTTCATGCGATAGATCTTCGCTGAGTTATACAGGCGCCGCACGTGGTCCGTCAGGCGAAAGCCGGCGGCCCCGGTGGGCGTCTTGTAGACGCGAATGCCTTCGAATACCGACGAGCCGTAATGCAGCGCGTGACTCAGCACGTGCACCGTGGCCTGCTCCCACGGCACCAGCTTGCCTTCATGCCATATGTACTTGCTCGTCTTGAGGGGCATTTACCTGCTCCTAGCGCTTGAAACCCGAACTGAGAACGTTACTCCTGCAGCCAGCTCATGCGGCCGCGCAGCTCCTTGCCTACCTTCTCGATGCCCTGGTCGAGGTCTTCCTGCATCAAGCGCTTGTAGTTCTTCTGGCCCGTGCGGTTTTCCTCGATCCATTGCTTCGCGAACGTGCCGTCCTGAACCTCTTTCAGCACTTGCTTCATGCTTTCGCGAACGTGCGCGTCGATGATGCGCGGGCCGCGTGTGAGATCGCCGTACTTAGCCGTGTCGCTGACGTACTGGTGCATCTTCTTGAGGCCGCCTTCGTGCAGCAGATCGACGATGAGCTTCATCTCGTGCATGCATTCGAAGTATGCAACTTCGGGCTGGTAACCGGCTTCGACGAGCGTCTCGAACCCGCGCACGATGAGTTCCGTCGCGCCGCCGCACAGCACGGCCTGCTCGCCGAAGAGGTCCGTCTCGGTTTCCTCGCGGAAGGTCGTGGCCAACACGCCGCCGCGCGTGCCGCCGATGCCATGCGCGTACGCGAGCGCGCGCGCTTGCGCCTTGCCGCTCGCATCCTGCGCAACGGCCATCAAGCACGGGACGCCGCGGCCCTGCTCGTACTGCCGGCGCACGAGATCGCCGGGACCCTTCGGCGCGATCAGGATGACGTCGAGATCGGCGCGCGGCGCAATCAGCTTGTAGTGAATGTTGAAGCCGTGCGCGAACAGCAGCGTCGCGCCTTTGTTCACGTTCGACTCGATGTCCTTGTAGAGCTGACCCTGCGCGAGGTCAGGAGCGAGAAACGCCACGAGGCCGGCGCCTTTGACGGCTTCGACGGGTGCCTTGACAGTGAACCCGTCGCGCTGCGCCTTCGGCGTCGTCTTGCCGTCAGGGCGAACGCCGATCGTGACGTCGTAGCCCGAGTCGCGCAGGTTCATCGCATGTGCGCGCCCTTGGCTACCGTAGCCGAGCACCGCAATCTTCTCGCCGCGCAGCGCGTCCCGATCAACATCCGCTTCCGTATAGAGCTTCATCGCACCTTCTCCAAAATCGAAGTCAACACTTGCTGGAAAAAAAAACCCCGCAGGCCTTTCGGGTGCGGGGTTGATCTAGTGAATATTCGTCGTCAGCCCAGACGCCCGCACCTGTCGCGATTTGCGAGTGCTACAAGCTTGGCAGGGCGGTGGGTTTTCATCTCAGTCTGATGAGAAATGGAGCGCGCATGATCAAGGAAAAGCCCAAAGTCTGTCAATGCCTTAGCCGCCGCGCCTCGGCGCGGCCAGAGCCTGCTTGGAGCTTACGGCCTTACTGAATCCTCGGCGCCCCTTATGGCCGCGCCTGGGTCACCGATCGCGCACGAGGTGCGGTAGCCGTCCATCCACCTATAATACCGGTCCGCCTCGGCAGGCCACGGGCCGTGAGGCACATCCATACGTCTTTCAAGGAGCGGACAACAAATGACGATCAAAGTCGGCGACAAAATTCCGAAAGGGCAGTTCACGCGAATGGGTGCCAACGGCCCGGAGCCGGTCTCGACCGACGATCTCTTCGGCGGCAAGAAGGTCGTGTTGTTCTCCGTTCCCGGCGCATTCACGCCGACGTGCTCCGCGAAGCATCTGCCGGGGTTCGTCAACAACGTCACGCAGCTCAAGGCCAAAGGCGTCGACACTGTTGCCTGCATGGCCGTCAACGACGTGTTCGTCATGAAGGCGTGGGGCGAGCACAGCAAGGCGGCCGGCAAGGTCGAGATGCTCGCGGACGGCAACGGCGAGTACGCACGCGCGCTCGGGCTCGAGCTCGATGCGAGCAAGTTCGGCATGGGCACGCGCAGCAAGCGGTTCTCGATGATCGTCGACGACGGCGTCGTCAAGACGCTGAACATCGAGCCGCCTGGCGAGTTTGGTATCAGCTCGGCCGAGAGTGCGCTAAAGCAGCTCTAATACATGCGGCGCGGGCGGCGGCCGCGCCTCGAAGGCCGCTCCCGAGACACGCCGGAAGAGCGTCCCTGCGGCTCGTGTGCGCACATCCCTGTGCGCACACGGTCTCGGGAACGGCCTTCGAGGCACGGCCGCCGCCATTACCCTCACCGCACTTTTCGCCTTGCGATGCGGGTGAACTTTGGCCGCGCTCTAGCGCGCGCGAGCGCGTAGAGCGCCGATCAGCTCGGGGACGGCTTTGAACAGGTCGGCGACGAGGCCGATGTCGGCGATCTCGAAGATCGGTGCGTCGGGGTCTTTGTTTATCGCGACGATCGTGCGGGCGTCTTTGATGCCGGTCAGATGTTGGATCGCGCCGGAGATTCCGACGGCGATGTAGAGCTCCGGCGCGATGATCTTGCCGGTCTGCCCGACCTGGAGCTCGTTGGCGACGAAGCCCGAGTCGACGGCCGCGCGCGACGCTCCCAGCGCGGCGCCGAGCACGTCGGCGAGCTCGGCGACGAGCTGGAAGCCCTCGGCGCTGCCGAGGGCGCGCCCCCCGGACACGACGCGCCGCGCCGTCATCAGGTCCGGGCGTGCGCCGCCGCCGGCCTGCCGCGCGACGAGGCGCGTGTGGCTCGGTAAGGCGACATCGAGCGCACGTGCTTGAACCGGCGCCAGCGGGCCTTCGGCCACGCCTGAGTACGATGCGAGCCGGACGGTCGCAACGACGAGACGTTCGGGGTCCGCGTCGACGGTCACAACGGCATTGCCAGCGTGAACGGGACGGCGGAAGCGGTGAGGGCCCAGGACGGCGAGTACGTCGCTGATCTGGCCTACGCCGAGCAGCGCTGCGACGCGCGGCAGCAAATCCTTGCCGAACGTCGACGACGGGCCGAGCAGGTGGCTGAAGCCCGCGGCCAAGCTTGCGAGCTGCGGCGCGAGAACGGCTGCGAGCGGCGCCGCGTTGTGCTCCGCGTCGACGAGCATGACTTCCGTGACGCCCGCGAGGCGCGCGGCTTGCGAGGCGACGGTGCCGCCGCCATGCGCGAGCACGGCGACGACGAGCGCCTCGGGCTTCAGATCGAGCGCGCAACGTACGCACTTCGCCGTCGCCGGATCGAGCCGCGAGCCATCGTGCTCCGCGATTACGAGCACGCGACTCACTGCAGCACTCCGCGGGCATCGAGCACGGTGACGAGCTCGGCGACGTCCTTGACGCGCACGCCGCCGCCGCGCACCGGCGGTGCCGTAAAGGCATGGACGGTGAACTGCCTCCGCGGCTCGACGCCGAGCTCGGCGAGCCGATACACGGCGAGCGGCTTGCTCTTGGCTTTGAGTATCTCGGGCAGCTTCACATAGCGGGGTTGATTCAACCGCAAGTCCGTCGTGACGACGGCCGGCAAATCGACCTCGAGCGTCTCGAGGCCGGCGTCGATCTCGCGCGTCACGGTCGCGACGTTGCCGGCAACCGCGATCGCCGAGGCGAACGTCGCCTGCGGTCGGTCCCACAGGGCCGCCAGCATCTGGCCCGTCTGGCCATGGTCGTCGTCGACGGCTTGCTTGCCGAGCAGGACGAGGCCTGCCTGCTCGCGCGCTGCGACGGCATGCAGAGCGCGCGCCACCGTCAAAGGCTCGGGCGCAACCGGCGCGTCGACGCGGATCGCGCGGTCGGCGCCCATAGCCAAGCCCGCCCGCAGCTGTTGCTCCGTTTCGACGGGGCCGATCGCGACGAGCACGACGTGCAAGAACGCGCCCGATTCCTTGAGGCGCAACGCGGCCTCGAGCGCGATCTCGTCGAAGGGGTTGATGCTCATCTTGAGCCCTTCGGTGGCCATGCCGGAGCCGTCGGGCTTCACGCGGACGCGGACGTTGTAGTCCACGACGCGCTTGATGCCGACGATGATCGTGTCCAAGCGAGCGGCTCCAGGGCGAAAAATCAGCGCGACAAATGTTAGCACCGAGGTGCGAGTCGCTCGTGACTCGCTACAATGGCGCGATGACACCGAATCCACTCGTTGACGTTCGAACGTTGGCGCGCGAGCTCGACCGCGCCGATTGGGTCGTCGTCGATTGCCGCTTCACGTTGACGGCTCCTGAAGCCGGAAAAGCAGCGTACGACCGCGGCCACATTCCCGGCGCGCGCTACGCGCATCTCGACAACGATCTCTCGCGCCGCCCGCGCGCGGACGAAGGCCGACACCCGTTGCCGGATCGCGAGCGTTTCGCTGCGACGCTCGGCGTTTGGGGGATTCAGGCCGGCGACAGGGTCGTCGCCTACGACGAGGGCAGCGGAGCGATCGCCGCGCGTCTTTGGTGGATGCTCGGCTGGCTCGGCCACGAGCGGCGCGCGGTCCTCGACGGCGGTTTCGCCGCTTGGCAGGAAGCCGGCTTGCCGATCGAGCAGACGCAGCCCACGGTCGGCGCGCGGCGTTACGAGCCACGCCGCGCCCGCAGCGTCGGCGTCGTCGCGACGGGCGAAGTCGCGCGACGGCAGGCCGAGGGCGACTTGCTCGTCGATGCGCGCGCCGCGCCGCGCTACCGAGGCGAGCAGGAATCGATCGACTCGAAGGCGGGACACGTGCCGGGGGCGCGCAATCGGCCGTTCTCGGCGAACGTGACGCCGACGGGGCGGTTTCGCCCGCCCGGCGAGCTACGCTCCGAGCTTACGGAGCTGCTCGGCGGCCGCAGCCCCGATCGGCTCATCGCGATGTGTGGCTCCGGCGTCACGGCCTGTCACTTGCTGCTCGCGATGGACGTCGCCAGGCTCTTCGGCGGCCAGCTCTATGCCGGGTCGTGGAGCGAGTGGATCCGCGATCCGACCCGCCCGATCGCGACGGGCGGCGAGCCTTAGCCCACCTTTTGCTGCGGCGACTGTTACGTAGGCGCTTGGCCGCAGCGGCAGGTCGTGGTAAAGACAGTGCCGTAATCCATTGCCGTTGAAAGGAATCGACCGTGTCGCGCCACTCTCACGAAATCGAAGCGAGCTCCCAGCTCAAGAATGTCCGCTACGAGATTCGCGGCAAGCTCGCCCGGCGCGCCCACGAGCTCGAACGGCAAGGCTACGAGATCGTGCAGCTGAACATCGGCAATCCGGGGCTATTCGGTTTGCGGACGCCGGAGACGATGCGCCTCGCGATGATCGAGAACTTGGGCTCGGCCGAGGCCTATTGCAATCAGAAGGGCATCTTCCCGGCGCGCGAAGCCGTCGTGATGCAGCAACAGGCGCGCGGTGTCGACGGCGTCAACGCGGACCACGTCTTCATGGGCAACGGCGTCAGCGAGCTCATCGACCTCACGTTGCGCGGTCTTTTGAACGCTGGCGACGAAGTGCTTATTCCGAGCCCCGACTATCCGCTCTGGACTGCCGCGACGGTGCTGAACGGCGGACGTGCCGTGTACTACCCGTGCCCCGAATCGCAAGAGTTCAATCCAGACCCCGACGCCGTCGAGAAGCTCATCACTCCGCGCACGCGCGCGATCGTCATCATCAATCCGAACAATCCGACCGGCGCCGTCTACAGCCGCGAGCGGCTCACGGCGCTCGCGCGGCTCGCCGAACGGCACAACCTCGTCGTCATGAGCGACGAGATCTACGACCAGATGCTCTACGACGGCGCGGAGTTCGTGCCGATGGCCACACTGTGCCGCGACACGTTGTGCGCGACGTTCAGCGGTCTCTCGAAAATCTATCGTGCTTGCGGCTACCGCGTCGGCTGGGTGTCGTTCAGCGGCGCCGTCGACCGCTCGGAGCGCTACATGAGCGCTCTCGATCTATTGGCAGCGCTCAGGCTCTGCAGCAACGTGCCCGGCCAGTGGGCCGTGCAGACAGCGCTCGGCGGATTCCAGAGCATCGCGAAGCTCTGCGCGCCGGGCGGCAGGCTCTACGAGTCGCGCGCCGCGATCCTCAAGGCCGTCGCGCAGAGCAGGTTCCTCGATCTCGTCGCGCCGCGCGGTGCGATGTACGCGTTCATCGGCGTCGACACGCAGAAGCTGCCGGGCTTCGACGACGAGGCATTCGCGATGGAGCTGCTCGAGCAGCAGCACGTGCTGATCGCGCCGGGCTCGAGCTTCAACACGCCGTATCGCGATCATTTCCGCATCACGACGCTGCCCGAAGAGGCTCGGCTCGCGGAGGTGTTCCAACGCATCGAGCACGTCCTCGAGCAGATCGCCGACCGCCCGCCGCGCCTCGAAACGGCCTGATGGCCGAGCACGCGAGCGCGCGGAATCCGCGCTCGACCACGATCGTCGTCGCCAACGCGCTCGCTGCGCAGCAGTGGGAGATGCACCTCGCGTCCGACGCAGTCGTTGGCGACGCATCCGCTTGGGAGACGCCGCCGCTGAAGTCGTACTCGGCGTGGCTCGACGACCTCTGGCTCGAGCACGCCGGCGACCGGGGGCCGGCGCTGTCGGCCAATCAGTCGTTGGCGCTGTGGCGCCGCGTCATCGCGGACTCCGAAGAAGGCGGTGACCTCATCGGCCACGCCGGTGCGGCCGAATGGGCCGCGGGCGCGTGGCAGCTGCTGCACCGGTGGCAGATCGATCCGGCTGGCGAGCGCGCCGCGGTACACGAGGTCGACTATCGCGCGTTCCTGCGCTGGTGCCGCAGCTACCGCGCTTGGCTCGACGGCCGCGGCTTCGTCGATCGCGCCGAGCTCGAAGCGGCATTGCCAGCTCGCCTCGCGGCCGTGGATCGAATCGTCGTCGCAGACCTCGAGGAGCCCTATCCGGCGCGGACCGCGTTGCTTGCGCAGCTCGCCGCGGGCGGCATGACGATCGAGACCCTCGCGGCGCCGGCGGCGGCCGGCACGCGCCGCGCCGCGCGACTCGCCGACGCGGCCGATGAGCTGCGAGCCGCATTCGAATGGGCGAAGCAACGGCTCGCCGCGAGCCCGCAAGCCCGCGTCGCCGTTGTGGTGCCGGTGGCCGCGCGCCGGCTGCACGAGATCGACCGGCTGGCGGCCGAGCTGCCGCCCGAGCTCTGCTGGACGGCGGGGCGAACGCTCGCCGCGGACCCGGCGATCGGCGCGGCCGTCGACGCGCTCGCTCTCGCGACGGCGCACGCGCCGTACGCAACCTTCGGGCGCTGGCTGCGCAGCCCGTTCTTCGGCGCACCGCGCGCGGAGAGTTTTGCGCTCGCGCGGCTCGACACGGACCTTCGTCTGGAGATGCGCTCGCAGCTCTCGTTCCGCGCCGCATACCGCTGCGGCGTCGAGGAGCTGCTCGCGGCGCGAGCGCCGAGCTCGGCGCTCGCGCTCGGCGCCGCGCTCGCCGCGGTCGGCGGCGTTCGGCGCGCCACGCCAAGCCGGTGGGCGCATCTCATGGCGCGGTTTCTGGCCGAGCTCCGCTGGCAGCCGCCTGCCGGGCGCGCCTCATTGCTCGCGTGGCAGAGCACGCTCGACGAGCTGTCGCGGCTAACTCCGATCGTCGGCGAGGTCTCGCTCGATGCGGCATTGGCGGAGATCGTGCGCTTGCTCGAGCGTACGGCGCCCGCGGTTCTGCCGCTGCGCGGCGTGCACGTGCTGCCGCGAGTCGACGATGTCGGGCCGGGCTACGACGCCGTGTGGGTCACGGGTTTCACCGATGCCGCGTGGCCGGAGCCGCCGCGAGGCAATCCGCTGTTGCCGATCGCGCTCCAGCGCGCCCACGGTATGCCGTACGCGTCGCCGCGCGACGCCCAAGAACGCTCCGCGCGGGCGCTGGAACGTCTCGTCCGGCGCAGCCGCGAGCTCGTCATCAGCTGGCCGGCTCGCGTCTACGACTACGAGACGGAGCCGAGCCCGGCGATTCGCGATTGGCCCACGTTCTCGCCGGCCGAGCTCGATGCTTTGACGGCGGCCCGGCCGCTGCGCGCGGCGGCGCGCGAGACGGTTGCGGACCCTGCGCCGCGGTTTTCCGGCACGCGAGTTCCGGGCGGGACCGGCGTGCTCGGCCGCCAAGCGCGCTGCCCGTTGCGCGCATTCTGCCAGGATCGCCTCGGCGCTCGCGCTCTCGAGCCGCTCGGCTTCGGCGTGCCAGCGCGGCTGCGCGGCATCGCGGCGCATCGCGCGGCCGAGAGCTTGCTCGGGGACTTGCCTGCACAAACGGACCTCGCCGGCAAGGCGGGCGCCGTCGCGCACAGCGTCGAGCGAGCCCTCGCGAAGTTGTTCGGTCGCGCGCGTGCGCCGTTGGCGGCGTTGTATGAGCTCGAAGGGGAGCAGCTCATGCGCGTGCTCGCGGCGCTGCTGCGCGCGGAAACGCTGCGCGCACCGTTTCGCGTGCGCGCCGTCGAGCAACGCGCGACTGTCACGGTCGGCCCGTTGACGTTCGACGTCCGAATCGATCGCATCGACGAGCTCGCGGACGGAACGCTGGCCATCGTCGACTACAAGACGAGCGAGCGAGCCACGAGCGGTGATTGGTTCGGGCCGCGGCTGCGCGACGCCCAGGTCCCGCTCTATGCGAGCCAGTCGGCCGAGACTGTCCGCGCGGCGGTCGTCGCACGGCTCACGCCGGCGGAGGCTCGCTACTTCGGTTTCTGGCCCGACGGAGCGTTTCCGGGGCGCGCGGCGAAAGCGGCGCATCCCGACGCAACGGCACAGCTCGAGCTGTGGCGTGCTCAGCTCGCGGAGCTCGCGGCCGAGCTCGCGGCCGGCGACACGCGCTTCTTCGCCGCCGACTACGAGGACGCGGAGGGCGCGTACGCGCCATTGACGCGCGTGCACGAGCAGCTCGCGCTCGCGCGCGGCGAGGTCCTAAGCTGGTGAGTGACGGCGGCGACGCAGCAGCGCGCGCGGCGGCACTCGATCCGGCGCAATCATTCATCGTCCAAGCGCCGGCGGGCTCGGGCAAGACCGAGCTCCTGATCCAGCGCTTCTTGGCTTTGCTCGCGACGGTGCAGCAGCCCGAGCAGGTCGTTGCCATCACGTTCACGCGCAAAGCCGCCGCCGAGATGCGCCGCCGCGTGCTGAATGCGCTGCGCTCCGCCGCCGACGACAAGCCGAGCGCGCAGCCGCATCAACGAACGGCGTTCGACCTCGCGCGCGCGGTCATCGCACGTGACCGCACGCACGACTGGCAATTGCTCGCTCAGCCGCAACGGCTGCGCATCGATACGCTCGACGCGTTCAATGCCTGGCTCGCGCGGCAGCTGCCCGTGCTCGCCGACGGCGTGGCGGCGGCCGACGTCGTCGACAAGCCCGACGATCTGTATCGCGAGGCAGCGCGCCGCTGCGTCGCCGGCGTAGCGGGGGACGATCAGACGCTCGCGCGCGCCTTGCGTACTCTGTTGCGCGACGTCGGCAACGATTGCGCTCAGCTCGAGCAGTTGCTCGCGGCGCTGTTGCCGCGCCGCGATCAGTGGCTGCGCCTACTGCTCGGCGACGCGGCCGAGCTTCGGCCGCTGCTCGAGGGCGCGCTGCAGAGGCTCGTCGACGCCGAGATCGCGGCGGCGGCCCGCCTAGCCGGCTTCGTCGATCCTCCGCTGCTCGCTGCGCTGGCGCCGTTGCTCCAGCACGCCGCCGGCGCCGCGGGCGAGCCGTTGCGCATGACACTGGCGCCGTGGCTCGCCCTCGAGCGGCCGCCGCCGTCGGGCGCCGTCGCGCTCTCCGCCTGGCGCGGCATCGCGGCGTTGTTGCTGACGAAGCAAGGCGACTGGCGCAAGCGTGTCGCAAAGCCGGAAGGCTTCGGGCCGGAGCATGCGGCGCTGCGCGACCGGTTGCGCGCGCTTCTCGAAGTGCTGCAGGCGCACGAAGCCCTGCGTGCGGCGCTCGCGACGGTCGCCTCGCTGCCCGACCCGCGCTACACGGAGCAGCAATGGCAAAGTCTCGCGGCGCTGCAAGTCGTGCTCGTGCGACTCGCCGCCGAGCTCAAGGTTGCGTTCGCGGAACGGCGCGCCGTCGACTTCGTCGAGCTCGCGCTCGCGGCGCAGCGCGCTCTGGGCCAGGTCGACGCGCCGTCGGAGCTGCTGCTTGCGCTCGATCGCCGGATTCAGCATCTGCTCGTCGACGAGTTCCAGGACACGTCGCAATCGCAACGCCGTTTGCTCGAGCTCCTGACGGCGGGCTGGCAGCCCGACGACGGGCGCACCTTGTTCCTCGTCGGCGATCCGATGCAGTCGATCTACCGGTTTCGCGACGCCGACATGTCGCTGTTCTTGCTCGCGAAGCGACGTGGCATCGGCGCGGTGCGCCTGCGCAGCCTCACATTGCAGCGCAACTTCCGCAGCGCGCCTGCGATAGTGAGCTGGGTCAACACGGCCTTCGCGAGCGTTTTTCCGGCGGCCGACGAGATCGAGACGGGGCGTGCCGCGTTTCGCGAGAGCCTCGCGACACGAGCGCCCGAGGGATCCCAGCTCGTCGGCACGCACGCGGCTGCCGTCCCGGGCGGCGAGGTGGCGAGCGTCGTTGCGATTCTCGCGGAAGAGCGCCGGCGCGACCCCGGGCAGTCGATCGCGGTGCTGGTGCAGAACCGTAGGCATCTCGAAGGCCTGCGCGAGCGGTTGCGCGAACGGGGGCTCGCCGTGCACGCCGTCGAGATCGACAGCTTGGGGGAGCAGACGGTGGCGCAGGATCTCGCCGGTCTCACCCGCGCGTTGTTGCACCTCGACGACCGCATTGCTTGGCTCGCCGTGTTGCGTGCGCCATGGTGCGGCTTGCGTTTCGCCGACCTGGACGCGCTGTGCGGCGACGAGCACAAATCCGCGGTGTGGGACCTGCTCCAACAGCCGCAGCGCGTTGCACGGCTCAGCGACGACGGCCAGGCGCGCGCGCGCAGCGTGGTCGCGACGCTGACGGCCGCGTTCGCCGCGCGCGAGCAGGCGACGCTGAGCCGCTGGATCGAGCGGACTTGGATCGAGCTCGGCGGACCCGCGTGCGTCGACGACAACGCGGCGCTTCTATCCGCGGACCAGTTCTTCGCGCTGCTCGCCGCAGCGGAGCGCGGCGGTGACCTCGACGATCCGGCGGTGCTGCAAAGCGCGCTCGAGACCGTGCAGCCGCAAGCCGATGCGCCGCGCGAGCAGGGTATCGAAATCATGACGATGCACCGAGCGAAAGGGCTCGAGTTCGACACCGTCGTGCTGCTCGGGCTCGCGCGCGAGCCGCGCCCCGACGAGCCAAAGGCGTTGCAGTGGCTCGCGCGGGCGACGGCCGACGGCCGCGACGACCTCGTGATGGTGCCGGCTGCGTTCGCGGCCGACGACGGTGCACGGCTCGCGGATTTCGTGCGCCGCGCCGAGCGCGAGCGCGACGCCGCCGAGCGTGCGCGGCTCCTCTACGTCGCGACGACGCGCGCCCGCGAGCGCCTGCATCTCGTTTGGCAGCTGTCGGCGGGAGAGGACGCGCCGCCAGCGAGCTCGCTGCTCGCGCATCTATGGCCCGTCGTTTCCGCTACGCCGCACGAAACCGAGCCCGCGGCCGCGCGAGCACCTGCGACTGCCGTCGCGATAACGCCCGTGCTGCGCCGGCTCGTCGAGCCCGCGGGACGCGCGGCAAGCCTTTCCACCGCGGGCGCGCTCGCGCCGCCGCGGCCGGAGTTCGTCTGGGCCGGCCAAGCCGCCGCGCACGTCGGCACCGTCGTCCATCGTTACTTGCAGCGCATCGCAGAGCAGGGGCTCGAGCGCTGGACCGTGCAACGCGTCGCCGAATCTACGCCCAGATTCGCGCGCGAGCTCGAGCTGCTCGGCGTCGACGCCGCGGAGCGCGCGGGCGCGGCCGACCGCGTCGGGCTGGCGTTGTCGCGCTCGCTCGCCGACCGGCACGGGCGCTGGGTGCTTGCGCCGCACGCCGAAGCTCGCTCCGAGCTACGGCTGACGTTGCGCACCGGCTCGACGCTCGAGCACGTCCGTCTCGACCGGACGTTCGTCGCCGACGGCGCGCGCTGGATCGTCGACTTCAAGACCAGCGAGCACGAGGGCGGAAGCTTGAGCGCATTTCTCGACTCCGAGGTGGAGCGCTATGCGCCGCAGCTCGAGCGGTATGCGCTGGCCGTCGCCGCGACGGACTCGCGCCCCGTGCAGCTCGGCTTGTATTTTCCGTTGCTCGGGGAGCTTCGCTCGTGGCCCGCGGCGGTTACAGCGAGCCGTTCAAGCTGAGACGGCGTCGTCCCTCGGCGTCGGGGTCGGACGTCGTGTAGCTCAGGCCTTCGACGAGCATTTCGGGCGCGCCGGCCCGCGGCTCGACGAGCACATCGATCGTATAGTTGCGCGCAACATCGAGACTCACCGTCCCGGCGACCTCGAGCGGCCCGCCGTTGTCGACGACCTGCGCCGCGATCTGACCCGCCGGCGCCGGCACGAAAGTCACGGTGTAATCGCCGAGCGGCACCAGCGACGCGCTACCGTCGGAGATCAGCGGCGGCGCCTCGAGTCCCGCGAGCTTCAGCTCGCCCGTGATCGAGGCGGGCCAGCCGTTCTCGAGAACGAGCGACTCCAGCGCAACGCTCGCTTGGCCGCGCATGCCGCGGATGGGCAGCACGGCAGCCAGCGCCGGAAGCGAGGTCGCTCCGCGCAGCGCTGCGAAACGCACGCTGCTCGGTGACGCAACGACGTCGCCGGCGACGAAGCCGTCCGGTATGCGAGCTTCGAGGTGCGCCGAGATTCGGCCGAGCAACAGCGAAGCGGGCCGGACGCGCCAGCGCAGCGCCTCGGCTCTGAAGCCGCCGGCAGCGCAGCTCGCCGCGCTGCCCGACCACAACGTGCCCGCGACGCCGGCGAACGTGACTTCGGGCGGGGCTAACCAGCGCAGGGCCGTGCCGGCCGGGAAGGTCGCCAGCGTGAACGCGATGTATGCGCCTAACCCCAAGGCCCACCACGACCAGCGGCTCACGGCGTCAAAGCCTTCGCAGCAACAGCTGACCGTTCACGAGGCCCGGCTCTCGCGTGATGGTGAACGACGCCGTCTCGACGTCGACGCCGTACGTGCCGTGCAGGACGACGAGCCACGCGGCGAGCGCGTCGGCGGAGGCTGACTGGAAGGAGACGTCGACTCCGCTCGGACCGTTCGCGCGCGTGCGTGTCGGATTGAGCCCGTGACTGCGGGCCGTGTTGTCGATGATGACTTGGAGCGTTTGGTCGGCTCCTTGCCGACCGCTTGCAACAGAGGAGGGCTGTTCACCTTCGATGCGCGCGACATCGATGAGCAGCCGCTGCTTCGCATCGACGGCGGTCGCCAATCTCGCCATCTCGGCGTTCAGCGGCCTCAAGATGAAGCCCCAGAGGACGATGACCACAAAAGCTAATGCGCCGAAAGCAAGAATCCACCGTTCGCGCGGCTGCAAGCCGTAAAACCACTCCTTGATCTGCGCCTTCATGGATTCGCTCCGGCGATACGAAGGCGCCCCTCGGTGCCCCCATCGACGGGATTGTTGGCTTCGAGTATGACTTCGAAGCGGCGCGTCCCTTCGAGCTCGCGCGAGAAAGCGTCGATGGTGGTCAAGTCCGGTGCGACGAGCTGCAGATTCATGGCGCGATTGCGATAGCTCAGCGCATCGATGCGCATCGCGGCATCGCGCGCGGCGGCGATCGCAGCGAGCGTGCTCAAGAAATCCTCCGTTGCCGGTCCGGCGTTGTCACCAAGCCGCTGGCGAACCTCACGCTGACAACCCGACGTGCTCGAGTCGCCGACGACGCGCTGGCACGCCGGCCCGACGATCTCGTCGAGCGCGGCGTCCGCGCGGCGTAGCTGCCAGTATTCGGCGCCTTGCAGCAGCAGCCCGAGCACGATAGCGGCCGCCGCCAGTGAGGCGGCGAGACGCCAGGGTCTCGCCAGCGCGACGAAGTTGGACTTCGGCGCGTAGGCGCCTTGCAGCAAGTTCGTCCCCGGGCGTTGCGCGAGCGTGGCCGCGAGATGCGGGAAGACGCCTTCGTTGAGAAGCTTGACGTCTGCGCTCGCGAATTGACCGCCGAGCTCGCCGAGCTCCTCGGCGAAACGCGCGTGGCCGGCGGCGTCCGTGAAGACCCTGATGTGCCGCAGCTCGGGCTCGTCTGCCTTGTGGGCGAGCGCGAGGGACAACACTTGCGCGAACGGCAGGCCCTCGAACACGAATGGCGCTCGGCCGGGCTTGCGGCCGGCGATCCGGTCGCCTTCGATGAGGACGACGAGCGTCGCGGGAATGTCGGGAATGCCATCGGCTTCGGAGCACAACGCGTGCGGCGCGATACCTGCGGCGCGCAACTGGCCGAGCCACGCGTCCATACGCTCTTTCGATACGGCGGCGACCTGCGTCGCTCCGGACGGGAGCCTCGAGCCGATCGCGAACGCCATCTCGTCGATGTCGTTCGCCAACGACTCCTCGAGTGAGAACGGCGCGATTTGTCTCAAGCGTGCCTGGCTTGCGGCGGGCAGGGCGGCCTCCGCGGCGAGCACGTCGACGGCGTCGACGAGCGCCGTGCAGCGCCGGCCGGCGAGCGCCGCGTGGGCGGCCTGTAGAGTGCCGCGGCCGAGCACGCCGGCGAGACGGCCCGTCGCGTCGAATGCGCCCCAGGTTGCGGTCCCGGCGTCGGACAGACGAACGAACAACGTTTCAGCCAAGCTACTCGACTCCGAGGCTGCGGAACACCGCCCGCGTGATTCCGCTCCGATCGCGCTGCAGCACCGAGCGCATCGTGAGCTGATTTGACCCGAGCGTGACCGTCGCGGTCAACAAGAAGTGCTCGCTGACGCCGTCGATGTCTTCGAGCACCTCGGGCTCGACGAGCCCCGAGAACACTTCGTCGATGTCGAGGAACTCGGCGTCACCGCGCTGTTCGACGAGGCCCTCCGCAGTCCCCATGTCGATGTCGTCCGACAGCGATGCCAGCACCACGTCGGACGCCGTGTTGACGTTGAGCTTCGTTCCCGACGGCAGCACCGTGATATAGGGCGCGACGGCTCGATAACTGTCGCGATCGAAGCCCTCGATGGCCATGAGCTCCGACGCCGACGTGATCATCGAGTTCGCCGTTCGGTACGGCGGGTCGGAGTCGCTGTAGACCACGTCTTCGCCGCCGGCCGGGAAACGCAGGTCGGTATCGGGGTCGAGCCAATCGACGACGGCGCCCGCGAGCGCGGGGTCGACCTCGACGCTGAGGAGCAGGCGCTCGAACTGGCGACGCGCTCGCTCGTTCTCCATGCCGTTGGCGCCGACGAGGTTGTTCAGATTGAAGCGTCCCTGGAGGTCCTCGAGCTTTCCGACGATCGCGCCGCCGTCGACGGGCAGCGGCGGCAGCTCGATCGCCCACTGCTCGCCGAGATTATCGCTATCCGGCGAGTCGACGAGGTCCTGCCGCAGGATGTCCGCTGCCCACGCCTCGGCGCCTTGCACGTACATCAATCCCTGATCCGCCGCCAACGCGGCATCCGTGCGCCGCAAGTCGAGCGTGCCTCGCCACATGAGATTGACGGCGACCATCGTGCCGATCGCAACGACGAGCAGTGCCATGACGAGCGCGACGCCGCGTTGCGAAGCTGGGCGGCTCATCCGCTCGTCTCCACGAGACGAAACACGCGCCCGAAGTCCTCGAGCTCGACCGTGAACTCGACGGCACGCGGCTGCGTAATCAGGCTCTGCGGCCCGCGCTGGGCGAGCGGCGGCCAATCGAGATGCCACTCGCCGGAGCGGTCGAGAAACCTGACTTCGACATTCGTGACGCCCTCCAGGAGCTCGGTGCGCACCGGTGGCGTCGACAGTGTCCGGTCCATGACGGCCCAGTGCCAACGCACGAGCTTGTCGTCTTCCCAGTCGTACGCCACCCGCAACACGGTGCCGCGCGGAAGTCCCGCGGGGTTCGCCCAGCCGCCGCGGCTGAACTCGAGCGCGAACTGCGCGCTCGGATCTGCGAACAGGCTCGGCTGGTAGCTCTCACCGAGCTCCTCGCGCGTCGCGCGCGGGTGCAGCTGCGCGAGGTCCTGCACGACGAGCCGCATCGCAAGCTGGATCTCCTGCCAACGCTCGGTGTGCGCGCGTGCGAGCGCCTGTTGCTCGATGACTCGATTGAGCCCGACGAAAGCGATGACACCGATGATCGCGACGATCGCGATCGCGATCAGCAGCTCGATCAGCGTGAAACCGCGGCTGGTGCGCGTCATCCGCGTTCTCCGCCGCCGCCAGCACCACCACTGTTGCCGCCACCGCTACCATCGCTGCCGCCGCCTTCACCGCTACCGCTGCCGCTGCGTCCGCCGCCGCCGCCGCCACCGTCGCCGCCGGGCGGAGCAGACCATTGCGGCGGTAAGAAACCGGCCGGGGCAGGGGGCTCGATGAGCGCCGAGACCTTGTGGACGACGCGCTCGGGGTCGTCCACGAGGCGAACCGACACGTCGACGCGCCGAAGGCTCGGCACCGGCGTCTCCGACACTTCGACGTCGTAGCGCCACTCGCGGCCCGCGAACTCGATGTCCTCGTTGGAGTCGCCGAGCGAAGGCCACGTCGGGGCGATGCTGAGCTCCGTGAGCTTGTTCGTCGCGATCCAGCTCGCGAGCGTTTTCTGCTCGACATACGCGGACGCGGCCACATAGCTGTTCAGCATCGTGTGCACGGCCATCATGCCGAACGCGACGATCACGAGTGCGACCATCACCTCGATCAAAGTGAAACCCGTCGAGTGTGCGCGCCGCCGCATGACGTTCAGTCGTACTCTTTCTGCAGCACGGTGACCTCGCCGTCGAGCTCGGCCGTCAGCTCGAAACGGCCGGGGATGCCGGCTCGCGTCATCTCCATCGTGAACGGCGTGAGCTCGCCGCTCGACAGCAGCATGACCTGCGGCTCCGCGTTCTCGATGTCCTGCGATTCGAAATCGGGATCGAGAGGTACCTCGCGGCCGTCGAGCATGAGCGTCATCGACAACAGCCGCGGCAAGGCATGCGTCTCGAGCAATCGATCGCCTTGCGGCAATGCCCATTCGAGCCGCTGGTAGTCGAAGACGTAGAAGCGATAACCCGTCTCCGTGAACATGATTCCGTAGTCGCGGGTCTGCATCAGCGCTTCCTCGCGCAGCAGGTCGATCATGCTGCTCAGGCGGCCCGTTTCCTGCTCGACCTCCCGGTCGTTGCCGAGGGCGCGCCACGACAGCGCGACGGCCTGCGCGAGCAGGCCGATGATCGCGACGACGATGAGGAGCTCGAGGAGGGTAAAACCGGCGCTCGCGACTCGAGCCGCGCGTCTCTTAGAGTTCCCAGTTCCCGATGTCGGCATTGCTATCTTCGCCGCCTTCCTGGCGATCCGCGCCGTAGGTGAACACGTCGAAATCGCCGTGTTGGCCCGGCGACGCGTACAGGTAGGGTTGCCCCCACGGGTCGACGGGGGGTTTCGGCAGCTGCTGCTTCCAGTTCGGTGCGCTCGCCTCGCCGGGGTTTGTCACGAGGGCCTCGAGGCCTTCAGCGGTGCTCGGATAACGGAAGTTGTCGAGCCGATACAGATTCAACGCCGTCTCGATTTGGCGAAGGTCGGTCTTGGCGCGATTGACTTCCGCCCTCGTGAGATTGTTCATGAGGTTCGGGGCGACGGCGGCCACGAGCAACCCGATGATGACGACGACGACCATGATCTCGAGCAACGTGAAGCCTTGCTCGGAAACGCGAAGAGGTGGTCTGATCATGCGCATTACGTCAACCTCGGATCGAGCCGGCTGAGCTGCCGAAGACTCGGACCGACGATAGCACAAGAGGTTCACCCCGATTGTGAAGCCAGACCGCAGCTTCGAGCCTCTTTTTGGCGTCTCCATCCGGCGACTCCGAGAATCATGGGTCATCGTCGCCCTGTTGGCCGTCTGCCTGCTCTTAGGTCTAGGCGGCGACGAGCTGCGCGACCTTCTGCGTTACGAACGTGACGCAATCCACAGCGGCGAGTATTGGCGACTCGTGTCCGGGCATCTCGTGCATCTGGGGTTCGGGCATCTGTGGCCGAACCTCGTGGCGCTCGCGGTCATCGGGCTGCTCTTCGAAGACGTGTTCCGCAACGCGGACTGGTTACGCGTCGGCGTCGCTTCCGCGGCGGCGATCGACCTCGGCCTGTACGCGCTCGAGCCGACGGTTCTCTGGTACGTCGGGCTGTCCGGAGTGCTGCACGGTTTCGTCGCTGCTGGCGCGCTGGCGCTGCTGGTGCGTCGAGAAACGCTCGGAGCCGTCTTGGGCGTAGGCCTGGCGGCGAAGCTGATTTTCGAGCAGATCGTCGGCCCGGTGCCATTCACGGCGGCGTCCGTCGGCGGCCCGGTCGTCGTGGCTGCTCATTTGTACGGGGCTATCGGCGCATTGCTTGCCGAAACGGCGGCACAGCTCGCGCGTCGTCGTTCACGCGTATAATCCCGCGCCTTGTCGATTCCGGCGAGGTTCTATGGATTCGTCGTCATTACCGAAGTTGCCCGGCATCGCCGGCCGCGCGGCGCTCGTGACCGGCGCGTCCCGCGGGATCGGCCGAGCAATCGCCGAAGCGTTGGCGCGCCAAGGCGCCGTCGTCGTAGGCACGGCCACGAGCGAGCAGGGCGCGGGCGCGATCGCAACTTGGCTCGAGGCACTGTCGCCGGGCAGTCGCGGCGCCGTTGTCGACGTCGGCAGCGATGCCTCGGTCGAGGCGTTGTTCGCGAGCTTGGGCGCCGCTCCCGAGATCGTCGTCAACAATGCCGGGATCACGCGCGACAATTTGCTGATGCGCATGAAGCCCGACGAATGGAACGACGTCGTGTCGACGAACCTGTCATCGCTCTATCGCGTCTGCAAGGCGAGCTTGCGCGGGATGATGAAGGCGCGCTACGGCCGCATCGTCAACATCAGCTCCGTCGTCGGGTTGATGGGAAACGCCGGGCAAACGAATTACGCTGCCGCGAAAGCCGGCATGATCGGTTTCACGAAATCGCTCGCGCGCGAGATCGCGTCGCGCAATATCACCGTCAACGCCGTCGCGCCGGGATTCATCGACACCGACATGACGCGCGCGCTCGACGAGAAGCAGGTCCAAGCGCTGCGCGACCAAATCCCGCTCGCAAGGCTCGGCACGAGCGAGGACATCGCGGCCGCCGTCGCGTTCTTGGCGTCCGATCTCGGCGGCTATATCACGGGCGAAACGTTGAACGTGAACGGCGGCCTTTCGATGCATTGATCGGGCCGGAGGAGCCTGCGGCGCCGGCACGCGAATTCCGTGATTCTGGTGGATTTCCGGGTTGCCCGCGGCCTTGAAAGGCTCGGTAGAATGGCCCCATCGATTCCAATACAATACGCGCCACATCGGCCGGGCCCTTGGTCCGGCCGGTCAATTAATAAGGGGTACGAACATGAGTAGCGTCGAAGATCAGGTCAGAGGGATCATTGCCGAACAGCTCGGCCTCAAAGCCGAGGAAATCAAGAACGACGCTTCGTTCGTCGACGATCTTGGCGCCGACTCTTTGGATACTGTGGAGCTCGTGATGGCGTTGGAGGAGGAATTCGAGACCGAAATCCCCGACGAGGAAGCCGAGAAGATCACCACCGTGCAGCACGCCATCGACTATATTCGCGCCCGCCAGAACGAGGCCTAGCCATCGCCCTGGCTTCCTGGCTTTGGGACAGCATCTCATTCGAACCAACGCTCTCGAGCTCGGGGACGTGCCGTGACCAAGCGGCGCGTCGTCGTCACGGGCTTGGGACTAATTTCGCCCGTCGGTAACACGGTTACCGAGGGCTGGAACAACGTCCGCGACGGCGTCAGCGGCATCAGCCCGATTGACCAATTCGACGCCAGCGCATTCACAACTCGTTTCGCCGGCACGATCCGCAACTTCGACATCGGCAAGTATCTCGAGCCGAAAGAAGCACGAAAGTCCGACACGTTCATGCACTACGGCATCGCGGCCTCGATGCAAGCGATGCAAGACTCCGGACTCGAGGTCACGGAGGCGAACGCGTACCGCTGCGGCGTCGCGATGGGTTCCGGTATCGGCGGTGTCAGCACGATCGAAGCGAATCACTCGAAGTGGCTCGATGGCGGTCCGCGCAAGATCTCGCCGTTTTTCGTACCGGGAACCATCATCAACATGATCTCCGGTCACGTGTCGATCAAGTACGGCTTGACGGGGCCGAACCTCGCGATCGTCACGGCATGCACGACGAGCACGCACTGCATAGGACTTGCGGCGCGGCTCATTCAGTCCGGCGACGCGGACTTCATGCTGGCCGGCGGCGCAGAGTTTTCCACTACACCGCTCGGGCTCGGCGGTTTCTGTGCGGCCCGGGCGCTGTCGACGCGCAACGATGATCCTAAGCGCGCGAGCCGGCCTTGGGATCGTGATCGCGACGGCTTCGTGCTCAGCGACGGCGCCGGCTGCCTCGCGATCGAGGAATACGAGCACGCAAAGGCGCGCGGCGCGCGCATTTACGCCGAGTTCGCGGGGTTCGGCATGAGCGCGGACGCCTACCACATCACGGCTCCCTCCGAGAACGGTCAGGGCGCCTATCAATGCATGCTCAACGCGATGCGCGACGCCGGGCTGAACCCGAGCGACGTCGGCTACGTCAACGCGCACGGAACGTCGACGCCTCTCGGCGACGTCGCGGAAACCGTGGCCATCAAGCGCGCCTTCGGCGACCACGCGAAGAAGCTCGCCGTGAGCTCAACGAAGTCGACGACAGGGCACATGATCGGTGCGGCCGGCGGCGCTGAGGCCGTGTTCACGGTCCTTGCGCTGCAGGATCAGGTCATCCCGCCGACGATCAATCTCGAGAATCAGGATCCCGCCTGCGATCTCGACTACACGCCGAATACGGCGCGTCCGCTGAAGCACGAGGTCGGAATGTCCAACTCCTTCGGCTTCGGCGGCACCAACGGCACGGTCGCCTTCAAGCGTTTGCGTTGAAGCCTTTGCGTGCTGTCGACATGACGGCCGCAGTTCCTTCTGCTAAAAGACGCGCTGATCAGTCGCGCACGCGTGGCATCGTGAACACGCTCTGGCTCGTGAACGGACAGCCGACCGGCGTCGATCCCGCGGATCGCGGGCTCGCGTACGGCGACGGTCTGTTCGAGACGATGGCCGCGAGCGACGGGCGCATTCGCTGGCTCGACCTGCATCTCGATCGGCTCGAAGAGGGGTGCCGTCGGTTGGAAATACCGGCGCCGTCTCGCAGCTCGATTGCGCACGAGATCGACGCGCACTGCCCACGCGACGGCCGCGCCGTCGTCAAGCTCATCGTGACTCGCGGCCCAAGTGCGCGCGGCTACTCGCCGCCGGAGACGGCGGCGCCGACCCGCGTGCTTGCGATCTCGCAGTGGCCGGCCTATCCGGAGTCGTACCGTCGGAATGGGATCGCCATGCGGACGTGCCGCCTGCGGCTCGGCGAAAACCCGGCGCTCGCCGGCATCAAGCACCTGTGCCGGCTCGAGCAGGTGCTCGCGCAGCTCGAGCTTCGCGGACAGGCCGTGCAGCAAGGCCTCCTACTCGACGCGAGCGGGCACGTCGTCGGCGGCACGAGCAGCAACGTCTTCGTCGTCGGCGGAGGCGGCCTCAGCACGCCGAGTCTCACGCGCTGCGGCATCAAAGGCGTCATGCGGCGCGCCGTTCTCGAAGCCGCACGAACACTCGAGATTCGTGCTGAGGAACGCGACATCCTGCCGGCCGAGATTCTCGGCGCCGACGAAGTGTTCGTCACGAGCGCCTTGTTCGGGATCTGGCCCGTGGCCGAGCTCGACGGCCGGCGCTTCGCCGTCGGCCCGACGACTGAACGCCTGATGGCGCAGTTGGACTACGGCCATGCGTAAGGGAGTCTTGATCGCGCTCGCCGGGTTGCTGTTCCTTGCAGCATCCGTCGCCGGCCTTGGTGCTCTCGCGTGGCGCGAGCTCAATGCGCCGCTGACCATTGCGGCGGAAGGGGAGTGGCTGCGCGTGCCGAGCGGGACGCCGTTTCATCGCGTCGCGGCCGAGCTCGCGCAACGCGGCCTGTTCGATAAGCCGTGGCTGTTGCGATGGTATGCGGGTGCGACGGGCAACGCGAAGCGCGTTCGCGCCGGCGAGTACCAGCTGTCGCCGGGAACGACGTCGCTGACCTTGCTCGCGAAGCTGGTGAGCGGCGACGTTTACCTGCACCAGATCACGATCGTCGAAGGTTCCCGCTTCACCGAAGTGCTCGCGGCGCTGCGCGCGCACCCCGCGATCGCAGCAACCGAGCTCGACGCTGCCGCGATCATGAGTGCGCTCGGCGCGCCCGGCGTCCACCCCGAGGGGCAGTTCTTTCCGGATACCTACCGGTTTCCGTACGGGACCTCCGACGTCGAAGTCCTCAAGCTCGCGCACGAGGGGCTCGTTACGGTGCTCGCGGAGGCGTGGCGCAACCGCAGCCCTGACCTGCTGCTGACGACAGACTACGAAGCGCTGATCCTCGCGTCGATCATCGAGAAAGAGACGAGTCTCGCGCCGGAGCGCAAGCTCATCGCCGGTGTATTCCACGAGCGGCTGCGGCGGAACATGCGCTTGCAGACCGACCCGACCGTCATCTATGGCCTCGGCGATTCCTACGACGGCAACCTGCGCCGCGTGGATCTCGATCGCGACACGCCGTACAACACCTACACACGCAGAGGCCTGCCGCCCACCCCCATCGCGCTTCCCGGAGCCGCGTCGATCGAAGCGGCCGTGGCGCCCGAGATCAGCGGCGCGATCTACTTCGTTGCGACGGGACGCAGCGACGGCAGTCACTCCTTCTCCGCAACCCTCGAGGAGCACGAGCAGGCCGTGCGCGACTATCTGCGCCAGTATCGCTCGCAGCAGCAGTGATGCGCGGCGGCTTCATCTCGCTCGAAGGCGTCGAAGGCGTCGGCAAGTCGACGAACGTCGCTTTCACAGCCGAGGTCGTGCGGCAAGCCGGTCACGACGTCGTCACGACACGCGAGCCGGGCGGCACGCAGCTAGGCGAGCGCGTCCGCGAGTGGATTCTCCACGCAGATCACGGAGGCCTGTCGCCCGAGATCGAAGCGCTACTGATGTTTGCCGCGCGCGCGCGCCATCTCGACGAAATCATCCGGCCCGCTTTGGCCGCGCAGCGCTGGGTCGTCTGCGACCGCTTCACCGATGCTACGTTTGCTTATCAAGGCGGCGGCCGAGGCGCTAGCCGCGGTTTGCTCGAGGGGCTCGAGTCGGAAATACAGAAGGGCCTCGAGCCCGACCTGACGCTGCTGCTCGACGCGCCGCTCGAGGTGGGGACCAGCCGAATACACGCGCGAACGCCGGATCACTTCGAGCGCGAGCAGCGCCCGTTCTTCGAGCGGGTCAGGGCGACGTATCTGTCGCGGGCGGCGCAGCACCCGGAGCGCATCAAGATCGTCGACGCGGCGCAGCCGCTTCCGCAGGTTCAGCGGCAGATCGAAGTCGAGGTGCGAGCGCTCGTGAGCCGATTGGGATCCGTAGAGCGATGACGTCGGCGCTCGACACACTGAGTCGACGTCTGCTGCCGTGGCTCGAGCCCCCGCTCGCGCAGCTAGAAGCCGCGCGCCGAGCTGGCAGTCTCGGCCATGCATGGTTGATCTCCGGCCCGGCAGGGGTCGGCAAAGTCAATTTCGCGCTCGTTCTGGCGCAGCGGCTCCTCAGAGATGAGGCTGCTGAGGGCGCGCTCGACGCCGACGCGGCCCTCGCCGCGATGGCGGCTCGCCACGAGCCCGTGGATCGGCATCCCGACTTGCACTGGCTCTATCCGGAAGAGGACAAAGCGACGATTTCAATCGATCAGGTTCGCGCCGTCGTCGAGACGTTTACCCTGACGGCGCATCGCGGCGGGGCCAAGGTCGTCATCGTCGAACCTGCGGAAGCGATGACCACCGCCGCGGCGAATGCGCTCCTGAAGACGCTCGAGGAGCCGACGCCGCGCGGCTATCTGTTCCTTCTGAGCCATCAGCCCGGCCGCCTGCCCGCGACGGTCCGCAGCCGCTGCCAGCACGTCGCGTTGCGCGCCCCCGACGCTGCGACGGTGGCGCAGTGGCTCGGCGCTGCGCCGGCGATCGTGCTCGAGGCGCAGCGCACGATCGGCACCGCACCCCTGCGTGTGGCTAGCGCGGTTCAGGCTGACAATATAAGCATATTCAGAACGTTAGAATCCGAACTTAGTGATCTATCTCAAGACAAGGTCGACCCGCAAGCCGTCGCCCAGTCCTGGGCAAAGGGCGATACGGAGCTCGTCTTGGGCTGGCTGCGGCGCCGAATTCACGAGGAGCTACGACTGCGGGTCGCTGCATCTAGGGGCTCGACCGAGGTCACAGTACCGGCCGGCGCGACGTTGCATAATGCATGGCGGGAATTACCTACGCGCACGCTGTTCGACGCGCATGACCGAGCCGAGAAACTGCTACTACAGCTCGGATCGGGCTTGAATATCGAGCTCGCGCTCGTGGCAATGTTGACTGCCTTAGCCGTGAATAGAGGCCGATCGTGAGCAAGCCCGGACTGCTGACCCTGACGATCAAGGACAAGAGCGCCTTGTATCTGGCCTACATGCCGTTCATCAAGAACGGCGGCCTCTTCATTCCGACCAACTCGAGCTACAAGCTCGGCGACGAGGTCTTCATGCTCCTCAACGTCATGGGCGAAGAGGAGAAGATTCCGGTCGCTGGACGCGTCATCTGGCTCACGCCGAAGGGCGCGCAGGGGAAACGCACGGCGGGAATCGGTGTGCAATTCAGCGAGCAAGACCAGGGCAATACCCAGAAACGCATCGAGAACTATCTCGCCGGCGCGCTCGGCGGCGACAAGCCCACGCACACGCTGTAGCGGCTAGCCGGGCAGGTTGGTCCGGTTGAGCCCGCCCTTCAAAACGTACGTTTGGAATCCGCGCTCGTTGAGTATGAACGCGCCTGCGGAGCTACGCCGCCCCGTGTCGCAGCACACGACGTACTTGATTGCCGAGTCCAGCGTCTTCAGCTTCAGGCGAATGAAGTAGAGCGGAACGTTGATCGCTCCCTCGTTGTGATAGGCCTCGAACTCGGACGGTAGGCGAACGTCGAGCCACTGGCCGCCTTCCTGGATGACCTGCTCGGCCCCGGCCGCGTCGACCCAGTCGAGCATCGGCTCGTTGAGGAGCTTGCGGAAGTCGTCCTTTCCCAACCGCATCAACGAGCCGTCGGTTTCCATCGCGACGGTCGCGTTGCGCTTGGCTTCCGAGATCAGCGCTTCCTCGCCGAACGTGTCGCCGACTTGCAGCTCCGCCAGGCGAATTCCTTCCTTGTTGAGCGGCGTTTCGCGCGTGACGACGCACTTCCCGCGTGTGATGACGTAGAAGTAATCGCCTTCGTCGCCCTGCTTGATCACGACATCGCCTGCCTTGTAGTTGGCTTGCTGCAGGCGCATGAAAATCGCTTGGATGTTGGCCGGCGGAATCTTGTGAAACGCTTTCGTTTGGAGCAGCGTCGTCATCCAGTCGTCGCTGCCGCCGGCGTCGCCGCGCAGTTCCGCGACCTCGTAGGAACCCGTCTGGTCCCATGTCAGCATGACGTCGAGCAGGTCGCTGTCGATCGTGATGTACTCGACAGGCGTCGTGGCGATGGCCGTATGGCGGCGCGGCAACTTCGGCGACAACGGATTGCGTGCCTCTTCGGTGCCGCCAGTGATCTTGCCGGCACTTTGATTGCCTGCGCGCACCTCTACCGTGCCGGTGAGAACGTAGTACGTTCGCTTCTCGGCATCGCCTTCGCGGAACAGGGCTTCGCCGGCTTGCGCGTCGCGCACCTTGGTCTTCTTGACCAGCGCCGCGAGATTGTCCTTCTTCAGACTGTCGATCGGCGAGAACGCCTTGAGCCGGGAACTGTCGACTTGCTTCGTCATCAGGGGCTTAGTTGCGCGGTCTAATTATTTGCAGAGAGGCGAATAGCGGCGAAAGTCTAGCACAGGGTCTGCGGAGCCCAGTGCCGACGGTTTCACGCTGCGTCAGCGCAGGTTCTCCCAACCTTCGTGAGGTGTGAAGCGCGTCCCATAACGCCGCGCGAGTTGCGTGAGCCTTTCTACGACGTTCTCGACACCGCGCGCTCGGGCATAGCGTATCGGACCGCCCGTGAACGGTGCGAACCCGGCGCCGAAAATGACTCCGGCGTCCAGCAGATCCGCATCGGCGACGACGCCCTCGTGCAAGCAGGCGACCGCCTCGTTGATGAGCGGCAGCAGGAGGCGATCGGCGAGCTCGTCATCGAAGGCGGCGCGCGTGCGATCCTTGATGGGCTTGCCGCGCGCGTCGTACGCATAAAAACCGCGCCCGGTTTTCACCCCGAGCTCGCCTTTCGCGACCTTGGCGCGCAGCAGTTCC
>Ga0190271_10000241_pt1 | contig 26929 bp, 49 predicted proteins | sample Popmic356T_FD_133747 | JGI IMG/M metagenome (GOLD analysis project Ga0190271, IMG submission 133747) | Populus adjacent soil microbial communities from riparian zone of Weber River, Utah, USA - 356 T | ecosystem: Environmental > Terrestrial > Soil > Riparian zone | place: USA: Utah | collected...
CCGGTCTGATTTCCCACTCACACCGGACAACATCACGTTCGAGGTCTTGCTCAAAGACCCCTACTACATCGAAAACAAGGACACGCCTGACGAGCGCTTGGTTCCGATGACGAGTCACATGGAGTGGGGCACCATTCCGGTCAAGTACTCGCACGAGTGCGAACACGAGACCACTGTGTGCGAAGAGTGTGCCAACAATTGGGCACTCGACCACCACATCAAGATCACCACCGACGGCGAACTGTTGTACATCTCGCCCGGCGCACCGACCCCGCCTCCCGGCACCTGAGTAGACCACCGGCATGGCGGTCAGATAGTGATAGTATCTGACCGTCGTGTTGTTAGCCTAGTCTGGTTAGCAATCAATCCGCTGAAAGTACACTAGGAGAGTACCATGTTGGATTCCCGTGACAGATATGCCAGAGACCTACGGCGTGGCGATCGAGTCTACACCAAAGGCTTGACCATCGTCGTGAACTCGGAGGTGATCGTCGGCAATACGTTCGTGAACTTCCTCGACACCGAGGAAGCGTCGCACGAGTACCACCGAGACGACATCCTCACCGTCGAACGAGAGGTTCCCAAGTCGATGAACGGCAAGGTTCCGTGGTTCATCAGAATCGACGCCTTCAATCTCTGGCCCGGCGCATCGTTCGTCGTGGACGACGGAGAGTGGGCGCCTGACACGATTCAGGTCGTTCAGCGCGTCGAGAGAATCGCGGACGTGGAGAAAGTAGTGATCTTCCACCGCGACCTCAACTACCTCGTCATGAACGAGAACAGCGCCCCCGGTCTTCCCGGCAAGGAAGACGTGATGACCCTCGAGTACTCGGTGCCGGTTCTCGTGTTCGGGAACGTCGTCAACCCGAACGAACTCGATGACAACAACATGGGGGTGAGCTCGTACTGATGGGACGCCGATCGAACACAGTCATGGTTCAGGCCCCGATGTCGTGCGTTGTGTGCGGCAAGCGAGGGTTCATCGAAATGCCCGATGAGGCATATGACAGGTGGATGGCCGGGGAACTACTCGGCGTCGCCTGGCCCGACGCACCTCCCGCTACCCGAGAGGTACTCATTTCCGGTACGCACCCCGCGTGCTGGAGCAAGCTCGTGGGAAAGGAACCGAAATGAGGCTCGTTCACAAATTCGATCCGTGGCTTGAGATACCGGATCAGGACGAAACCGTCGAACACTTCGAGGACGCGATGGAACGCGCCGTCGAGGCGGAGGCTTGGGTGCATGACATCACCCCGGTCGAAGACGACGTGAAGACCATCCTCATGTGGGATGAGGAGTCACTCTCGTTCGTGTTGTTCATCGAACAGACCGAACTCAAGAACGATGGGGTCACCGTCAAGACCCCGCAAGTTGACACGCTAGCCATCGAAGATTGGGAGAAGTGATGAAGTTCATCGTAGTTCTTGCCGCCGGGTCGGACAACATCGAGAGTGTCGATCGTGAGGTGTACGGCGACAACAACTTCTCCGACGCCTCAATCGAGGCTACTCGGTGCCTCTTCATCAACGGTAGAGCCGACAACGTGACCGCCTACCGGAGGTACGACGACAGTACCATCGCGTCGGACCACTTCTTCTACGCAGAGATGGAGTGACCCGATAAAGGCCTGACTTCGGATCATGCCCCTCGTGACTGTGTTCACAACCAGCCACGAGGGGCAGCACCTGAAGTGCAGTACTTTGGGAATCACAACACACTAGGAGAGTATGAAATGGGAATCGTAATGACCGACCACAGAGTCCAGGTCTTCTACGACAACATCACGGCACTGTCGCGCATCCACAGTAAGGGGGTGCTTTGGGTGCCTGAGTCTGTCCTCGCCACGGTGAGTGGGTACACCGAGAGAGACGTCCACAGCATCATGCTCGATTCGGCCAATGAGGGCTGGGTTCAGCGTAGCAAGGGTGTCCACCCCAAGTGGCGCATTCAGGACTGGATCATCGAGACCACCAAGTACCTCGTCGAGTGCGATGCGTGCCGGGTTGAGACCGACACCGAGGTCCGGGCACTCGCCAACGCTCGTCTGTTGGCAACCATCGAAGTCAACAACGGTCGCCGGTCGAACGTGTGCGCGAGTCACTTCGCGAGCATGGAGTGCCGCGTCGGTCAGGGCCTCGGTCAGTTCCTCCGGATGGAGTACTGAACATGGCGAAGAACGACGCAGGTTGGTCGAAAGAGTCCCTTCAAGTCACCCTCTTGGTGGTCGGGAGCATCCTCTTTATCGTCGGGGCGGTCATCGCCTACCGTGACGCTACTCTGGACTACCGTATGGGTCTCTGGGGCGTTCTGGGGGCATTGCTAGCCGGTCTCGGGTCCATGTTCGTCTACATTCGGAAGGTTCTCTGACCATGGAAGAGTACATCACCGCAAGGGTACTCATGTACGTCGCCACCCCCGATGAGGTCGTGGCTTGGCTCCGACTCATGTTCGGGTGCCAAAAGTGTGGTGCTCTGCCGCTACAGGAATGTAGGAGAGGAGTCGGAGAGGTCCACGCCACCCACCTCCAGCGAGGTCTGTAACCCGCCTTAGTCTGGCACAGACGCGAATCAGCTGTCTGTGCCATTCTATGGCTGATTACCCGATCAGTCAACACGCAACACTAGGAGAGTAACAATGTTTAACAACGAGATCGACGAGGACGGTCGCCCCGTTTGCACTGTGTGCAACGAGGCCGTCGCGCCGAACGACACACTTCCCGAGGACTCGCTTGACCGCGGGACCGGGGCCTTCACCGCCGGAGGCGGAATGGTCATCATCCACAAGGGCTGCGCCAAGAAGGTAGGTCTCTGATGTTCCAAGACAACACCCGAGCCGGTCGTCAGCTCGACATCGAATTGGCCGAAGCCTCACTCAACATTCTCGCCGAGGGTGTTGCCGATGAGGGCCGACTCGACGAGGCGCTGTCGCTCGCCGAGAAGTTCATCAGTCTGTGTGGGTTCGACCTGCTCGACAGCGACCAGCTCGGCTTCGAGATGAACGAGATCGCGCAGAGGCGTCTCGCCGAAGCGTTCCTCCTGATCGGCCTCGACGACGTGGCCGGGGCGCTCTGATGAACGAGAAGCTCCCGACCAAGGTGTTGGAAGAGCTCTGCAAGGAGTCGAACAAGCGGTACGTCGTTCAGATCGGCTTCAAGGCCGGTGCCTATACGACTCGCGTCACCGAAGATTCTCGGTACACGGCGCTCATTCGCTACCGAGCCTTCCTCATCCATAGCGGCTACAAGAAGCGTCTCATCGACACCGTCGAGGGCGAGATCATCGAGCGCTATATCTCGTAGATTTTCATGATTCGACTTCGGCTTTTGGTCATTACACCCCAAAAGTCGTGGTACAATCAATACATCGGCACCGCCATGTCTACTTTTCGAGTAGCAAGAGGGCCGACGCCCGCCCGACTGTTGCAGGGTAACAGTCGGGCGGGCGACACCGATAGTCAGCAACCGAAACTAGGAGACAAAATGGGCTTGACATTGCGTAGGAGGCAGGTCAAAATAGTACCTGTCACCCACGGAGTGCCAATCCGCGCATTCCAAAGAGCCGACCCGACAATGGAGGCAACATCATGGCTCGTCGTTCCAGCACCCCCAACACCCCCACCCCCGAGGCCCCCGAGGAGGCCGCAGTGAGCACCATCGAGACCGAGACCGAGACCCCCGAGGTCGAGGCCACCGAGAAGCCGGTCAAGGAGGAGAAGGTCATCGACCTCACCGCCTTCAAGGCCGCGGCCACCGAGGCCGCCGGTCAGGCCGACACCGCCACGGGCGAGGTCGCCCCCGGAGTCCTCGAGCCGGTCGTCAAGGAGTACCGCCTCCTCGACGGCATCAAGGCCAAGAACGCCGCGAAGGCGTGGCTGGTCGAGCAGATGAAGGCGCAGATGGACGCGCAGAGCATCGTCGGAGCGCGTTCGTACCTCCAGCTGTCCGAGGGCATGACCGCAGGGTCCGCCTCGGGTGGCACGAAGGTGCCGACCGACCCGACGCAGGCGTTCGTTCAGGCCGAGGCCACCCTCCGACTCGCCGCCGCGCTCCACGCGCCGGGCGAGGGCGTCACCGAGGGCTGGGAGACGAAGGTGGAGGAGCTCGTCGAGTCGTCCACCGAGTCGGCCACGTCCTACCTCGCGTGGATCAAGAACGACGCCGAGGACAAGGGCGACGAGCCCGAGGTCACCGCCGTCGTCAAGAACGCGGTGAAGCTCGCCCTCGGCAAGGCCGCGAAGGTCGGCGGTCGAGCCTCCGGTTCGGGGTCCACCTTCGTCGGTGAGCGTCGGGACATCGGCAAGCACATCGAGTCCGCGTTCGAGGACGTGGAGGAGGGTGCCTTCCTCACCGTCGCCGAGATCCGCAAGCACCGTTCGGAGGAGTACGGCGACAACCCGCCCTCCGCCGGTGCGATCAGCGCCCGCCTCTTCCCGGCGTCGGGCAAGTGCACGGTCGAGGGCGTCGTCCCCGACCAGAACGAGAAGGGCAATCGCGGCGCGTACAAGAGCGCCTGAGTTCCCATTCCGCCGGGTCGGGGAGTCTCATCACGAGGCTCCCCGCCCCGACGGGCCAAAGGCTGTACCTTCCGTCTTACCTCCTAGTGTGGCGGAAGGTGCGGTCTTTAGTCCGTTTGGACTCATCACACACTAAGGGGGCCGACCTCGTTGTCGGCCCCCTTAGTCTCTTTATGAACACCCCCTACCCAAGTCAATTGGAGGCACAATGGCACACCCAAGCATCACTGACACCCACGCTTTGATCTTCGAGTCCACCGGCAAGCCGTACATGTCGAGCCTTTACGACAACCTCTTCAAGGCTGTCGTCACCGCAGGCTGGTGCGTCAAGAGTGACGGCCACGTCGAGGCTCCGACCGGCTACTTCAGCATGACCGAGATTCCGTCGCACCCCGGCGAGCTCAGGGAGATGCAGGATGCCGTCGAGGACAAGCGAGTTCCCTTCTCCACCTGGCCTCCGGCAGGCTGGTACATCACGGTCGAGGACTCGGCGGGCTTCATGTACGTCTACCCGACCAACGGTGAGACCCAGGCTGGCGTGCTGTTCCACAAGGTTCTCGACATCTTTTCGAGGTGGGACAACGAGTAGCAGACTCTAGGGGTCTTCTACATTATGCGCTATCGGGCCGTCTGAACTATAGACAGTCTACTAGCGCATAGTGTAGGATATCTACTGGTGTCCTATACCCGATCCAGTTCGGAGGCTTCACAAGATGAACACCGCAACAATCCTCTGCACCAATGGAGGTACACAACACTATCACTCTTCAGTGCAAGAGTCGAAGGTGTGCTACGGACTCGCTCCGTCATCGGCCTTGCCGACGGCTACTGTGCCGTCGTCAGGGCCTTCCGCGCTTACCCCCTCGTGGCACTTGCGGCCCGTGTCGGACAAGCAACTCTGGAAGCTTGAGCAGCTTGGCGGCTCAGCCTGCGCCAAGGCTGCCAAGTACCTCAACCGAGGCCAAGCCTCGGCGCTCATCGACGAGCTACTTCACCCCGAAAAGGAGGCAAAGGTGACACAGCCTGACCCGACACCAGCACCACCGCCATCGCCCAAGTGCGCCGAGTGTGGCCAGCAAGGCTTTCACCTGACTGGCTGTTCCTTCAACAGGCGAGCGGCGCGACCTGTCGATCCGAGGCACGCGATGATCGCGGGCCTACTCACGATGGTCCCTGATGGGTACTACGCCGTCCACGAGTACGAGGGTGGCCCGATCGACTTCATGCGGGTCAGCCGCCCGAAGAAGAACAAGTACGCGGGCGCCATCAAGGTCCAGACTGTCATGGGCTCATGGATGAACGTCAGGCTGAAGGGCGAACCTGACGCAGCGCTGTGGCCTTCCGGCTCACTCTCGGTCTACGACCGTAGCGGTCGAGTCGAGGACAGGCTCCTCCTCCTCGTGGCCGACGCTCAGGGTGCTGCCCGACGGTACGCCAAGAAGCTCGGGCATTGCTGCCGGTGCAACGCCAGCCTGACAGACGAGAAGAGCCGTCACTACGGCATCGGCCCCGAGTGCGTCAAGCACTGGCCTCACATCGTCGAGCAGGTTGACATGGAAGACGCCATCGCAGCCGCCGAAGCAGCCCTGTGAGTCATGAACCGATCCGTCGTCGGATTCATCACAGTCGTCGCGGTCTCAGTCGGGTGGTCTCTTGGTAATGAGGCCAACGTGGATGCGAAGATCGTGACCGAGACCGAAACCAAGATAGTCGAAGTCCCAACGGTCAGGACCAAGACTGTCTACGTCGATAAGGCTGCTGTTCTTCCCGAGAACTGTTACGAAGCGATCGAGCAACTCCCACGGATGATCGAAGGCGACAAGATTCAGACCGCCGCCGTGGGGACCATACTGCTCGCGTTGCAGGATGCGGGAACAGCCGCCGCCTTCAATGACATACACGAGATCAACCGTCTGGTTGAGATCGTGCGTGCCGAAGGTGGCAAACTAGACGCATCAGTGATCGACAGGCAACGTGCTGTCATCACATTCGAGTCGTACCTCGGCAAGTGCGAGGCCGACATCGAAGCGCTCTCGTAGTCCGTTCGATACCCACAACCGAACACACTAAAGAGGACGTTCACCCTATCGCCTCGGCCCGCATTCGGGGCGATAGGGTGGCATCCTCGCCACCTAGACGGTGCTGTGATCCAACCTAACGCTTACCAGTTGCGTGCTGTTAGGTTGGGTCACAGGACTGCCTAGTCCAAACCACCTCATAAACGAGAGGCAACACCATGGGAACTCGCAAGCGCACGAAGCACTGCACCGTCGTCATCGACGAGGCTGGCCACGAGTGCGGAAGGATCGCCGTCGGCAAGACCAGCGCCAGAGGGCTTGGCATCGAGGCTCACGTCGACGTGTGCGGTCAGCACAAGGCGATCCTCAACTCGGTGGCCGCGAACCTTCGGCTAGCCGGGCAGCGATAGTGGCTCGTCAGCCGCGTACTCGCACACCCAAGACCAAGTTCAGGAAGGTCTGTCCGGTTTGTCTGGCAGAGAAGCGACTCATCCGTACCGTGGATGGGCTCGTCTTCCGATGCTCAGTCAACCCATCTCACCGCTGAAAGGCGAGGCAACAAATGACTGATCCCACAGCGTTGCGGAACTGCCGCAACTGCCCATCATTCTTGGAACCTGACAAAGTCGTCAGGAAGTTCAAGAAGTCCATCGGCTCTCCCATGTGCGGTCGCTTCGGCATCGTACTTGGGAAGCCGGGGGGCAACGCTCGACAGACCGAGAAGCTGGGTGCTTACTACGCTCCCAAGTGTGACTCGTATGGGCTGGACCTTCCGCCCATCCCTGTCGAGAAGCGACTCCTCGTGGCCTTGGCCGACCCCGCAAGGATGGTCCCAGCCAACGACACCGCCAAGCGAGACGCCTGCAAGTCGTGTCTTGCTTGCACGAAGCTCGTCGCCGAAGAGACGGTGGCTACCGATCTCGGCTGGACTGCGGGACTGTGCTCGGCTAAGGGGAAGCTGATCCTCCCCACCCAAGCCACCTACGAGGCTCGAGCCTGTGCGTACCGTGAGTTCGGTACTTCCAAGCGCGACACTCTCGGCGTTCACTTGCTCCCCGAGTACGAGGACGCCTTCCAGCTGGCTGTCGAGCCGGTCACCGCCTACTTCAAGAACAAGGGGAACCTCGTGGAGCCTCACGAATACCCCACGGACAAGGAGGTCGTCGAGCAAGACGTCGCCTCTGGCATCCGTGCATGGAGGCGAGTGCCAGACCCGATGGGTTCAGGCAACGAGACGTTCCTTCCGATCTACGACATCGCGCACTTCAGCGACGAAGAGCAGTCGAAGATTCCTCGGGCAGGCGACGACGAGCACCCCGAACTGTACGTCGATCACTTCGGCGGCACTTACACCGCGGCGGTTGCGTGGACAGAGCTCGATGAGACTCCCACCGCATGGGGGGAGGCAGGTGTCGGCAAGACCGAGATGTATCGGTATCTCGCATGGCTCATGTGCCTTCCGTTCGAGCGCGTCAGCATCACGGCAGCCAGTGAGATCGACGAACTGGCGGGGAAGATGATGTATACCCCTGACCGGGGTACTTGGTTCCAGTACGGGCGACTGCCTCGTGCTTGGAACAGGCCGTGCGTCATCGTCATCGACGAGTGGAACACCGGACCAGTGGAGGTTCAGCAGTTTGTCCGCCCACTCACCGACAACTCGAAGCAGATGGTCCTCGACATGAACGAGGGAGAGCGAATCAAGCGTGACGATGACTGCTACCTCGGCTTTGCGATGAACCCTGCTTGGGACATCAAGAACGTCGGTGCTATGCCCATCGGAGATGCAGACGCGAACCGTCTGTACCACATCTTCGTCGAACTCCCGCCGGACAGCCTCGAGCGAGAGATCATCATCAATCGAGTCAAGATCGATGGATGGGAAGTGGACACGGATCGACTCAACATGCTCATGGGTATTGCGACCGACATTCGAGCGCTTGCCAAGGAGAATGAGCTCCCGATTTCTTGGGGCCTGCGCCCCCAGATCAAGGTGGCACGAGCCCTTCGGTGGTTCGATCCTGTCACCGCATACAGGCGAGCAATCGCCGACTACCTTGAGCCGCAGGCTCAAGAGACCCTTCTGAACGTCGTGCGAGCGCACGTCGATTCGGACTTCTAAGGAGACCCGACATGACAGCAACAATGAGCAAGGCGACCCTCGACTCCACCCTCGAAGGTCTCGTGAGACTGTACTACTCCAACCGAGGCTACGACCTCGCGGCCAGCAAGGCCGAGGTCGCCAAGACGTACTGGCAGCGAGGTATCCGCGAGGGTATCGCGGCGATCCTCTTCAAGCACCGTGGCGAGAGTCTTCCCCGGTTCAAGACCATTCCGATGATCTACGAGTCGGACGTGCACGCGATCCTCCGTGAGCACGATGGCGAGTGGAAGCACTCCAGCGGCGACGAGAAGCCGATCATCCTCGACACGATCGTTGCCGAGCTGGTCAAGATCTCTGTGCCGCAGGAGCTAGCTGAGATCGACGAGCAGTCACGGCGTCAGGCCATCCTCAAGGGCGAAGAGTCGGCACGGCCCGCCGACGCTCAGTGGTTGAGCGAGGCGGTCGAAGCCAAGCGCCGAGAGATGGAAGAGCTCCTCGGCCTCCTCCAGCCTGTCGGCGACAAGGTCAACCGCGGCGCGTCCGAGAAGGTCTCCGCCAAGGGGCCGGGTTACATCAGCTCGGGCGAGCCGCCCGTCACGACCCCCGCCTCTGGACCGCGCACGCCCGGCCTCGCTGACCCGCTGTGACCGACGTGGACAGGTTCAAGCAAGACAACCTCGACATGATTATCTCTGTCGGGGCTTGGCCGGTGCCGTGTCTCATGATGCTCAAGCGCTGGTCCGAGGAGAAGGCGGCATATGAGTGGGGTCAGCTCAAGTACTACGAGAAGACCGACAACTACGGCTGGCTCTACCTCGGTCAGACTCAGACCGTCCAGACCGTCGCGGCTGACCCGTACAACCTCATCACGCAGAAGCAGATCGTCGAGATGATCGACTCGGGATGGATGGTGGATGCATGAGTACCTCTGACACCATCCTCACCGTGGCTCAGAAGTTCGAAGACCTCTCCAGACAGGTCCGAAAGCTTCGCCACTCAATCGTGGTGATGGAACTTGACCTCAAGGATTCCCAGCCTGCGGAAGTCATCGTGGCTGGAATCGAGGGTCGCACAATAGTCCGAGCCAAGATGAAGCGTGAGTTGCGCTTCATTGGCGAGGCTGAATAAGAAACCCCTGTAATAAGGAGTAGCGATTGATAACGATTCGAGGCCCCTGATGTTCTACTCACCCACTTGAAAGTACTGTGAATAGAATCACTTGCACGGAAGGCGTGATTAGTACTGGGCCACGTCAGCACCGGGGGTGTAGCCTGCTCCCAACCGGGCAGGGTATCGGTACTACCCTTTACCCTCGTAAGTCAGCCGGTGCAACACTGCAATGTACTGGACGACGAGCGTAGGAGAATTACTCATAGAGTGGTTTGTCCTATCTCGTTAGCACCTGTTCGCGACAGGAGGTGGGTCAGATGGAGGATGTGCTTTATATCCTGTGAAGTCTGACCCACCGATGATACGAGCAGTATCCCGACCCGACATAATCGGAGGCAGTAAATGATAACCATTCGACCCGTTCGTCAGACCGTTGGTCTGACGATCGAGCTCGGTCCAGATGATGTTGACCATATAGTCTGGACCGGAGAGCACCTCGGCGAGATCATTCGTCTTCTCGAGGGAAAGAAAACAACTCTGGCAGCACTGCGGCGCGTACTCAATACGCCCGAGGCGCAGCGAGACATCGAAGCGTTCTACAAGTTCACCGCGTCGGCATCAGACTGTCTGAGCCGCGCACAGACTCAAGACATGAAGACGGGAGGAAGGGCGTGAGCACAACTGATATCCTAGGTCGTGAAGCTGCTGACCTACAGAGCACCAGCGACAGGGCGCGAGCGGCGGTGAAAGTCTTTCACCGTATGCAGCCATCTCTGACCGCGTATGCCCGAGCCCTGACTGGACGCCCTGACGTTCGCGTCGTCATGTCGGCTGATTCCAACGGTCACACCGATGGCAAGAAGATCTTTTACCGGCCACCGTTGGCTCTCGGTGACAACACTCCCCACGAGCGTAGGCTCTGTGACCGGCGAGACTCCGAGACCCTTCGGCAGATGTGTCCCGCCTGTGACGTTCGCGAGCAGGTACTCATCGTGATCTATCACGAGATCGGCCACATCGCTCACGGCAGTTTCGAAGCGATGGAAGAGAACGACCGAGCCGAAGCCCTCAAGTACGGGTTGAGCCTTGTCGATCGTAAGTACGCGGACGCCGTGAAGGTCAAGGTTGACAAAGCCCCCCTCGCTAGGAAGAGCACTTACATCGGCATGGCGGGCCTCGTCAGTCCCTACCTTCCCGGCATCGTGAACGCACTCGAGGATGCTCGCGTCAACCGTGACACCTCGATCGCCCGCAAGGGTACGAAGATCATGTTCCAAGTGGACACGATGAGGGTGCTGTCCGAGGGCTTCGAGAACAAGATGCCCGACGGCAGCGTCGAGCGAGTGTTCTGGAGGGACCGCCCGCTCAATGCTCAGATGATCTGTGCCCTCTACGCGAGGTCAGCTGGCTACAAGATGGAGGACTACTTCGTTCCTGAAGTCATCGCCGCACTTGATGACTTCAAGATCAAAGAACTCCTTCGGGACTTCGGCAGTATTCGCAACGCCAAGGGAGTCTACTCCCTAGCCATTGCCTTGCTCATGCGATTCCGTGAGCTTGGTTTCTATAAGCACCCGACCGACCCACAGGTGGAAGAAGATGAGCCCGAGCAGGAACCGGAAGAAGAACAGCAAGACGACACATCTTCAGAGGATGACTCGAAGGAGGAACATCAGGATGGCGACGGAACCGAAGAGGACTCCGGAGACCCCGACGAGTCCGGAGATGAGTCCGGAGACGCTGGAGACGGCGGTACGATGGGCGAACCCTCAGACTCTGAGAGCAGCTCTGAACAGGGAGCTGAAGGAGGCGACGACTCCGGAGACCCGGTTGGCGATCCTCAAGAGCCTGAAGGTGGTGGCACGGCACCGGGTGAGGACGGGACTGAGACTGGAGACGCATCCGAAGAGGGTGCTGACAGTGGGGGTTCGGATAGCGGGAGCGAGGGTGATCCTTCGACCGAGGACGATGGACAAGGGGACGACACTGATAGCAGTGTCGATGATCTGGCCGGGGACGCCGATGCAAGCGACCCTTCTGATGGAGCCGGGGGCGAAGATCTCGAGGCCACTGAACGAGATGGCGAGGGAGGTTCCGAAGGCGAAGACGATGAAGCAGATGCGTCGTCTCCTTCTACCGCAGGATCTCAAGGTGGTGAAGTAGATGAAGTCGATGACGGAGAGGGCGATGACCCCTCCGAAACTTCCTCGTCGGGTTCGCACACTGGAGAAGGAACTGGAGAGTCTGGGCCTGACGAGGGTGGAGAGCACGACGACGTGGAGGCTGGATCAGAAGATGCTTCCGGAGCCGGAAGCGATCACGACTCCTCTGAGGCCGGGTCCGAAGTACAAGGTCTGGGTGATGAAGAGGGTGTGGGTGATGAGCCCTCTACCGCCAGTGAAGCTGACGAATCCTCTGACGATCTACTCGGCGACACTGACAATGGAGATCACTCCGATGATCTCGGGTCGGAAGAAGCTGACGATGTTCGAGGCGATGATGCTGTTTCCGAAGGGACCGGAGACAATGAACCTGGAGGAGAGCCTGAGGACGACATGGCGATCGACTCGGGTGCAGACGAAGGACTCGGTGGTGTCGAGGTTATTGAAGACTCGGCGTTTGACCGACTCCCGATGGGTTCCCCCGACGAGGTAAACGAGGTCATCCACGAGATCGCGCACCCCGAGGATCGTCCTGACTACATCAAGGAAGAGGCCGAGGCCGACGACGAGATGGAGCGGGCGGTCGTGCAAGGTCTCTACTTCGAGACGCCGAGCCGTAACATCTTCGGTGTGCGTGAGCACTACTATGGCAACCCAGTCATGATCGACGGCTACAACATGAGCCAGGGCTGGGACCAGACCGGATACCGCATCTGGGGCTACAGTAGGAAGCAGATGGGAGTCGAGGGTGACTTCGATTGTTCGGAAGCGATCCTCGGTTCCGCTCTACTTCGGATGCGCGTAGCCTTTGCCGACAACCAGCGCAGCATCGACCTTCGCCACAAGAAGTCTGGCAAGGTCGATGCCCGAGTGCTCGGTCGCCGCGTCCACTTCGATGATGACCGACTGTTCAAGCGCCGTGTCATCCCCGGCAAGAAGGACTACTTCGTTCTCATCGGTATCGACATCTCAGGATCGACCATCGGTGAGAACATCGTGCTCGCCAAGCGGGCAGCCATGGCGCAAGCCGAGCTGTGTCACCGCTTGGGAATCAAGTTCGCGGTCTTCGCTCACAGTGGCAACTACCATGCGCCTGATGGTGGACGAGCCGACGGAATGGACGTGGACATCTATCACGTCAAAGACCCTGACGAATCATGGACTGATAACGTCAAGAAGCGTTTGACCGAACTCGGCCCAGACAGTGTCAACATCGACGGCCACACTTTCGAGTACTACCGCAAGGTGCTCGATCAGCGAAACGAGACTCACCGAGTCATCATGTACTACACTGACGGGAAGATGCCCGCAGAAAACCACGACGAGGAGTTGATGATCCTTCAGCGCGAAATCAAGATCTGCAAGCAACGCAAGTACGTCCTCATGGGCGTCGGCATTCGTACCGACAGCCCTGTTCGACACGGCCTCGATACGGTACGAGTGGATACCGACGAAGACCTGATCAAGGTCGTTCAGCACTTGGAGAAGCGGTTGCTGAAAATCCAATGACACCCGATAGTTTCGCCGGGTTCAGAGGGGTTGCAATTCCCCTCGGATGCAACTAGAATCGACCCGTTAGTGCTCAATCAGGACCATCCCACCCCTCCCGACATTACCAAGGAGTATTCCAATGGCAGTCACGGCACTCGACCTCTCGGACTTCGTGAACAAGAAGGTCACGCTCGTCCGAAACCTCACCACCCCCAACGAGAAGGGTGAACTCGCTGAAGAGCTTGAGGGCACCCTCGTCGCGGTGGCCGGGGACGCAGTCATGTTCAAGCCCAAGGGCAAGACGAACGCCCTGCTCATCGACCTCCCCGACGTGGAGAGCGTCAACTTCGCACAGGAGAAGGCCAAGACCCTCTCGCGCAAGACGCTCAAGGTCGTCACCCACGGTCAGGCTCGGACCCACCTTCTGGAGCGTCACGCCTACACCCTCGCCCAGATCAACGGCATGAGCGAGACCGAGGCCTTCCGCATCCACGAGGCCATCGACCACGAGGCGGACGACCTCGGCCACGTCCACGGCGAGAAGGCCAAGGGTGAGAACGGTGACTCGGACACCGACGAGGACAGCGATGACTGACCCTCAGGGTACGTCTCGTCGCACCATCGCTAGGGGAGTCGCGTGGTCAGTCCCCGTCATTGCGATGGCTGCGGCGACCCCGGCTTACGCGGCCAGTGGAACGTGTGAGCCGGAGTTCGAGATCATCCCCGGCGAGTCGTTCAAGTGCTGCGACGGTGGGCCAGACAAGAACATGAAGGTGACCTTCCGAGTCACCGATGTCAACCAGTGCATCGAGAACAACGGTGGCAACCTGTTCGTCTCCTCCCTCGCACTCGGCAACGGGCAGGCGTTCGTCAACGTCAACGTCACTGTTGCTGACGGAGGCATCGTCACGGCGTTCTTCGAGAGCATCCAGTCCTGCGCGGAGAAGATCGTGGTGAACTACCAGATCGGTGACCGCGACCCCCAGAAGTTCACCCTGTCCTCGAACAACATTCCGTCTGGCAACGACACTGGACAGTGTGGTTCGTGAGACGGCTCACCAACCCTTTGAGTCCTTACCTAGCGAGAGAGTCTCGTTAGGTAAGGAGTAGTGCCATGACTCGACTGTGCCGCCGGATCGGATACCTTCCGGCACAGATCATGTACCCCCGTATCGAGGCGTCCTCGCCGGCTGTGCCCCAGCCTGATCCTTCCTTCGGTGGCTCGCCACCCAACACAGGTCAGAACAGGAACCAGTCGGCAGGGGCTGCTCGGTACGGTGGAGGAGTGGGAAAGCCACCCTACATCAGCGGCCCGCAGATGACGCGAAAGCCGTAAGACTTCTGCTAGGTAGTGGACCCGGTAAAACCCTACCGAGCAGAACCGAGGACTCCCCCAGCCTCAATGTAGCGGGGTTGGGTGGGTCTGAGGGTAAGCGCCAAGGCCGGAGAGATCAAAAAAAGTTCTTTTCTCTCCGGCCTTGGTTGCACCATGAACCTATCGTTAGGAGAGGGACAAATGACATCTGATACAAACACAGGGGTCTATGATCGTAACCGTCGCTTTACGGTGGAGGCTGGCACCCGGTACGGGAACTGCTGTGTCTCGTTCAATCCGAGGACCACATCAAGGCTCGCCGTAGAGTCCTTTGCTCGTCGGGAGGCTGTTGCGGCTTACGAGAAGGAGTATGGACCGATCCCTTGGGGCCTCGTTCAGATCATGATTACGCACACGAGCGCTCAGGTGATCGTCGATCTCAGGGTGGACCCGTAATGAAGTTCCTAGTGCACTGTGAGCAGCCAAACTGCTACATGCACATGACAGTCAATACCGAGGCGGAGCAAGCGCACTACCTCGCAAACCACAAGTGCCCCTATTGGGGCGGAGATTCGAAGGTGAGTTGGAGCGTGACCAAAACACTGGTACAAGAGATGTGGGAATTGCTGGACTCTGAGGTGAACCAGCTGAAGGGAACTTGGATAGAGGGGAAGTGGACAGAGCCTAACCCTCACGGTGTGCACACTGAGTATCATCAGTATCGGGCGCGGGCTATCGCCGAGTGTCTTGCCATCTTCATGCGACCCTTCTTCGACACGGCTGACGACATCGTCAAGGAGTCCATCAAGCGCTGGGAGGCACGCCGCGACAGGGACACCGAGTACGAAACCGCTGGCCTCGGTCACCGCCGCTACGAGACCGCCGCAGCCGCGCACCTATCCGCAACCCCCGGCTGGTACGGCACCGCGCAGGACGGCTACACAGCCAATCCTAGCCTCGCAGGGTCACCCAGCCCTAACAGGGGACGTGGGGCGGCTACGCGCCCCGCTACGCGGCCCGCTGTCGTGGTGACTGAAAAGGACCGAGCGCAGATCAAGATGGCCTATGAGGGGATGCCTGAGATCTTCACGCCCACGACACTGGCCAAGCAGTACAAGGTGCCAGAATCAGTAGTTCGGGAGATCCTTGGTTTGACAGCCTGACCCAGTATAGGGTAAACTAACGTTACGTCGCATCACCCAAACAAGTCTGGAGAATTTAACTGATGCACACCCTGCTTCCGTATGATGATTTCAAGCTGTCAGCACTGGCCCTAACCGACGAGTTGCTTCAGAGGCAGATTGAAGATTGTCTTGCGATCGTTGAGATACTACACGAGACAGACAAAGCCGAGGGGGACTTCGACCACCCGACCGTCCAAGCATGGAGGGGGTCAGAACTTCAGCTCTGTGAGTTCGGCCTGTCCTGTGTTGAGGTGTACCTCCGCAGAAATGCCGACGCTCAGGGGGCTCTCGAAGCAGAGAAGCGCTTGGAGTGGCACCTTGATCTTGCCGAGGGGGGAGACATGACAAAGCCTTCTTGGTATGGAACCGACTGGATTCACACCGAGTACCAAGGCTTGCTTCGCTTCCTCGATCCGCTCGTATACGAGCAGCGCTTTCCGAACGTGACGACCTGCACCCCTGATCGCTTTCGGTATCCCACGGCAGCATAATGGGACGCCGCATTCACAAGAAGGTACTCAAGGTTAATCCCGAGACAGGGAGAAGCCGCTGGGTCTGGTGTGACACGCGCCTCAAGGGCCAGTGGTCAGGCAAGCGTTGTGACTGTGGCGTTCGCTGGGTGTGCCTCTAATGGCTCGCGTTTCTAAGGTTGACGAGTGCATGTTCTGCGGCAACGCACCGTGTACCTGTCGAGCCATAAAGAAGGCGGCGGCTAAGCCCCGGAAGGTTTCGCCGATAGTCGAGGCAACGCCGATAGTTAGCTCCCGTCGGGCACCTGCACAAAAAGCTGACGTGGCTGCCGCTATGCGTGCCGCATCCCAGATCAAACATCAGGGCTCGACGATCAAGGAAGATCACGATGCTACTGACGAGACGGCGTTGATCTTAGCCGACCCCGAGATGGTGGCCGCGATCCAAGCGCTCGCATCCATGATGCATCCGTCTGAACACAAACGCTTCGCACAGGTACTGGCTGTACCTGTTGATCCCAAGGCTCGCGCCGCTGCATGGAGGAGGAAGTTCGTTACATGATAGCACCAAAGAGTAACGGACACTTGATGTGCGAGGAGTGTGGCACCTACTGGTGTCTGCATGTTGAGAAGTTCGTCAAGGATGAAGACGACGTGGACATCATCTGGAGTAACTATCCCGATGACGTTCACCTTGAAGTGCCTGTCATTCCTACCGCGAACCTGTGGGCAAGCATAAACCTCATCCAGTCGCCCAAGATGAGCTCAACCGTCTACCGGGTAGAGTATGAGTCTACTCATGAAAGCGGAGAGATCTTCTTCATCGGGTTCACCCATCCAAGCGAGGGGCGCGTAGTCTTGCGCTCAATGCTGCTTGACTGGTTCACCGGAACGCAGGCTGACGACGCAATGAACTGCACCTCGCGTGGTCATGGCTACAATCAGGTGATGCGTCTCAAGAGAGACAGTAAGGATGCTGGAAAGAAGATCACGCAACAGTGGTCGATATGGGCTACCGGTAAGTGCCTAGGCTGTACCTTCAGTTCCGGTGCCAGTCCTGACCTTGTCCCCGGCGCTGACCCTAACCCTGCAAACCCTTGGGCGTAAGTCATGTCTAACATTCCCGAGTATGTTTGCAGCAAATGCGGTAAGCCAAAGAGGCGAGATCAGCTTACCGTGAAGAAGTGCGTGTTCCTAGAGATGGGAGCGGGTGCTCGAACCAAGCGCAGTAGGGTACTGGCATGGCTATGCGATGAGTGCCTCACTGCCGACAGTGTCTACGCCATGCCCGCCTTCACCCCACCGAAGCAGGTTCACAATGCCTAGCAAGTCAGCGCGAGAGTACACAGGCGGGTCGCGCAATCAGCGATTCCGCAAGATTCACAAAGGTCAATACGTCAAGGAGCGTATGGCCTGGGTTAACACATTCCTTGGACAGATCGCCCTCTACTTCTACGAAGAGGGTACAGCAGTAGCGGATACAACAACTGAACCCGGCCCGACAGTTAAGGTTCTCATTCCGCGATACAAGGGCCCGACAGTCCATTGGGATTTGTCGGCGCTTACACTGGAGGAGCTCACGAAACTTCGTGAGTTTTTTGACCTGGCTTTCGACACCGCGGAGCCAGTCATTCGCATGAGAGACAAGGTGGCACAGGATGCATTCGCAGAGGGCAATGACTCTATCTCTAGACTCTATCGACCAGTTCCGCAACTGGTTGTGCGGAAGAGGCCGGAGCCAGAACACAGTGAAGGCGTACTCGACGGACCTGAGAATGTTCCTTCAGGCAACGACGACGGAAGCGCAGTCAACGGTTCTGCAGGAGGAGTTCGAGGATCTGGCAGCGGACTGGCTGACGTTGGAGCGTCGGAGGGTGGCCCTGAAGACGACGGGACGCCGACTGACTAGCCTTCGTTCGTTCGCCAAGTGGGCTGGGTGGGGTTCGATCCTCGAAGACTATGACGCACCGACACCTGCTAAGTCGGTGCCACACCCCCTGCCTGAGGGGATGGATGGAGTCAAGCGGCTGATAGCGGTCGCGTCCAACGACCAGCAGCGGAGTCTCATCGTGCTCTGTGGGATGGTCGGGTGCCGTATCGCTGAGGCGTTGGAGGTGCGGGCCGAGCACTTCAACCTTCAGAGCATGACCCTCACGATCCGCGGCAAGGGGGACAAGCAGCGCGTCGTCCCGGTCAGCACTCAGGCATGGGAGCACCTGCAAGTTCCTGTGATCAAGGCGTTCGGTGCCAACTCGAACGTGATCTGCCTTCACGACCGGCACGCCCGTAAGATCGTGACTCTCCTCGGGGCGAGGGCACACCTGATGCGGTCGATCAGTAGCCACGACCTGCGAGCCACCTTCGGTACTCACGTCTACGACAAGACCAAGGACATCAGGCTGGTGCAGGAGTTGCTCGGCCACGCGAACAGTAGTACGACAGAGCTGTACGTCGGTGTCACACAGAAGGCACTACGAGAGGCGGTGGAGTTGTGAGCAACGAAGGAACTGAGCCACGCTGGAACGTCGAGTACGTTGAGCATGTTCCTGGGATCAAGTCTACGGTGACTCAGCCGAACGACCCGGCCATGATACTCCTGTCTAATCCAGACATACACTCCAAGCCTGTGCCTGGAGTCTACCGCGACGATTGCTACATCTGTGTGGACCCCGAGTTTGCACAGATGGGCCTGCCGCTGTGTTACCCTTGTCCTCAATGTTCAGCCAAGGAAGGCAAGGTGGCCGGTCACGTTCCAGCCGATGATGTCTGCTGTACGGTGTGCGGGTATGACTTACAAGAGGGGAGTCCAGAATGAACGAAGAAGTTGCAATCGCTCTTCGCAACATGATCGACCTCGCGGGATTCTCGCTGGACGTTCTCTTCGGCACCGATGCCGGTCGTGCTGAACTTCAGATTGAGCACGCGAAGCACGTTCTCCAAGACTTGGAGAAGGGACAGTGAGACCGTTCAAGGGCTTAACGTTCTCCCGGAAGATCGTCACCGCCAGCAAGGCGTGGCCTTGTGATGCATTGTGTGGGCAGTTCATCAATCCGGCAGAGGACTACGTTCTGGACACTGTCTTTGATGGGGTTGCTACGAACGCAAGTCTGAGGTCTCACTTGCGTTGTGCTGTCTTTGACAGGAAGGTAGCAAAAGAGCTCACCATGACCTACTTCAACGAGGTCCAAAAGTCCATGACCATCAAGAGAGGAGGAGTGCGGCGATGAGACTGTTAGTGTTTGGGTCGCGCACGTTTAGCGACAAGGAGTTCATGTTCAAGGTGCTGGACAACTTCCCCGAGTGGGGGCCTTCTCCTCATGTTGTCATCGAGGGAGAGGCTCACGGTGCTGACTCGTTAGCCCGAGAGTGGGCCGAGTCGCGGCACATTCTGGTTGTAAAGTACCCCGCGGATTGGGCGCAGCATGGCCGAGCCGCTGGTCCGATCCGCAACCGCCAGATGCTCGTTGACGGCAAGCCAGATCACGGCATCGGCTTCATCGACAAGCCACTCCAGGACTCGCGGGGCACGAAGAACATGCACGACCAGCTCATCAGGGCTGGGGTTCCTGTGCTGATCCACTACAGCGCACCACTGTCCGAGGTTCCCAGAAAGGTCACAGGGCTATGACGTTCTCACTACCCAAGGTACTTATGGAGTTCAACTGTCCATCGGTCTGGTTCGAGCGCCCGCACCACCCGCATCTGCTTCAGAGTGGCTTCAGGATAGACCCTCTACTTTGCATGGGCTTCGGACCGATCGCTCCCCTCAAGCCCAAGGTCTCGATCCGCTGGGAGACGCCTACGAAGCCCTCTCCCACCTATCCCGACCACAAGATGTGGGTAGGCAAGTGTGCTGGCTGTGCCCACACAACTCAGTACTGGTCATGGGGCGCCACCTATGGTCACATGCTCGAACACAGATGGATTGGATGCGAAGGAGACAAGCGCCGTGGAACAGCCAGACAAGCCAAGTTCACCAAGCTCAGAGACGACCCCGCCACCGAGTCCCAAGCACGACTTTCGTGCGGCGGGGGGACACACTCAATCATGGGAGATACGGGAGGGGATACTGTACGACGTGCAGTTGTGCCCTCCGACGTGCCCAGCATTTCAGCAAGGTCCACACAGGAAGCCCGTAATCAGCAAGATCAAGTAACACTCCGACCCGACAAAGGAGCAAAGTAATGGCACGACTCAAGGCACAGGTGGGCAGCGCATCAGGACTTCACGACGTTGTCCTGAACAACGCCGCAAGCTGGTACGCTCAGGTACCCCCGGCCTTTCTCAAGGCTGACCCGATGGTCCTCACCGAGGCTCGCAAGTTGTCCAAGGGCAACTGGCAGAAGTGCATCGTTGACCGCGACGGCTCCATCATCGTCTGCCGTACAGTAGTCTGGTCGAAGTAATGGCCGCGCCCGAGCATAAGTACTCGGACCGAGATGTTCGAGAGAACCCAGACCTCACTGAGATGGCATACGACTATCTCGACTCCTACGGTGGTGAGTATGAGCCACTGGTTCGCGCCCAAGATGTGCTGGCTGATGGCCGATACCTCACGACTTCCCAAACCCGCGTAGTTCTGAACTGCATGAGACACGACTGGAACATCGCAGACCAGTTGCCTCAGCCTATGGCGAAGGTGATTGACATGCCTGTGCGAGACGAAGGGGCTGTGATGCCAAGACGCACGAAAAAGAAGACCCGCGGATACCTCGGTCCCAAGCAGTGCTTCAACCCTGAGTATCACCCCCCACACAACCTCAACGAGGAAGACAGCGAGCTCTACTCCAACGCATACTGGGCCTGCCACGGACGCAACAACGGCAGAGATGAAAACCTGTTCATTGACGCCAAGATCAAGACGCCCTACGTCAAGGCACCCGGCGGCAAGATGGTCCACCTTCTCGGCGAGGGTTCTTACTTCCACTGGCGTCCGAACGCCTACGGAATCGGCTTCGGTAGCAAGGGCCTTTGGGGAAGGTTCCCGCCGCGGCTTCACGTCAAGCTGCTCTGCAAGCACCCCTCGTGGCTCTACAATCCCAACCTGCTCTGGGAGATACCCGAGGGCATGGTCACCAACGAAGGCACTCTCATCGGACTGTGCCCCCACTGTGAGAAGGTGAAGAATGACAACGACTGCAGTTAAGAAGCCCGTAGTTCCTCGGGTCTGCAAGCGCATCATCAAGAACGACAAGCTCGAAAAGGTGCTGTGCAACAAGCGCTTCATCGACGGGAGGTGCGGTAACGAAGCCATCCACATAAGCCGGTATAAGACCGGGCAGTGTGCACACGGCTGGTGCGAGGGGGCGAACCCCAAGACCTTCGCTGGGAACCCTGCGCCCACATGCAAGAACTGGAAGACGTGCGGATGCACCTGTCACGACACCTTCGACATGATGTTCGCCATGACTGACCGACCCCGCGAAGTCGTCAACAACAGCGAATATCGGGCACCAAAGGGCGAGTTCCGTATGCCTACCATGGACGAGCGCGTTGCAATGCACACGCTCTCCAAGCCGGGGCAACCGAATACCCCCAAACTAATAGAGAGCCCGTTGCCGGATGCCGTACCGGCCACGATTGCCCGATCCTTCGGCCCGACAGCCACCGGACGAGCGGCCCGCGGAGAGCTGGAATCATGGGTCAAGGATCAGTGCGACATATGGATCGTCGAGGCCGAGGACTTTCCATGCACCCCGCAGTATCTCAGCGACGAGATCGGACGAACGCAGGGGATTAAGCCTCCCTCGGTGGGTGCGATCAGTGCCGTGTTCGAGCGCTGGAATCAGATGGGCTTTGCTAACGTCCACAAGAAGCCAACTCGCTTCACCGGCTACACCAAGCAGGGCATCGAGCTCGGCCTCGACGGATGCAAGGACAAGATCAAGCGAGGCAAGCGCATGGCTCAGGCTACGAGTGCTAGGACGTTGCGTTAATGGGGGGACGAGAAGGGTACTCAATGGAAGAACTCGACATGCTTATGAACGCTGGCTTTAGTGCTGAGTTCATTTGCCGCGACCTCCACGCTAAGCCTCGAAGCGTTGCCCGAAGACTTCAGAGGCGCGGTCGCCCTGCCGACGCCGCAATCTTTGATAAGTACGATAGAGAACTAACCGCGTTGGAAAAAGCTGTCGCCCGATAGTCAGATCTGGTTGACAATTGCATCAGGCTCGTGTATTATCTGTTCTGCGCCACCAGATCATGTCGGGTCGGGGTCGCAGAGAACGCGGAGTCTGTGAGCAGGGCAGACTCCGCGTTCTCCTCTTGAAAGGAATGGCATGGCAACTGAACCCTTGGTAGGCGAGAATATCCATCCCGGCGCTCGAAGTGTTGGGCTGCCTCCGCGACCCTTTCTCTATACTCTAGATCAGATAGCCACGCTACTTGATCTTACTCAAACTCAGATCGAGCAACAGTATATCTTTTGGGACCAGCGCAGCGTCGGCAGGGTTCCCAAGAACAAGATGATGGCTCGCAACATCGCTCACCACGACCAAAAGCCCGACTGGCGTGTCGCCGAAAGGGAACTGGTGCGGTGGATGAAGTACAAGGGGTTCAGGTTCTATGAACGATCCAGTGTCAGAGGATGAGTGGTGGATGGATGCGGAACCTTACCCAGGCCCCACCCATCACGCCTCTCTTCCTGAGATTTTTCAGGCGTTCCGCGCTGTTACACAGGAGTTGTCTCTCACAACGGCACAGTTTAATGCTCGCATAAAGGAGGTGTGGGACGCATACAAGACTGCCATGGGGGGTTACAGTAACATTGGTCCCAAGAGGATCGGCAAGCCTGTATATGATTCCGACTATGACAATAGCCTATTCTTTGATCCAAGTTGGGGGGAGGAGCAACGGCGGAAGCACGCACTGCTATGTCGCAAGCACAGTAACACTGGTCCCACTGCCGAGTGGGGCTTTCACCGGGATGGAAGGAAGACCTGATGACCGATAGTGTTGGGTATTGTCGGGTTGTGTCGGTTAGTGTAGGGTGGAGCCTATGACCACCCAGCCTGTTAGCCCTCAGCGTAAGGCACTCGATTACGCTGAGAATCAACTTGGCGTAACTAGGGTCTACGAAGAGGCCATCGACAAGCGCAACGAACTCGATGACCTCATGACCGATCTCGGCAATGCTCGCGACAAGAAGCGTTCTCTCGAAGCGAAGATACAGGACCGCGAGTTCGAGATCATGGGTGACGAACGAAGCAAGCATCCTGAGATGTCTGCTGCTGCCATGGACAAGCACCTCAAGTTGGCTTACCATGGGGACGAATCCCTCCAACAGCTCCGCGAGGAGCACATTGCTGTAGTCAACGAACTGGATGGACTTGATCTTGACAGGACCATGCTTGACGTTGATATCAGGATCGCGGTATCTAGGCTGAATGAGCTTGGGGGCTACCTCAACTTCTTGGCCGCGATTAAGAACCAAGCCACCAACACCTAAAACACAAGCGAAACGAGTAGAACATGACTGTTGTACCCGGCAACGCCGTTGCTCAGCACACTGGCGTAGCAGGTGGTATCGAGGGCCTCGAAGACGTTGAGGCCAGTGATGTCATCCTCCCCCGCATCCAGCTCGACCACAAGAACGCGATCTTCCGTGACAACCTCAGCAAGGCTGAGTTCGAAGAGCTCGATGTCGTCATCCTCGGCCTCATCAAGCAGCGCATCTTCTGGGCCGACGACACGGATGACGGCGACAAGCCGCTCTGCAAGTCCCCGGACTTCGGCAACGGCTTCCCGAACGTTCGTGACGACACCCCTCGTGACAAGCAGTTCCCGTGGAACCTCTCCAACTTCCGTCCCGAGGACTTCCCGCCCGGTGGCGCGACCAGCATCAACGGACTCGTCACCCTGCCCTGTGACTCCTGCATCTTCAAGGAGTGGGACAAGGGCAACTGGAAGGTTCCGCCGTGTGCCGAACAGCACACCTACGCAGTCCTCTACCTGTCCAACCCCGACGACCCGCCGGAGGATGCTCGCTGGACCTCGGCACTGGTCACCTTCCAGAAGACCGGGATCAAGCCGAGCAAGCAGTACATCAGTTCGTTCGTGCAGGCCGGCCAGCCGATGTTCACCGTCCGTACAAGGATCACGCTCAACGCCCTCAAGCGTGGCACGGTCGAGTACGCGACGCCTTCGTTCCGCAAGATGGAGGCAACGGACAAGGACTTCTGGCCGAACTACGGCGACCAGTTCCGCAACATCAGGGACTTCGTTCGTCAGGCTCCTCGTGCTCTCGATGAGGAGGACTACACAGTGGCACCGGCGTCCAACGTCAATGCTGCCCCCCAAGCTGCGGCGCCCCCCACTCCTCCACCTGCACCGGCTGCTGCCCCCCCAGCGCCGGTAGCGGTGGCGGAACCGCCGCAGGCGCCGACGCCTGTTGCGCCAGAGCCTACCCCCTCGGCTCAGGCTGCACCGTCGGCACCCCCGGTTGACCCGAACGACGACTTGCCTTTCTGAGGCGTTGTCGTAGAGGTTGACCAGCCAGCCCCGACACTGTGATGATGAGCAGCGGTGTCGGGGCTGGTCTCTACCTGTGAAAGGTCACTTAGTGACAAAGGATAAGAAAAGTCAGCACAACGAGAACATCGACTTCGTTATAGGACTGATCTGTGTGAGTGGAATTATCTTCGTATTGGGATGCATGACATACTTGGTGGTGGCAGGATGAGTGACGGACCTGAAGGATTCTTCTTTCCCTTCCCCATCACCCCTGACCCCGAGACTCTCGCCAAGATGCGCGAAATGCAGGATCACCAGCAGATGGTGGCAGACGACTACCATCACGGCGTTGCACGCTTCTTTGACTCGCTGAGTGAGGATCAGCTGGCCTCTCAGAAGAGCCTGCTGCACGTCATTGCTGCGAACTCCAAGGGTGGGAGTCGGGTAATCCCTGCCTACTATGAGGGGATTGTTACGGGGATGCTGAGTGCAAAGTACCACGTTTGCATCGGCTGTGATCAAAACCATCAGACCATCATGCATGAGCAGATGCAACGCGAGCAAGATGGAACTCAGGACTTCGGGGAGCAGACTCTCACGGCCATGGATGGGGGTGACCCGTTCAAGCCTTCCGACACTGGAAAGGTAGACCTCAAGGTTGGGGAAGACGGATTCCTCTCCGACAAGCAACTTCAGCAGATGGTCGAGTACAACCTCGACGACCAGCGTTCCGAGGAGAATAACACTCTACTAGGATTCGTATGCACGAAGTGTGGCCTCTACTACACCTCGATTGAGGACCGGATGCTCAAGCGTCCTGACGACTGCGCGGGCTGTCACCAGAAGCAAATGTGGGGATGAGATGGCTCGTCATGACCAGAAGCCGCACAAGAGGCACATGACGTGCCCCAATTGCCACGAAGGAAAGTGTGAAGAGTGTGTTGACGTGGCGCGAATACTCGCGGGATTCCAAAACGAGATCTGCCAGTGCACGAGAAAGAAGCACTCGGGAGAACCACAAGCTGAGCAGATTCTTGATCCTTCAACGGGCGCGGTTTACGCGCCGGGACTCAAAGTAGACATCGACGGAAGGGTGACGCGACTATGAGTAAGACCGTCTGTGACATCTGCAAAAAGGAAAAGCCTGACGATGTCGAACCGTACAACGCAGTGGAACTTCTCAAGGGCTGGAATCCCGGATGGTACTCGGGAGATGATGGAGAGATCTGTGGCGACGACATGCTCGCCCTCTACAAGAAAGCGAACAGGCTATGAGGGAAGTGCGAATTAGCTGGTACACGGATGACGGCGAGGAGAACACTTGGACCAAAGAGTTCGACGACGAGGAGATCGTTGTCTTCATGCGCCAGATCGAGGACGATGACTTTGAGCTGGTAGAGCGATGACCACCCAATGCAAGCTCTGTGGGAAGGATATCAACCCTCATGACACAGCCTCTTGGAAGGAAGTCACTGGCTTTGTCGGTGGACCAAAGAAGGACTCTATGGTTCTTCGCACTGATACAGGGAGCTTTGCCTGCACTCCCTGCGTACACAAGGCCAAGGACGGACAAGCCCCAGATCAGAACAGCCTGTTCGACCCGCCCGCCACACCTGCCTCGGTAGGCATGAGACAGGACTCAGATGATTGGGGACCGGATGACATCTGGGAACCCATCGAAGAAGGGATAGGTACAGAATGAACACACGCCGTACTGCCACACTGAGGGTCCAGCCAACCCTCGACAGCAACGAGTTCTACGTCTCCTTCGAGGCGTCCAACGGTGAGCCCCTCGGCACCGGAGAGACTCATGACACCGAGGAACTAGGCGAACAGTCCCGTCGGGCTTGGCTGCGAGCCATGATCGAGGTTCTCCGAGCCGAGGGTTGCCAGATCATCGGCACCGCTGGGATCACTGATTGACATGCCTGACGCAGAGGATCGTATGCAGGAGGCGAACCGGCTCTTGGCGGCAGCCATGCCCGGCCCGCTTGCTGAGGCGGCAGGATTCTTCCACGAGATGTTCGAGAACCTGAAGGCTGCTGGGTTCACCGAGCATCAGGCACTGTGGATCATCGGGTACTGCATGTCAGGTGGCTCCACTCCCAAGGA
>Ga0190271_10000242_pt1 | contig 26857 bp, 23 predicted proteins | sample Popmic356T_FD_133747 | JGI IMG/M metagenome (GOLD analysis project Ga0190271, IMG submission 133747) | Populus adjacent soil microbial communities from riparian zone of Weber River, Utah, USA - 356 T | ecosystem: Environmental > Terrestrial > Soil > Riparian zone | place: USA: Utah | collected...
TTGATCGGCACCGAGGTGGGGTTGATCTCGGAGAGCTCGAAGGCCATCTCGACCCGCTGCTCCTCGGTCTCGCCGAGGTTGAGGATTCCGCCGACGCAGGTCTCCAGGCCGGCCTCCTTGACCGCCTGGATCGTCCGCAGCCGGCCCTCGTAGCGGACCGTGGTCGAAACTTCGGGGTAGTAAGAGCGGGCCGACTCGACGTTGTGGTGGACGCGTTGGACGCCGGCGTCCTTCAGCGCCTTGGCACGGTCGGCCGACATGTGGCCGATCGAGGCGCAGCGCTTGAGGTTGGTCTGCTCGGCGACCAGCCGGGTGCCCTCGAGGATTTTCTGGAAGTCGCGCTTGGAGAGGCCCTGGCCCTGGGTGACCATGCAGAAGCGGTGGGCGCCGGCCGCCTCGGCCGCTTTCGCGTGTTCGAGGATCTGCTCCGGCTCCATCATCGCGTGCATCGGCGTGTCCGCCTCGGCGTAGCGCGACTGGGCGCAGAATCCGCAGTCCTCGGCGCAGCCGCCGGACTTGGCGTTGACCAGCGAGCACATGTCGGTCGAGTTGCCGAAGTTCTCGACCCGCACCTCCCAGGCGCGTTCGACGAGCGCTTCGATCTCGGCGTGGTCGGTGAGGCGGCCGTAGGCGCGGGCCTCGTCGACGGTGATCAAGGGGGGCACGCCGCAAATCTAAGAATCGGGCCGGACGCCAGGGTCCGCCGGACTTTAGTTCCCTATAGCGACCCATAAAGTCCGGCGGACCCTGCTCGCACTAGCATCGGAGGCGATGGAGCGAGCGGTGGCGCGGCGACGAGGGGTGGCGCTGGTGGTCCTTGCCTTGCTGGCGGTCGGGGCGTTTGCCTGTGGGGCGACTCTTGGGGACGAGCCTGAGTCGACCGAGCCGAGCGTGGCTGAAACCCTGCCAGCGAAGCAGCTTGCCGGACAGCGGATCGTCGTCGGTCTGCCAGGGACCTCGATCTCGCCGGCGCTGCGCGCCGCGGTGCGCGAGGGCCGGGTGGCGGGCGTCGTCCTCTTCGCCGAAAACTTCCCCAGCCGCGCCGCCGGCAAGCGACTGATCGGCCGGCTGCAGGCGATCGAGCGACCACCGAAGCTGCGCGACCCGCTGCTGATCATGGTCGACCAGGAGGGCGGTCTGGTGAAGCGGGTCAGCGGCGCCCCCACCGCCTCGGCCGAAGAGATGGGCGTCCGGGGCGCCGCCTTCAGCTCCCGCCAGGGACGCGCCACCGCCGCCAACCTGCAGGGGCTCGGCATCAACGTCGACCTCGCCCCGGTGCTCGACGTCGGCCGCCCCGGCGGCGTCATCGCCGAGACCGAACGCAGCTTCGGCCCGACGTCGGCAAAGGTCGAAGCCACGGCGATCCCCTTCGCGAAGGCGTTGCAGGCCGGCGGCGTAGCGGCGACCGGCAAGCACTTCCCGGGCTTCGGCGCCGCGACCGAAAACACCGACTTCTCGGTCGAACGGATCGACCTCTCCAAGGGAGAACTGCGGGCGGTCGACGAGAAGCCCTACGCCACCTTCACCGCGGCCGGGGGCAAGCTGGTGATGCTCAGCACCGCGATCTACCCGGCCTTCTCCGATCGGCCGGCCGCCTTCACCCGCGCGATCGCCACCGGCGAGCTGCGCCGCCGGCTCGGCTTCGAGGGCGTCTCGGTCACCGACGCGCTGGAAACGCCCGCGGTCGAAGACTTCGGCGGCACGGCCAAGGTCGCGGTCGCCGGTGCTCGCGCCGGCGCCGACCTGCTCCTCTTCGCCCGCCTCGGGCCGGCCGAGCGGGCGTGGGAGGCGCTGGTGGGGAAGCTCCGCTCCCACGGTCTCGACCGCGGCGAGTTCGAGGTCGCCGCCCAGCGGGTGCTCGACCTGCGCGCCGGGCTCGGTCGCTAGGAGACGTCTTCGCGGACCGCGACCGGGTCGAACACGCGAACGCCGTCTCGCCCCTCGTCCTTGGCGGCGTACATCGCCGTGTCGGCTTCGGAGAAGACGGTGGCGGAGCTGGTGCGCGGGTCGTCGCCGAAGATCGCCACGCCGACGCTGACCGTGACCGGCTCGCCGCCCTCGGAGCGGTACTCGCGCACCTCGCGGGCGATCGCTTCGGCGGCGATCTGCGCCTCCCCGCGGCTGCAGCGGGGCAGGATCACCGCGAACTCGTCGCCGCCGAGGCGCGCCAGGTTGTCGCTGCGTCGGGTCCGGCGCCGCAGCACCCCCGCCACCTCCTGGATCAGGCGGTCGCCCGCCGGGTGACCCTGGGAGTCGTTGATCCGCTTGAAGTCGTCGATGTCGAGGATCAACAGCGCCCCCGTCGTGCGGTCGCGCTGGCTGTGCGCCATCGCCCTCGCCAGGTCCTTCTCGAAGCGGCGCCGGTTGTCGAGCCCGGTCAGCGCATCCTCGCTCGCCTGCCGCTCCAGCTCCTGCATCCGTTCGCGGCGGTTCCAGGTGACGATCAGCGCGCCGAGCAGCGCCGCCAGCGCAATCCCGAGGATCGCCAGGGCGATCGGGAGGCTGAGGCCGGGACCGTTGGGGTTCTCGACGGCGAGCACCCAGGTCCGGTCGGCGATCCTCAGTGGGACCGAGGCGGAATCGCCAGGGTCCCCACCCGACCCGTAGGCGAGCGTGTCGTCGATCTGCAGTTGCAGGTCGACGTTCCCCGGCAGGACGGCAGCAGCGGCAGCAGCAACGTTGTCGACCCGGAAGCTGCCGGCGACGAAGCCGGTCAGCGCCCGGCGCCGGTCTGCAGGACTCCCGAGGGGGACCCCGTCGCGGTAGACCGGCCGGAAGACGTTGATCCCCGTGCCCCCGACCAGGAGCCGGACCAGCGGCGTTGCAACCGCCTGGCCGCTGTCGGCGGCGCGGTGCAGGGCCTCGGCGCGCAGCGGGTCCGAGCCGAGGTCGAAGCCCCGCAGCCGCTCGGCCTGCACGTCGGTGGTCCCGAAGGTGACCGGGAAGTATTCGGGGCTCGGCTCCGCCCTGCGCATCGCCAGCCCCAGGCCCCGTTCATGGATTTCGAGCTGCATGGCCCGTTCGTAGTCGTCGCGCTGTGCCGCGGTGATCCGGGGGATATAGGCGGCCCCGTCCAGCGCCCCGCCGCCGACCAGGGTGCGGCCGATCACTTCGAACTCGCGCCCGTCGACGCGACTCTGGGTTCTGGCGAAGGCCGCCGCGGTGGAGAGCTTCCCGACCGAGATAGCGGCGACCGCTTCCGCCTGGTGCGCAGCTCGCACCGCTTCCTCGTGCTGCATCCGGTCGAAGTCGTCGCGGTCGTCGGAGTAGACGAGCACCGCGGCGAGGACCGATCCCAGCGCGACCAGGGTGACGGCGGCGATGCCGAGCCAGAAGCGGCGCCTCACGAAGGCACCGCCGCGAGCGACTCCCAGAGATAGAGCGAGGCGAGGCTGCGGTGCGGCCGCCAGGGCTCGCCGATCTCCAGCACCTGGGTCGGTGGCGGCATCTTCTCCAGCCCGTACTCGATCTGGATCGCTTTGCGGATGCCGAGGTCGCCGCCGGAGAGGATGTCGGGCCGTTCGAGGTGGAAGAGCAGGAACATCTCCGCGGTCCACTGGCCGAGGCCGCGGACGGCGACGATCTCGGCGATCACCTCCTCGTCGCTGAGCTCCTCGAGCCGGTCGAGCTCGAGCTCGCCGCTGAGGACGTGGGAGGCAAGGTCGCGGATGTATTCGGTCTTGCGGCCGGAGAGGCCGGCGGCGCGCAGGTCCTCTTCGCGGGCCTCCAGCAGCTGCTCGGGCGAGGGGGTGGAGCCGCCGAAGAGGTCGATGACCCGCAGGTAGATGGTCCGCGCCGCTTTGGTCGAGAGCTGCTGGCCGACGATCGCCCGCAGCAGCGCCCCGTAGGCGTCGGGCGGGCGCTCCTCGCTGCGCCGTTTCTGGCGGGTGGCGACGTCGATCTTTCCGATCCGCTCGATCAGCGCCGCCATCGTCGGGTCGGAGGCGGCGAGAGCTTTGCGCGCTTTGGCGCTCACCGGCCGGTCCACTGCGGGCGGCGCTTCTCGGCAAAGGCGCGGATCCCCTCGCGGAAGTCCTCCGAGGAGAAGCACGATTCGCGCAAGGCGACCAGGCCGGCCTCCTGCTGCTCGGTCAGATCCGGGTTGGCGTTGAGCAGGTCGATCGCGCGTTTGTTGCCGCGCATCGAGAGCGGCGCGTTGGCGGCGATCGCCGCGGCCAGAGCGAGGGCGACATCGCCCACCTCGTCGTCCTCGACCACTTCGGTGACCAGGCCGATCCGCTCCGCCCGCTCGGCATCGAGGTTGCGGCCGGTGAGGAAGAGCTCCTTGGTGTGGGCGAGGCCGACGGTGTCGAGGAACTTGCGCAGCCCGGTGTGGCCGTAGATCAGCCCCAGTTTCGCCGGCGGCATGCCCAGCTTGGCGCCGCGGGCGCAGATCCGCAGGTCGCAGGTGATCGCCAGCTCGAGGCCGCCGCCGAGGCAGTGGCCGTTGAGCGCGGCGAGTACCGGCCAGGGGTGGTGGGAGATCGCCTCCATCGCTGCGTGGAAGGGGTGGGCGACGAGCGCCTCGGCGTCGCGCTCGAAGGTCTGCTCGGGGATGCCGGCGATGTCATAGCCGGCGGAGAAGAGAGGCGGCGCGCCGGTGATGACGACGCAGCGGCTCTCGATCCCGCGGTCGAGCTGGGGGAGGACCTCGGCGAGCGCGTCGAGGATCTCGTGGTCGAGGGCGTTGCGCCGCTCGGGGTTGGAGATCGTCAGGCGGCTGACCGCCTCCGCCGGACGGTCGAGGAGGAGCTTCCCACCCGCGAGCTCGTCCACCCCTACTACTCCAGTACGACCAGGACGTCGCCTTCCGAGACCGACTGCCCCTCCTCGCAGCGGATCTCCTTGACGACGCCGTCGTCTTCGGCCTCGACCGGGATCTCCATCTTCATCGACTCGAGGATGACGACGGTGTCGCCGTCAGAGACCTCGTCGCCGACGGCGACCTCCACTTTCCAGACGTTGCCGGTGATGTGTGCCTCGATGTCTGCCATGGGCGAGGACAATAGCCCGACCATGGGACCCGAACGGGCAGCAGGGGACGCGGAGCTGGCGGCGATCGTCGCCGCGCGTAACGAGGCCGACCGGATCGGCGCCACCGTGCGGGCGCTGCGCGGGGCCTTCCCGGCGGCGCGGATCTGGGTCGCCGACGACGCCTCCGAGGACGGGACCGCGGAGGCGGCGATGGCGGCGGGGGCCGAGGTGGTCAGCCGCGGCCGACCGCACGGCAAGGGCGCCAACGTCACCGCCGCGGCCGAGGCGGCGCTGAGCGTCGAGACGCCGCCCCGTCTGGTGCTGCTCTGCGACGGTGACCTCGGCGATTCGGCGGCGCGCCTGGCGCCGCTGGTCGAGGCGGTGCGCGGGGGAGAGTGCGACCTCGCTGTGGCGGCCTTCAGCCGCCGGGTCGGCGGCGGCTTCGGCCTCGCGCTCGGCTTCGCCCACTGGGCAATCCGCCGCCTCTGCGGCGCCGAGACCGAGGCGCCGATCTCCGGCCAGCGGGCGATGGGGGTGGAGGTCCTGCGCGCGACCCTGCCCTTCGCCAAGGGCTACGGGATGGAGATCGGGATGACCGTCGACGCCGTTCGCGCCGGCTACCGGCTCGGCGAGTACGAGCTGGATCTCGATCACCGGGCGACCGGCCGCAGCCTGGCCGGCTTCCTCCACCGGGCGCGCCAACTGCGGGACTTCCTCGGCGTCTTCCTCTCGCGCCTGCGAAGCCGCGCCTCGTAAGCTGGAGCGATGCGGCGAAGGGGGAAAAGGGCGCTGGTGTTCGCGATCGCGGCGATCGTGCTCGTATTCGCTGCTTCCCTCGCCAACGCCGAGCTGATCGAGCGCGGCAACCTCTTCGTCAAGTTCGCCGGCGGCATCGAGCCGACCAAGTTGCCCCGGCAGGACAACGCCCCGATCTCGGTCCGGGTCGACGGCACCGTCAGGACTCTCTCCGGCGAGCGGCCACCGGCGCTGCGTTTCATCTCGATCGGGATCAATCGTGGCGGCCGGATCGAAACCAAGGGCCTGCCCGTCTGCCAGCGCTCCGAAATCGAAGCGGCGACCTCGGAAGCGGCCCTGGTCGCCTGCAAAGGCGCCCTGGTGGGTGAGGGCCGCTACGTCGCCGGCGTCGCCTTCCCGGAACAGGACGCGTTTCCGCTACAGGGGCGGGTCCTGGCCTTCAACGCGGTGGTCGACGGCGAACGGGCGATCCTTGCCCACGTCTTCGGCGCCGATCCTTTCCCCAACAGCCGCACCTTCGTCTTCCACATCCGCAAGTCCGGCGGCACCTTCGGGACGATCCTCACCGCCGCCCTGCCCAAGGCGCTGAACCGCAACGGGTACCTGAAACGAATCGTCCTCAACCTGCGCCGCGACTACGTCTACCAGGGCCGCAAGCACAGTTACCTCAGCGCCTCCTGCGGCGCGCCGTCCGGCGCCACGATCGGCATCTTTCCCTTCGTGCGCGTCGGGATGACCTTCGCCGACGGCCGCAGGCTGGCCTCCACCTTGATTCGCACCTGCACTGTCCGGAAATAAGCTCCCCTCGTTGATCCTCGCCATCGACCAGGGGACCACCGGTACCACCTGCCTCGTCTTCGACGCTGAGGGGGCCGTCGTCGGGCGCGCCTACTCGGAGTTCCAGCAGCACTTCCCGCAGCCCGGCTGGGTCGAGCACGACGCCAACGAAATCTGGGAGGTGACGCGGCGGGTCGCCGCCGAGGCGATCTCCGCCGCCGGGATCGAGGGAGCCGAGCTCGACGCGATCGGGATCACCAACCAACGCGAGACCGTCGTCGCCTGGGACCCGGACAGCGGCGAGCCGATCCACCGCGCCCTCGTCTGGCAGGACCGCCGCACCGCCGGCCGCTGCGACGAGCTGCGCGCGGCGGGTCACGAGCCGCTGGTCCGCGAGCGCACCGGGCTGACGCTCGACCCCTACTTCTCCGGGACCAAGATCGAGTGGCTGCTGGGCAACGCCGAGGGGGCCGAGCGCGCCGTCTTCGGCACCATCGATTCCTGGCTCATCTTCAAGCTGACCGGCGAGCACGTCACCGACTACACCAACGCCTCGCGGACCATGCTCTTCGACATCCGCAAGCTGGACTGGGACGAGGAGCTCTGCGACCTGCTCGGCGTCGACCCGGCACGGCTGCCGCAGCCGCGACCCTCCAGCTGCGTCTTCGGCACCACCACCGAGTTCGGCGGCGAGGTGCCGGTCGCGGGCGTGGCCGGCGACCAGCAGGCGGCGCTGTTCGGCCAGGCCTGCCACCACCCGGGGATGGCGAAGAACACCTACGGCACCGGCAGCTTCGTCCTCCTCAACAGCGGTGCCGAGCCACCGACCACCCCCGAGGGACTGCTGGCGACCGTCGCCTGGGGCCTCGGCGACGAGGTCGCCTACGCCCTGGAGGCCTCGATCTTCGTCACCGGGGCCGCGGTGCAGTGGCTGCGCGACGGGCTCGGGGTGATCGCCGAGGCGGGGGAGACGGAGGCGCTCGCCGCTTCGCTGGAGGGCAATGAGGGCGTCTACTTCGTCCCGGCGCTGACCGGGCTCGGCTCGCCCTACTGGGACCCCTACGCGCGCGGCACGATCGTCGGCCTGACCCGCGGCAGCGGTCGCGCCCACCTGGCGCGGGCGGCGCTGGAGGCGATCGCCTACGAGACGGTCGACGCGGTGCGCGCCCAGGAGGCGGCGAGCGGCGAGCGGCTGGAGCTGCTGCGGGCCGACGGCGGCGCCACCGTCAATCGCTGGCTGATGCAGTTCCAGGCCGACGTCCTCGGTGTACCTGTCTCCGTGCCGGAGATCGCCGAGACGACCGCCCTCGGAGCCGCCTACCTCGCCGGGATCGCGACCGGCGCCTGGTCGCTGGAGCAGGTGGGGGAGATGTGGCGCGAGGCCGACCGTTACGAGCCGCGGATGGAGGCGGCGCGGCGGGAGGAGCTGCTGGCCGACTGGAGCCGAGCCGTGGAGAGGTCGCGCGAATGGGCGAGATGAAGCCGCAGGTCTACAAGGACCCGCGCCCGGCCGAGTACTTCCAGCAGTTCCATCGGGCGGCGCGCAAGGGGGTGGGCTGGACCTACACGCTAGGTCGCATCGTCCTCACCCTGCCGACGCTGCTGTTCTGGCGGACGCGGCAGATCGGGGTGGAGAACGTGCCCAAGGACGGGCCGCTGGTCCTCGCCCCCAACCACTTCAGCCAGATGGACCACTTCTTCGTCGGCGTCTACCTGCGGCGGAAGATCCGCTTCATGGCCAAATCCCAGCTCTTCGGCCCGCCGGTCCTGACCTACATCTACAAGCACGGCGGCGTCTTCCCGATCCGCCGCGGTCACCACGACGAGGAAGCGATCGAGACCGCCCGCATCCTCGTCGACCAGGGGGAGATGCTGCTGATCTACGCCGAGGGTGGCCGCTCGCGCTCCCAGCAGCTGGGGGAGCCGAAACCGGGGATCGGCCGCATCGCCCTGGAAACCGGGGCGCCGATCGTCCCGGTCGCGATCTACGGCTCCGAGCACGCCCGCCAGTGGAAACGATTCCGCTTCCCCAAGGTCACCGTCCAGTTCGGCGAGCCGCTCACCTTCCCGGTCGAGGGGTCTCCCGAAAAAGAGCGCCAGCTGGAGATCGCCGGCGAGATCTTCACCCGGGTGCGGGAGATGTACGAGGCGCTCGCTACTCGTAGCGTTGCTCGAGCTGCGCGAAGAAGTCCGGATCGTGGCCCGGCGTGATCACCGCGTCGGGGAACTGACTCTGGAAGAGCCGCAGCTCCTGCAGTGAGCGGCGGAAGTTGTGGGCGTCGTAGGGGCGCGGCGGCATCGCCAGGCTGCCGTCCAGCTGGCCTCGCAGGTACATCGTGTCGCCGCCGATCACGAAGTCGTGCTCTTTGAGACGGCAGACGACCGACATGTGGCCGGGGCTGTGGCCCGGGGTGAAGGCGAGGTGGATCGAGCCGTCGCCGAAGAGGTCGAAGGTGCGGCCGAAGGTGGCGTAGGAGTCGATCTCGCGGCGATCGAAGTCGATGGTGCGGTAGTCGAAGGCGTAGTCGAAGTGGGGGCGGCGGTAACCGTTCAGCAGCGCGTTGACGCCGCCGCTGGCAGCCTGCCACTCGGTTTCGCTGACGACGAAGGTCGAATCGGGGAACTCGGAGATCGCCGAGGAGTGGTCGAGGTGGAGGTGGGTCATCACCACGATCGGGACCTCGCCAGGCTTGAGACCGCGCCTGCGCAGCTGCGAGGGGACGTCTTCTCCGGGCTCGAGGGTTGGGCTGCCGGAGCGGCTGGCGAGGGTGCCGAAGTTCTGCCGCGGGTCGGTGGCGATCGAGGGATGAAGGCCGGTGTCGACGAGGATCGCCCCGGCGCTCGGGTGGCGGATCAGGAACGCCGGAACCGGCACCACGTTCGGCGCCGAGCCGATCAGCAGCGCCTTCAGGAGCTTGGCGGTGATCAGGCGGCCGCCGGGGTCGACCATCATCTCGCGGGCGAAGTCGACGTGGCCGGCGATCAGCGGCTCGACCGTGACGGTGGCGCCACGGGTTCCGCCGGCCAGCGGCTCGTGCAGCGGTTTGCGTTCGACGGAGACGCCCATCGGCCGGGACATTTACGCAGTTCTGCTCGCCTATAGGCTTCGCCGCCGATGGCTGAAAGCTCGCATTCGCCAGTGCATTCGCAAGTCTTCCGGGACGGTCTGCTCGAGGGGCAGGTCTGCGTCGTCTCCGGCGCGGGGAGTGGTCTCGGGCGGGAGACCGCCCTGGAGATGGTCCGGCTCGGCGCCACCGTGGTCGCTTGCGGCCGGCGCGAGGAGCCGCTGGCGGAGACCGCCGAGCTGGCTGCCGGGCTGCCGGGCAGCTTCGAGCACGAGACGCTCGACATCCGCGAGGAGGAGCCGGTGGGGCGCTTCTTCGACAGCCTGCTCGAGCGCCACGGCCGCCTCGACGTCCTCGTCAACAACGCGGGCGGGCAGTTCCTCAGTCCGGCCGAGGCGATCAGCCCGAAAGGCTTCCAGACGGTGATCGACCTCAACGTGATGGGGACCTGGCTGATGACCCACGCCGCCGCGACCAAGGCCTTCATCCCTCAGGGCGAGGGCAAGGTGCTCAGCGTCACCCTCTCGCCCCACAACGGGATGCCGGGGATGGTCCACTCCGGCGCCGCCCGCGCCGCGGTCGAGAACATGATGCGGACCCTGGCGGTCGAGTGGGCGCGGTTCGGGATCAAGACCTGCGCCCTGGCCGCCGGCCAGTTCGCGACCGAGACGCTGCTGACCAAGTATCCGCAGGTGGTCGTCGACAACCTCGAGCGCTCGATCCCGATCGGCCGTGCCGGCCGGCCGGAGGAGATGGCCTGGCTGGTCGCCTACCTCGCCTCGCCCGCGGGCGACTTCTTCTCCGGGACGACGATCACGATCGACGGCGCCCGCGACAACTGGGCGGGGCCGTGGCCGCCGCAGGCGATCGCAGACGAGTCGGGCGACCCGGTCGCCGAGGAGCGCAAGCCGAAGTGAATCGAGCCGCTAGCGCGGCTCGAGGATCACCATCTGAATTTCGCGGCCCTGGCTGCGCTTCTGGTAGGTGCGGTAGCCGGGCCAGGCCTCTTCGGCCATCGGCCAGAGGCGGTCCCGCTCCCCTTTGGTGGCGACCCGGGCGCGGACCGGCAGCAGGTCCTTGCCGACCTGGACGGTCGTGTCCGGATTGGCTTTGAGGTTGTAGAGCCAGGCGGGGTGCTTGGGGTAGCCGCCTTTCGAGGCGACGAGGACGACGTCCTCGCCGTCGCGGATGTAGAGCAGCGGCGCGGTGCGCTTGACCCCGCTCTTGGCGCCGACGTGGTCGAGCAGGCACATGCTGCCCGGCACGCCGGGGATCCGCCGGCCGATCCGCCCGCCCGTCGCCCGGTAGGCGCGGGTGTGCAGACCGGCGGCGCGGGTGAGAGCAGGCCAAATCCGGTCCGCCACCTCGAGGTAGAGGACCTTCGGCCTGCTCTCTTGCGCCGTGGAGCTCAGGTGTACATCCCCCCGAACATGCCGCCGGTGACGTTGAGCACCTGGCCGTGCATGTAGTTGCCGAGCGGCGAGGAGAGGAACAGCACCGGGCCGGAGGCCTCCTCGGGGGTCGCCGGGCGGCCGAGCGGGATGATCGCCGAGGCCATCTGGCGCATCTGCTCGGGGATGCCGAGCTCGATCTTCTCGCCGGTCGGCGAGGTCATCTCTTCGCCGGCCTCTTTGGCGGCGGTGAGGCGGGTTTCGACGAAGCCGAAGGCGACCGCGTTGACGTTGATCTTGAACTGGCCCCACTCCTTGGCCAGGGTTTTCGTCAGGCCGACGACGCCCATCTTCGCGGCCGAGTAGTTGACCTGGCCGGCGTTGCCCATCATCCCCGAGGTCGAGGAGACGTTGACGATCTTGCGGAAGACCTCTTTGCCCTCGTTGCGCTCGGCCTTGGCCGCCTCGCGCCAGGCCGGGGCAAGCGCCCGGGCGACCCGGAAGGGGACGATGGTGTGGATGTCGAGCATCGCCTGGAACTGCTCGTCGCTCATCTTGTGGGCGACGCCGTCCCAGGTGTAGCCGGCGTTGTTGACGCAGATGTCGACCGCGCCGAAGGCGTCGTTCGCGGCCTTGACCAGGTCGTCGGCGGCGCCCTCCTTGGTCAGGTCGCCGGCGAAGACAGCGGTCTCGCCGTTGATCTCGTCGGCCGCCTGCTGGGCGACGTCGGCGTCGAGGTCGTTGATCAGAACCTTGGCGCCCTCGCTGATGAACAGTTCGGCGGTGGCCCGCCCGATTCCGCGCGCCGAGCCGGTGACGATCGCGGCTTTCCCATCCAGAAGTCCCATTACTCCGTCTCTCCTTCGATCGGTGAAAAGTCGGGTCGGGAGGCTACCGGGATCGAGCGATCCTGGTTGACTGGCCAGTCGGTTTTCAGTTGAGGCGGACGCCGCCGTCCTCGGTCACGGTCCAGTGCGGGTTGTGGGCGACCTCCCAGGGATGGCCGTCGGGATCGAGGAAGACGGCGCTGTAGCCGCCCCAGAAGGCTTCGGCCGGCTCGCGGCCGATCGTCGCCCCGGCGGCGCGGGCCTCCTCGATCACGGCGTCGACCTCTGCCGGGGAGCCGAAGTTGAGCGCGAGGGTCATGCCGCCCCAGCCGCCGCCGTCCTCGACGCAGCTGTCCTCGGCCAGCCGGGCCCGGTCCCAGAGGGCGACGACCATCTCGCCGGCTTGGAAGAAGACCACGTCGGCACCGGGCTCGGCACCGGTGCTCCAGCCGAGGGCTTCATAGAAGCGCCGCGAGCGCTCGAGGTCGGCGACGCCGAGGGTGATCAGGCTGACGCGCTGCTTCATCGCAAGGTCAACATATCCGCACATACTTCTGTGGCGAATTCACGATGCGACAGACTGTCCAGTCAGGCACAATCGAACCCGATGGCTGTCCTTGTCGCCTACAGCTCCAAGCGCGGTTCCACGGCGGAGATAGCCGAAACCATCGCCGCCACCCTGCGCCGAGAGGGGCTCAGCGTCTGCTTGGAGCGTGCCGAAGGCGTGAGCGATCTGGAGCCCTACGACGCCGTCGTACTTGGAAGCGCTGTCTATATGAAGCGCTGGCGCGGCGAAGCGAAGCACTTCCTCAAGAAGCACCGCAAGGCCCTGCGCCAAATGCCCTTCTGGGTCTTCAGCTCAGGGCCGGTCGGCGACCCGGCCAACGACAACCCCGAGTGGATGGAGCCCCCGAAGCTGGCCGAGAAGGTGGAGGAGATGGGCGGCAAGGCCCACGTCGTCTTCGGCGGCTGCGTCCCGGCCGAGCCGAAGGGCTTCATGGAGCGGGCGATGGCCGACGGCATCCCCAAGCAATACCGCGACCGCCGCGACTGGGACGAGATCCGCACCTGGGCACACCAGATCGCCGGCGAGCTGGCCGCGGTTCCGTCCTGAGGTTTCTGCGGGCTCATCTGGCGAGGGTGGGTCAGCGCGCATCTATTTGCACGCCCGAAATCGTGGCGTAAAGTCATTTGCAGGTATTTCTGCTGGCCGCCGGAGTGGCGATTCCTCTGTGTCATCCCGGTTCTCTCGCCGCGCGTTGACGCCAGGAACCGAAGCGATTCCCATTGGGTACTACCGTCAGGGGGAGCAGGCTTCGAGACTCGAGCGGCTGTTCCGTTCCTGACGACTGAGTTAGGAATGGGGGAGAGGGTGCAGTTCAGACAAGGGGGAGACGTCAGTAGGTCAGGAATGACCATGCGGCAAACCCCCTGCGGCCTGCGGCTCCTCACTCCTCATTCGATACCCCAGCCGTCCGGCGGGATGCCGGAAGGCCTGAACCTATGAGGAGTGAACAATCGCTCATGGATAGCATCCTCGAACGTTCCCAGCGCCCGAAGGGCAGGCGCTGGCCCCTATTCATCGTCATCGCAGCGCTTGCCTTTTGCGTAGGTCCGGCCTCGGCAAGCGCGGCGGAAAACCTGCACGTGGACATCGAAGGCACCGGCGCCGGAGAAGTCATAACCACCGGGGAAGAAGAAGGCTGGCCCGAACCGCCGATCAACTGCGACTACGTTTCCCCTGGGCCGGCCACCGGCGTCTGCGACTCCGAAGCCGTCGAACCCGAACCCGGCAGCCCCATCGCGGCTCTGGAAGCGATTGCCGCTCCCGGCTCGAAATTCGCCGGCTGGACCTGCGAAGGAGTCAAATGCACCAGCATTCTCGGGCCGTCTTTCTGCGGAGCCAACCCGGTTTGCATTGCGGGCGGCTTCGTCGAAATCGTGATCAAAGCCGAGTTCGAAGCGACCGGTCCGGTCGAATACCCGTTGAATATCGACACCGGTGGCTCGGGGTCGGGGACTGTCGCGTGCGACACCGGCTCGGGCCCCGAAGCCTGCGCGGCTAAATACCCCGAAGGAAAAGTGGTGACCGTGATCGCCACTCCGGACTCCGAATCCGAATTCGGCGGCTGGACCGGGGACTGCGATGCGGTTGTCGGCGATGAATGCGAAGTCACGATGGACGCGGAAAAGACCGTCGAAGCCACCTTCATCCTCGAAAAAGCGGTTAGCCTGATGCTGATCAAGGGCGGCCACGCCGAAGGTGGGACCGTCACCAGCAGCCCGGCCGGCATCAACTGCGGTCCCGCTTGCGGTGTCGAATCCGCAGAATTCGCGGAAGGCGAAACGGTCACCCTGACCGCGACTCCGGCCACTGGTTACGTCTTCGCAGGTTGGCTCGGCTGCAAATATGCCGCGCCTGGCAAATGCGAAATCACCCTCAACGCGGCATCTGAAGTCACCGCCGTCTTCGTCAAAGACGGGGTTCAGGGCCCCCAGGGAGAAAAAGGCGCTCCAGGTGAAAAAGGCGCTCCAGGTGAAAAAGGCGCTCCCGGTGAAAAAGGTGCCCCGGGTGAAAAAGGCGCACCAGGTCCACAAGGCGCCCCGGGTGAAGATGGCGCCGCAGGCCAGAACGGCACCGATGGCCAGAACGGATCAGCCGGCGCCCAGGGCCCGGCCGGCGCTGTCGGGCCTCAAGGTCCGATCGGACCGACCGGGAAGGTCAAGGTGACCTGCAAGGTCAAGGGCTCGAAGGTGACCTGCAAGGTCTCCCAGCCCAAGGCATCGGCCTCAAGCTTCAAGGTCCGCTGGCGTCTGATGCACGCCGGCCGTACCTATCGGCACGGATCCACTCGCCAAGGCCACGTGCAATTGCGCTTAGGGGACCTGCGTCCGGGTCGCTACGTCCTGCACGTGCAGGGTCAGAGGGGGGGAGCGAGGATCGTAGTCCGCTGATTCCGTCGGCCTCCGGAGCTATTCCGGCCCCGGAGGCCGATCTCGCTTCACTCTGCGTGCAGAGCGCTCAAGTAACGCGCGCGTCTTCCTGTTTTTGCTTCAAATTTCATTAACTGCTCAGTACTGTCTCCCCAAATTTTCATCAAGTTCAATGGGGGAGATACAGATGTACAAGCTGATCAGTGGTATTGGAATAGCGGTTGCGTTCATCGCTGTAGTCGGGCTTGGCTGTGGGAGCAGCGGTGAGGAGACCGCGTCGGCCGAAGTGACCAAGGCACAGTTCCTCAAACAGGCGAACTCAGTCTGCGATGAGGCCAAGAAACGACGGGCAGCTGCAGTGGCCGACTGGACGACCAAGCAGGGGTCCGAAAACGTAGACGTAGATGCGGGACTACGGAATTTGGTAGCTCCTTCGCTGAAGAAGCAAGCTGAACGCCTGGAAGGCCTCACGCCGCCCGCCGAGGACGAAGCTGCGGTCGCCGGGTTGATCGCGATGCTCGCGAAGGGAAGCGAAGTGCTCGAAGAAGAAGGCCAAGAAGGCGTTCAGCGGTCGCGCCTGCGCGAGTTCGAACGCAAGGCCATCGCATTCGGCCTCCAAAGCTGCGCAAACCTCTAGCCCACGCTCCGGCGATCTGAGAAGGGGTCGGATGGTTCCGCAAGTTTCCCTTGGTGCAAGTTTGCGAGACGCGCATCCAACTGCAGTGGTGTTTGCAGGGAAAATGGACACTCGTAGACCAACCCGCCGTAGAGTTCAACGACATCAGACAGTAACTCTTGACCGAAGCAGCCACTGCCCGATAGTTGTTAGCCGGCAAGGAGGGGACGGCGGGCGAGCTTGCCCGCCGCCCCGCTAACAGATCGACGGGGTCCTTCCCGTCGACTCCAGAAATGAGGCTACTCAATGAGGAAGTCAATCCTCGCTCTTGCGGCAGTCAGCGCGATTCTGTTCGCGTTGCCCGCTGTCGCTTCGGCGGAAGAAACCTGGCAAATCCATCCCAACAACGTCAAATTCACTGCGTCGAGTGGCGAAACGAGGCTCGGAACGACAGCAGGAGACACAGTCATCTGCACCTCGAGCACCGGCGAAGGCCAATACGTCAGCAGCACCACAGCGGAAGGAATCAAACTCAAATTCCACGGCTGCAAAGATGCTGGAACCGGCGTGTCCTGCCACAGTGGATCAACGGCCGGCACAATCGAAACTAATCCGATAATTGCCCACAACGTCTGGGCAAACAAGCACGGAGTCCGGACTCGTGCAGTCCTGCTCACACCTGCGAATACGGAAAAAGCAGATTTCGCGACCTTCCGTTGCACAGTGTTTGGCATCGGACCGACGCTCACAGTTACAGGAAGCGTCATCGGCGAGGTAGAGCTGACAAAACCGTGCAACACGCCGGCCGCGGAAGCCCACCTGGACTTCGTAGCTGAAAAACATGGCCATCAGACAATTAAGACACTGTGGAATACAACCCCCGAGTATGACCTGACCTCCCACAGGGATGGAGTGCCTTCGACAGCATCCCAGACAGGGACAGGCACCCTCAAATTTGCCCCAGAAGCAACCGTCACATGCTGAGGTAGCCAAGCTGTCATTCGGCAGGAAGGGGCCGCCCCTGGCGGCCCCTTCGCTTTGTGCGCCAGCGACATCCGAGGGAAAAAACTCCGGGTGCGGCTCCCATCCGCAGGTCGAGCGGTCTCGCGTCGATGACAGCGAGCCTTGACCGAGGCCCCGCTGGCCCGGTACTTCGTTGGCGTGCTAACAGATCGGCGGATCCCCTCCGTCGACTCGAGAAATGAGGTTACGCAATGAGGAAGGCAATCACCGTCCTTGCAGTAGTCAGCGCGATGCTCTTGGCGCTGACCGCTGTCGCTTCGGCGGAAAGCTGGCAAATCCATCCTAATAGCGTCGCATTCACTACTTCAAGCGGAGAATTGAAGCTCACATCGGCAGCAGGAGACCAAATCGTTTGCACCTCGAGCACCGGCGAAGGCCAATACGTCAGCAGCACCACAGCGGAAGGAATCAAACTCAAATTCCACGGCTGCAAAGATGGCGTAAACGGCATTTCTTGTCATAATGGCTCAACGACCGGGACAGTCGAAACAACTAACCTTGTAGCTCACAATGTTTGGGCAAACAAGCACGGTGTCAAAACCCGCGCAATTCTTCTCACACCTGATACGGGCAAACACTTCGCGACGTTCAAATGCACAATTTTCGGCATCGGGCCGACGATCACATTGACAGGAAGCATCATCGGCGAAGTCGAGTTGACAAAACCGTGTAACCAACTGGCCACGGAAGCCCACCTGAATTTCGAGTCGGAAAAAGCTGGTCATCAGACACTCAGGGCGCTGTGGAACACAGCAGGGGCCTACGACCTGACCGCCGACAAAGAAGGAGCGCCTTGGACAGCATCGCGGGACGTCACATTCACGATTAAATTCGCTGAAAACCCAACCATCACATGCTGATGTAGCAGTGTCCTTGGACAGGAAGGGCCGCCGGTGGCGGCCCTTCGCTTTTGCGGGCTCGTCAAAGTCGTGGGAAAAATACGCACGCGATTTCCTGTCTTAGTGAAAAGAGCGGGGAAAAGAAGCCGTGTTGGGCTCCTGCGCCTCGCCGACTGATTGACCCCCGCCGGCAGATGCAGTAGTCACCTATTGGTACGCGAAGGTGTTTGACGACTCAGAGGCCCGCGGCAGCTGGGGATATGCAATTGTCGAAAGAGGGGGAGAGGATGGGAGCGGTTCGAGCGGTTCGCCTTGGTCTGGTGGCGATGGGTTTGGCAGGATGCATCGCCCTCTCAGCGGGCCAGGCCGCTGTCGCCGCCGTAGAACAACCGCCCGAATACATATCGAGCTTCGGTCCCGATGGGAGCGAAGCCAGCGGATTTGAACGAGCGCAGGGAATCGCGGTGGACGAAGCTGAAGAACTCGTCTATGTGATCGACGAACAGGAAGGCAGCATTCTCAAGTTCGACCTAGAAGGTCAGCCGGTGAGCTTCAGCGGCTCGGCTCCCTATATATCAGGCAACCGGATCAGTGGCCTCTCGTTTCCGCTCGACGGAATCGGCCAAACCCAGGTGGCGATTGACCCGAATAGCCACAACATCTACGTGACGAGCGGCAGCTCGGTGACGGCATTCCACTCAGACGGAGAACCGGCGAAATTCACCGCGGGGCCCGGTGCCGGCACCAATGCGATCGGGGGGTTCAAAAGCCCGCAGGGCATCGCCGTCGATACGCACGGCAACATCTACGCGAGCGATACTCTCCTCGACGGCCGGGTGAAAATATTCGCACCCACTGGCGCTCTCATCACTCAGTTCTCTTCCACGCTCCCAGCCAACTTGGCCGTCGATACCAAAGGAAGCGTTTACGTCACCCTCTGGCTGGGCAATCCGCTGGGGACCATCCACCGCTACATCCCGTCGAAATTCCCAGTCGACGAAGCGACGACCTACGCGGAGGTCTCTGAACCTCTCACTACTGAGGACTCCTACGCCCTCGCGGTCGACGCGACCAGCAACGACGTCTACGTGCCGTATGCCAACCCCGAACCGAAGGTCGTGCAGTACGACGAAAACGGCAACGTTGTATCGAGCTTCGCCGGTCCGGGGGAGGAAGGCGAGTTGAGGCGCTCAGAAGGCGTAGCCGTGCATGGCGGCAAAGGCCTCATCTTCGTTTCTGACCAGCCTGCGGAAGGTCTCTCGCAGGTCAAGATCTTCAAGATCTTCCGCTACGCCGGACCGCCGCGGATTGACACGATGTCGGTCACCGCCGTCGCCGCCGACGGCGCCGTCCTACACGCTGAGCTGAATCCCGGCAGTGCCGAGACCACCTATTCATTTGAGTACGGCGTAGCGGACTGCGCTGTCTCGTCCTGCGCGAGCGTGCCGCTGGGGGGTGGCACGATCGGTGCCGGCTACAAAGTGGTGGAGGTATCGCAGTCGATCACCGGCCTGCAGGCCAACACCACCTACCACTACCGGTTTGTAGCCGAGAACGAACACGGCGAAGAGGTCGGCGCCGCGGCGGGCGACCATGTGTTCACCACGCAGAGCGGAACCCTCGACTTCAGCCAGAGCGATGCGCGGGCATGGGAGCTGGTATCGCCACCCAACAAGGGCAGCGGAGTGCTCTCCTCGACCACGGTAGGTCTGATCCAAGCCGCGCGGGATCAGAGTGGCTTGGTCTATCTGAGCAAAAACCCAGTTGTGGCGGATGCCGGTGGCAGTCGCAGTCCGGAAATCAGTACGACCCTTGCTCGGCGGGGCAGCGATGGCTGGGTATCGGAAGACATCACCCCCCCGAACCAGACGGTGGTACCCCTTATCGCCGGCTTCCAGGGTGCATACAGGCTGTTCGACCCCAACTTGACTCGGGCAGTGCTCGAGCCGATGGGCAGCGCTCCATTATCGCCGCATGCGTCGGAACGGACCTCTTACCTGCGTGAGAATAGCGAACCGCCGATCTACACCCCGCTGGTTACTAGCAAGGAAGGCGTTTCGAACGTGTTCGAAGGCGCGAAATTCGGCGGCCTTGAACGGTCTGCTCCCGTACTTCAGATCGTTGGGGCGACCGATTCACTGGAGCACGTCGTGCTTGGGTCTGCCGCGGCGCTCGGGGCTCCTAGTGACCCGTCACCGAGCCTCTATCACTGGGGGGGAGGCAAACTGCACCCAGTCAACGTGTTGCCGGCGTTGGAGGGAGGAACTATGATTCCGAGCGAACTAATCGGTTCCGGCGCTGGTTCGGTAAGAAACGCGATCTCGCAGGACGGTTCGCGGGTCTTCTGGAGCACCGGCACCTACGCCTCCGTCACCGCACTGTACTTGCGGGACGTGGCGGCGGAAGAGACTGGGCGACTTGACGTCAAACAGCCCGGGGCAAGCGGCGCCGGCGTCGTGCGGCCGATTTTCCAAGGCGCCAGCCCGGACGGGACCGTCGCCTACTTCACCGACTCCCAGCAGCTGACGCCCGGCGCCAGCTCATCCGGTTCCGACCTCTATCGCTGCGAGATCGCCCCTGAATCGACTCCGCCGGGATGCGCGACGCTCACCGACATCAGCGCCCCCTTGCCGGAATCGGGCGAAAGTAGCGAAGTGCAGGGCATCCTCTCGGGCCTGAGCGAGGATGGCTCCAGCCTCTACTTCGTCGCCAAGGGCGTTTTGGACACGGAACCCAACAAAAGGGGGGACAGCGCTGTGGCGGAGGAACCGAACCTCTACCGCTGGAGCGAGGCGGAGGGCACCCGGTTCGTCGCCACCCTCGCGCCCGAGGACTCCCGCGACTGGGGGGTCTCGGCCGGACAGCCTGGGGTAACGTTCAGGCTGAGCGCCGCAAGCTCTCCGAGTGGACGCTATCTGGGCTTCATGTCGGAGCGCAGCCTGACCGGTTTCGACAACCGCGATGTGACGAGCGGCAACCGCACCCAGCAGACCTACCGCTACGACGCGGCCAGTGAGGAGCTGGTCTGCGTATCGTGCAACGCCACCGGAGCCAAGCCGGAGGGCTTCCGGGGGACGAACTACGTCGAGCGGATTCCATTGATCGACCCGCAGAGTCTGTGGCAGGGGCGTTGGCTTGCCGCAGACTTCCCCCAGGCTCCGACTGCCAGGCTCGTCGGCTTCTCCCTCTACCAACCCCGCTTCGTCCTCGATAACGGCCGCGTCCTCTTCAACGCCTATGACGGCCTGGTCCCGGTCGACGCGAACAAACAGTGGGACGCCTACCAGTACGAGTCCTTCGGCGTAGGCGACTGCAGCGGATCGGCCGCCGATGCGGCGACCACCCTGGTCGGCGGCGGTTGCGTCTCGCTGATCTCCTCAGGCACGGCCGAGGAGGAAGCGGCGCTGCTGGACGCAAGCGCGAGCGGCGACGACGTGTACTTCTTCTCCGGCGCCAGGCTCGCCGGCAACGACACCGACGAAGAGATCGACATCTACGACGCCCGCGTGGACGGAGTCCCCGTGGTAGTCCCGCCCGCCTCGCAGTGCGACGGAGAAAGCTGCCGGGAGGCGGTGGTCCCCCCACCGGACCAAAGCGTCCCCGCGAGCGCCGCCTTCTCGGGCCATGGCAACGTGCGCCCGGCCAACAAGCGCTGCCCGAAAGCCAAGCGCAAGGTGCGCCGCGGGGGCAAGGTCCACTGCGTCCCGCGTGGGCACAAAGGAAACCACGCCGCCAAGCGCCATCGAAAGTCCGGCCAGACCGGAGGGCAGGACCGATGAGGACGCTGAGGCGATCCTTCCCGGCGGCGCTCGGCGCCGCCGCTCTCTGCCTGGCCGCCGCTCTCTGCCTGGCCGCCCCGCCGGCCTCGGCCTCCGAGCCCTGGTGGCAGGTCCTGACCGGGAGCCGGCCGACGAACCTGTGGGAACCCGAGGACGGGGTGCTCGAGATCGAGACCGAAGAAGCCTTTGTCGGGGGTCCCTTCAAAGAAAATGGAACGGCTCTGAAGCTGGAACTCGACGGGGCGGTAATCGGCTGCCTGGGAACGGCGAACTTCCTCGGCACCACGGCCTGCGAAGCCACCACCTCGATGCCGCCGACCACGACGGCGCCCGCCCTGCAGGCGTTGCTCGAAGGGGCCCTCGGGACCGATCAGCTGGAGGTGACGGGGGGTCCGGTGGGAGCGGAACCCTTCGCCATCCTTTTCGCCGGTGCGGCACCGAGCCTGAAAGTCTCCAAAACCGCGCCCCCCGTCGGTTCGGGTTCCGTCGAGGTGATCGCCCCAGGTGGCAGCGGCAGGCTGGTCCTGACCCTCACCAACCTGGGCGCCGTGCCCGTTGACGGCACCACCACGCCGGTGGAGATCGTCGACGAGCTGCCCGCCGGAGTGGAGGCGAAAAAGGTCGAAGCCTTCGCCGGTATCCAGGGGAGCGCGGGACCGGTCGACTGTGAGATCGAAGCGGCCACCCTCGTCAGCTGCAGCTTCGAAGACGTGCTGCCTTCCTACGAAGCGATCGAAGTCGAAATCCTCGCCAACCTCACCGACCAGCCCCCCGTCCCCCTGCCGGCGGGTACCGTGACGGTTTCGGGAGCAAACGCGCCAACCGCGGTGGCCTCCCAGCACATCGAGGTCTCCCCGGAGGAGGTGCCCTTCGGAATCGAATACTTCTCGGCCCAGGCCGAAGAAGAGGGGGGCGCCCAGGCGACCCAGGCCGGCGGTCATCCCTTCCAGCTCTCGACCACGATCGCGCTCAACTCCGGCCCGCTCAGCGGGGCCACCCGCAGGGAAACCGTGGTCGAGCAGCCGGCGATCCCACGCAACCTGCGCTTCCCGTTGCCTACGGGCACGATAGGCGTCGTGGCCGGGCTCCCCCGATGCAGGATGGACGTCTTCCTGAGGGGGACCGAGGGCGAATCCTGCCCCGATGCGAGCGCCGTCGGGGTGGCCGCGGTGACGGTGATCGAAAGCGCCAACTTTGGCCTGGTCCGCCTTGCGGTTCCGCTGTTCAATTTGCAGCCGGCCCAGGGAGAGCCCGCGAGGCTCGGGATATTGCCGGTGGGCGTGCCGGTGGTGATCGACACCGAAGTCGACGCCGACAACGGCTACCGGGTGGTCGGGAAGGTCGAAAACGCCTCCCAGGCCGCCCAGTTCCTCTCCAGCACCGTGGTGATCTGGGGCACCCCGGGAGATCCCCGCCACGATGGTTCCCGCGGCTGGGACTGTGTCGTTCCCTCCGAAGTGCGGCCCTGCCAACGCCCGGCGGCCCTCACCGAACGGCCTTTCCTGCGCCAGCCCGTGTCCTGTGCCACCCCGCTCGACTTCCATGCCGAGCTGGAACCTTGGAACGCGCCCCTGGGCAGCGTGGTGGAGACCGCCGAATACTCGAACCTTCCGATGAACGGCTGTAACCAGCTGCCCTTCGACCCCTCGACCGCCGCCGCGCCCACCAACCCGGTCGCCGGGGGGCCGAGCGGCCTGGACTTCCGGCTGCAGATGCCGGGGGCGGGTCTCTTGAACCCGAAAGCCAAAGCCGCCGAAGGCCAGGCGAAGAAGGTCGAAGTGACCTTGCCCGAGGGGGTGACGGTGAACCCGTCGCAGGCCGAAGGGCTCGGTGCCTGCAGCCCCGCCGACTACGCGCGGGAGAAGTTCGACTCGCTGCCCGGACAGGGCTGTCCCGAGTCGTCGAAGGTCGGCACGGTGAACGTGACGACGCCGCTGATCGAGGAGGAAGCGAAAGGCGCCGTCTATGTGGCGGAGCCGTTCAACAACCCGTTCGACTCGCTGGTCGCTCTATACATGGTGGCGAAGATCCCCGAGCGGGGGGTCCTGGTCAAACAGGCGGGCGTGGTGGAGCTGGACCCGGCCACGGGGCAGCTGGTGACCACCTTCGACGACCTGCCCCAGGTCCCGTTCGACACCTTCGAGCTGAGCTTCTTCGGCGGGAATCGGGCGCCCTTGGTGATGCCGCCGAAATGCGGCGACTACGACATCGTCGCCAAGTTCAATCCCTGGCACGCTTCGAACCCGGACAACCCGTTGCCGAGCGAGATCGTCACCAGGACCAGCTCGTTCACGGTCGACCGGGGCCCGAACGGCACCCCCTGCCCGACCGGGACGCCACCGTTCAGCCCCGGGTTCACGGCCGGCACGACCAACAACGCGGCGGGCAGCTACTCGCCGTTCGTCGCCCGCCTGACGCGGAACGACAACGAAGGGGAATTCAGCCGCTTCTCGATGAAGCTGCCGAAGGGCGTGATCGGCAAGCTGGCCGGAATCCCGTTCTGCCCTGAGGCGGGAATCGCCGCGGCGACGGCCCGGACCGGGCCGAACGGCGGGCAGGAAGAGCTCGACAACCCGAGCTGTCCGAGCGCCTCGCAGGTCGGTCGCACCTTGGTCGGCGCAGGTGTCGGCCCCGACCTCACCTACGCGCCCGGCAAGATCTACCTCGCCGGCCCGTACAAGGGCGCGAAGCTCTCGGTGGTGGCGATCTCAACGGCGACCGTGGGTCCATTCGACCTCGGCACCGTGGTGATCCGCCAGGCCCTGCGAGTGGATCCGAACACGGCGGAAGTCACCGCCGACGGTTCGAGCTCGGAGCCGATCCCCCGCATCCTCAAGGGGGTCGTCGTCCACGCTCGGGACATCCGGGTCTTCATCGACCGGGACAACTTCGTCCTCAACCCGACCAGCTGCGAACGGACGACTGCGGCGGCGGCCGTGCTCTCGGGGGATGGTCAGCTGGCAAATGCCACCTCGCCGTTCCAGGCGGCGGATTGCGCCAACCTCGGGTTCAAGCCGAAGCTCTCGATCCAGCTCTTGGGCGGGACGAAGAGGACCGCCAATCCGCGCCTGAAAGCGGTCCTGACGGCCCGTCCAGGCGATGCCAACATCGGCCGCGCCCAGGTCACCCTGCCGCGTTCGGAGTTCCTCGAACAGTCCCACATCCGCACCATCTGCACGCGGGTCCAGTTCAACGCCGGGGGCGGCAACGGAGAACAGTGCCCGCAGGGGTCCATCTACGGCAAGGCGACGGCGCTCACGCCGTTGCTCGACGAGCCGCTGACGGGCCCCGTGTTCCTGCGCTCCTCGGACCACGAACTGCCGGACATGGTGGTGGCCCTGCACTCGAGCAAGGCCGACGTCAACCTGGTCGGCCGGATCGACTCGCAGAACGGCGGCATCCGCAGCACCTTCGAAGCGGCGCCCGACGCTCCGCTGACCAAGTTCGTCCTCGAGATGCAGGGCGGGAAAAAGGGTCTGATCGTCAACAGCACCAACATCTGCAAAGGCAAGCACCGGGCGATCGCGGCCTTCAAAGGCCAGAATGGCCGGCGCCACGAATTCAAGCCGGTCGTCAAGGCGCAGTGCAAGGGCAAGAAAGCCAAGAAGGGCGGCAGGCGCAAATAGCGCCCGCCGCCTTTTCTGCCGTCCGGCCGACTCGATAAATAGATCGGGAATTCTTTCCAATTTGCAGGTCAAACATCTGTTGGCTTCAGATTTCTAGTTTGTTAGCCGATGCACATGTTTAATATGCCCCGGATGCTTTCCAGCCCCAGCCGCAAGCTGGTGGTTGGCGTGCTCGCGGTGCTTGCCCTTTTGGCGGTGCCGACCGTTGCCACGCCTGCCGGCAAAATCGTCATCTATGGCGCCGATTCCGGGTCGACGCTGACCCTTGGCACCAAGGGCAACAAGATCGTGGTCGAAGGCCGGATGGCCCGGCGCGATCAGCCCGGCTGCCAGTTCACCCGGGGTCACCGGGTCGCCGTCTGCTCGACCCGCGACGCCGATTCGATCGAGATCCAGATGGGTCCCTCGGGCGACTTCGTCCGGGTCGCCGACAGTCTGCCCTTGCCGCTCACCATCTATCTCGGCGACGGCTCCGACAAGTTCATCGGCGGCGGCGAGCGGGACACCTGCTATCCCGGCGGAAACCGCCGCAACCGCTGCGTGGGCGGGGGCAACGACGACATCTGCATCACCGGCCAGCAGAACAGCGACTGCGTCGGCGGTCCCGGTGAGGACTACTGCCGTCACGGCGACGGCAGCGACGGCTGCTGGGGCGGGCCTGGCGACGACGTCTGCGTCATGGGCCCCGGCCAGGATGGCTGTCACGGCGAAGAGGGCAACGACCGCCTCTACGGCGGTGCCCAGCCGGACCAGCTCTACGGCGGCGCCGGCTACGACTACTGCGACGGCGGCCCGGGCTGGGGCAAGTCGCACGAGTGCGACGCCGGACCCAGGCGCTGACGCTTAGGGCACAAAGAAGGGGGGGTGCCGTTGGATAGGGAACACCCCCCCTTCACTCAAAAGGACCTTCATAAGGAGAAAAAATGAAGTACCTCGGCACCTATTTGAGAGCATTTGGCGTTCCAAAGCAAACACTCGGTGGTATTTAAGGCTCGGGCAAGTCTCCAGCCGGTTTGCTCTCTGCTTTTTCCCTGCAAAACGCAGATTGCCAGCTCTACGCGAGGTTCGATCTGCCCGCGGCGCTAACTACGCGCTGCCGTGGGCGAAAGCGCCTGGATCGCTTCGATGACAGCCCTGGCAAGGGCGAAGTCGCCGCTCATCTCGAGCTGGGGTTCGGCCGCTCCGGCAACCTGACGAATCCAGGCGCTGGGAGTGCCCGAAGCCGAGGCGTCCACCCTTCCTTTGAGGCGCGCGGTGCAGGACGCGACCTCTCCCGCTTCGATGCCGACGAGGACGCCGGCGAAGACCGGCTCGGCGGCGCCGCGAACTTCAACCGAGAGCCGACACATCCCGGTTACATCCGATCCCAGGCTGATAAGAGGAACGGCCAGGAGGAACGCGGCCTCGGCGTCGATCCCGCCGATCTTGGCCTCCGGCTCCTGCAGATGCCGCTGCTCCCAGGCGACCGCCGCGGTGAGCGGCAGGACCGAACGGTGCAGCCATTCGGTTGCCTGGTAGGGAACTCCCCGACCGTCGCTGGGCTGTGCCTCGATCAGGTTGGCGAGCCGCATGGCACCCAGCCTGCGCTCGAGCGACGGGTAGCTGATCTTGGGAATGAGAATGTTCAGTTCGGTCAGCGTCAGCGGTCGGGCGGCCAGCGCCCGCACGAGGTTGGCCGACCAGCCGCCGACCAGAGCCTTGGTGGCGCTCTTCGCGGCGACGGTGCCGATCGTCAGCGGGCCCTGGGGGGCCGTTTGCAGCCACCCCTCCAGGACGTCCGCCACGGCGATCAGCCCCTGGCCCGAAGGTGTGAGGCTGTACTCCGCCGTGGCGGGGAATTCGTTCCGCCGCCGCCGCTCCAGAACGCCGAGCTCGGCGAGTGTGCGGGTGTAGACGCGCATCGTGCTCTGAGGTGGCGAGCCCACCGCCTGGCGCAGGTCGAGCAGGTTTCGCGGCTCGTCCTCCAGTGCCCTGAGGATCTCGACGTTGAGCGGGGCCGCGAGCAATGCCAAAGCTTGACCGCCGGTGCGGTTTATCTGCGCGCGATTCCAGGCTCGGCGTTGGGGCATCCCCGATGCTCTCCGTTCACATCCGCGGCCTTGGGCCACTCCGCGGACCTAAATAGACACTTGGCGCCCAATTCCTTACGCGCATCTTTCCGCCCTCACTTCAGCTCATCAAACATTTCAGCGCATAGATGTGGGACAAGCCACTTTTTTCAGCATGCAGACTGTCTAATTAGCCTGCAAA
>Ga0190271_10000243_pt1 | contig 26821 bp, 20 predicted proteins | sample Popmic356T_FD_133747 | JGI IMG/M metagenome (GOLD analysis project Ga0190271, IMG submission 133747) | Populus adjacent soil microbial communities from riparian zone of Weber River, Utah, USA - 356 T | ecosystem: Environmental > Terrestrial > Soil > Riparian zone | place: USA: Utah | collected...
CACCCGCGTCACGGGCCTGTTTTCCACCCGCGGCTACAACATCGAGTCGCTGTCGGTAGCTGCCACGGATGACCCTTCGGTATCGCGCGTCACGCTGGTGACCACGGGTGCGGACAGCGTGATCCTGCAGATCGTCAATCAGCTCAACAAGCTCATCGACGTGGTTGCCGTGGAAGATCTCACGCGGGGTGAACACATCGAGCGCGAGCTCGTGGTGCTCAAGCTTCGCGTCGAACCGCAGCTGGTCGACTCCGTGCGCGGTTATGTCGTGCGTGCCGGTGGCCGCGTACTCGAGCCCTCACCCGAAGGCTTCGTGGTGGAACTCACGGCGAGCGAAGTCGAGGTCACGCAGTTCGTGACCGACCTCGGTGAACGCACCGACATCGTCGAAGTGGTGCGCTCCGGCGCGCTCGCGGTCGGGCGCAATGCGCGGGCGCTGCACGTAGTTAGATAGCGCCGTTGTGTCGCCGCAAGCCACGAGGGTCAGGGTCATTTGGCTGATCGTGGGCGCACTCTTGCTGGTTCTGGTCGTCTTCTGGCGACCAGCAGAAGAACCCGGCGGAGTTGCCGCGGAAACTGACGCTTCGGCCGCGTCACCCTCACCCACCCCTGCCGGAAGCCTTGAACAAGCTGTTACTTCGGTATCGGAGCCGGTCGCAGTACATAGCGAAGTCGCGCAAACTGCGCCGGATGCGCGCGCGATTTCCGCACCCGGCACTCGCGACTCCAGCGCCCCGACCGGCGCGTCGGCGGCGCGCGGGCTTTCCTCACTGCCCGCGATTGAGGATCGCTCGACCGGCGAGCCGGAAACGGAGCGGTTCCCGCGTTACTGGCGCCGATGTTCAACCATGGCAGGGAATTCGACCGCGAGTCATCGAATCGCTAGCGATTCGACGAACGCCTGGAGTGGATCGTCGAGCGCGCTGATCGCGTCACGCGAAGCGCAGCGGAATCCGAGCGGTGCTTCCATCTGCCAGGCGATCTCTGCCGCGGCATTCAAGGGAAAGCGCGTATCGTTCTCGGGGTACCTGCGGACGGTGAACGCGAAGCCGGGCGCGCACCTTACTTTTCGTGCCGACGCCGCCGACGGGCGTGTCGTTGCGTCCAACGCGATGGCTCGCCACTGGAGTCCGGGAACGACCGCGTGGACTCCGCACTCGATTGTCATCGATGTGCCGGACAGCGCGGAAGTCATCATGATCGGCGCGGCGCTCATGAACATAGGATCGGTGTGGGTGGACGATGTCGCGATCGAAGTGGTCGATTCCGATTGGCCAGTCACCCAACCCGCGCCTCCGGTGACTCGCTATGCCGCCCCCACCGACCCGGCGTCGGTGTCGAAACAGCTCATGAATGCCGGGTTTGAAGAAACCGTCCCGGTAGCCGCCGGCCAGCGGTAGTCGGTTAACTACTAGACTTCTAGTTGACAAATGGTCGCGTTGGGAGTTTTACTACTAGACATCTAGTAGTGAGGCGCCCATGACCACCGATATCTATCTCACCGATCGCGAAGCCGACGTCATGCAGGTGCTGTGGGATCACGGCCCTTCCGTGGTCAATGAAGTTAAGGAAAAGCTGCACGACGAACTGGCCTACACCACCGTGCTCACGATTCTGCGCACGCTCGAGCAGAAGGGTTACGTGAAACACGAAGAGGAAGGCCGCGTGCACCGCTACGCCGCTGCGGTCAAGGAAGACGCCGCGCGCAAGAGCGCGCTGCAGCACCTCACCGGCAAGCTCTTCAAGGGCTCGTCGGAGTTGTTGTTCACGCACCTGGTGTCGGACAAGAAACTCTCGAAAGAGCAGATCCAGCGCATGCGTGAGCTGCTTGCCGAAAAGAAGGAGAAATAACCATGTTGGCCTGGATGCTCTACGCGGTCATGGTGTCTGCCCTGCTTTCGGTCGGCGCATTCCTCGCCGAGCGCGCGGCTCGGCTCAAGCGCGCGGGCACGCGCTGGATCTGGATCACGGCCATCGTCGCGTCGTTACTTCTGCCCACGCTGATCTCCTCGGTTGCGCTCGAGCTCCCGAATGTGCTCGGCGAGCGCGTGGCTAACAAGATCGTCGTCCTGCGCCAGGCCACCGCCCAAAGTCTTTCGCCCGCCGTCTGGATCACCGGCAGCGCAGAGCCGGCGACCTGGCGCTCCGCGGACGGGCTCATCCAGCGCCTGTGGATAGGCGTATCGGCCACCATGCTGCTGGCGCTCGTTGCGAGCGGCTTGCAGCTCTTCGTCCGCAAACGACGTTGGCAGCGCGACACGCTCGCGGGCGCGTCGGTCTACCTGACACCGGACATTGGCCCAGCAGTCGTGGGGCTCTTGCGGCCGCGCATCGCGATTCCGCGCTGGGTCACTATGGCATTGCCGTCGCACCAGGCGGCGGTGATAGCTCACGAGCAATCGCATCTCGACGCGCGCGATCCGCAACTCTTCACGCTGGCTCTCGCGCTGCTGGTTTTCATGCCGTGGAACCTGCCGTTGTGGTGGCAGCTGCGGCGCCTGCGTTACGCCATCGAAATCGATTGTGACGCACGAGTTCTGAAAGGCGGGGTGGACCCCGCGCACTACGGCGAGACGCTGATCGTCGTGGGTCAACGGCAATCAGCGTACGTCGGCGCGGTCGCGGCGATGTCGGAATCCAAATCATTTCTGGAAGAGAGGATCGAACACATGATCAGGAAACCCGTGAGGTGGCGCCGACTGGGCGCGGCCACGCTCGCATCCGTAGCCATCGCCGTGACGGCACTGGCAGCCCAGGTCAGTCCACCGAATGCGGACACGCCCGCCCCGACGGCCGCCGCGCCGGCCAAACCGGAGCGCAGGGAGATCAAACTACCTGCCGCAGTGTTCGATCGGTACGTGGGGCAGTACCAGGCGGGATCGAATCGTATCTTTAAGGTGCGACGCGACGGCGATCGACTGCTGGCGCAGCTCCCCGGTCAGGGCGAGATCGAATTCTTCGCCGAGAGCGAGACGTCGTTCTTTGTCAAGGTCGTGGACGCGCAGCTCGACTTCGCGACGGACGGATCGTCGGTGACGCTGCGTCAGAATGGCAAGGATCGCACGTTGCCGCGGATCGACGACGCGACGGCGGCGCAGATCACGGCGGCGCTCGAAACTCGCGTTCAGAATCAGATCGCCACACCGGGCGCGGAAGCCACGCTGCGCAAACTCATCGCCGGCCTCGCCAGCGGCACACCGGACTATGAACAAATGGGGCCGAGCATGGCCAAGGCGACGCGTGAGCAACTGCCGAAGCTCAAGGTCAAAGTGACTAACTTCGGTGCCGTCGAGAACGTGGAGTTTCGCGGGGTGAGTCCGACGGGCTGGGACATGTTCGAGGTGCGATTCCAGAATGGGCTCGTGCCGTGGCGCATCCGCCTGGACGAGGAAGGAAAGATCGAGGGAGCGCTCATGCAGCCCTACTGATCGGAGCGGTGAAGCGCTCATACCACCGGCTCCTTGCAACAGGGGCCGGTGGTTTGCGCGTTTCGGTAGTCAGGGAAGGATCACGCTGGCGCCCGTGGTCTTGCGGGCTTCCAGGTCGCGGTGCGCCTGGGCGGCGTCGGCCAGCTTGTAGCGCTGGTGGATCTGCACCTTGATCCAGCCCTTTTTCGCCGCCGCGAACGTCTCGCGGGCGATCGCGTCGAGATCGGCGCGCGATTCGGTGTAGTCGAACATCGTCGGCCGCGTCAGGAACAGCGAACCACGCTTCACGAGTTCGGCGGGCGAAAACGGCGGCACGGGTCCCGAAGCGTTGCCGTACGACACCATCATGCCTCGCTTGCGCAGGCAGTCGAGTGACTCGGTGAACGTGTCCTTGCCCACGCCGTCATACACCACGTGCGCGCCGGGGCCCTTGCTGATCTTCTTCACGCTCGCCGCGATTTCATCGCGGCCGCGCACCAGCACTTGTTTGCAGCCGTTCTTCTTCGCCAGCTTCACTTTCTCTTCGCTGCCGACGACGCCGATAACGAGGGCGCCTAAATTCCTGCCCCACTGCGAAAGCAGTGACCCGACCCCGCCCGCGGCCGCATGCACGACGATCACGTCGCCGCGTTCGACGCGGAAGCAGTGACGCAGCAGGAAACACGCGGTCATGCCCTTGAGCGCAAGCACCGCCGCGTGTTCGTCGCTCACGCCCGCGGGAATCTTCACGACTCGCGCCGCGGGCACATTGCGCAGATCCGCGTAGGTGCCGGGAGGCGACATCACATAGGCAACCCGATCACCGACCCGAAATCCGCGCACGCCCTTCCCGATCGCCGATATGAGTCCGGCGGCTTCGCGTCCCAGACCTCCCGGCATCGCTTGCGGATACAGGCCCGTGCGATCGTAGACATCGATGAAGTTGAGCCCGATGGCGGTGTGTTCCACCTGCACCTGGCCCGCGCCGGGCGCAGGCACATCCACTTCCTCGAGAAGCATGACCTCGGGGCCACCGGTTTCCTGAATGCGAATCGCGCGTGGCATCGGCTGCTCCTCGAGTAGGGATTAAGGAGAGTAACCCCGCTCCCCGTGCTCGGCGAGGTCGAGACCTTCGGTCTCTTTTTCTTCCGACACGCGCAGTCCGAATACCACCGCGAGAATCTTGAGGATGATCCAGGTGATTCCGCCGCACCACGCAATGGCCGCGAATACGCCGAGAGCCTGGACACCGATTTGCGCGCCCATCGTCTGTTGCACCGGAAAACCGGCGCCGCCCAGACTCACTGCCGCGAACACTCCCGTGAGCAAGGTACCGACGACTCCGCCTACGCCGTGCACGGGCGAGACGTCGAGCGAGTCGTCGATCTTGAGCGTGCGCTTCAGCAATTGCGTGGCAAAGAAGCAGACCGTACCCGCCGTCAGACCAATGGCGACGGCGCCCAGCGGGCCGACGAAGCCCGAGGCCGGCGTGATGGTGCCAAGGCCCGCCACCATGCCGGTGACGACACCCAGAATCGACGGCTTACCGTACTTCTTCCACTCGATGAACATCCACGCGAGCGCACCTGCAGAAGCGCCCATGTGTGTGGTTAGCATGGCCATGCCGGCAGAGCCGTTGGCCGCAAGTGCGCTGCCAGCGTTGAAGCCAAACCAGCCCACCCACAGCATTCCCGCGCCCGCAACCGTTAACGGCAGGCTGTGCGGTGCCATAGCCGTTTCGGGAAATCCGCGGCGGCGGCCGAGCACCAGCGCGCAGACCAGCGCGGAAACACCTGCGCTGATGTGCACCACGATGCCCCCGGCGAAATCCATGACCCCCAGCTTCGCGAGCCAGCCACCGCCCCACACCCAGTGCGCGAGCGGCACGTAAACCAGCAGCACCCACAACACGGTGAATCCGAGCACCGCGGAGAAGCGCATGCGTTCTGCGAATCCACCAATGACCAGCGCCGGCGTGATGATCGCGAAGGTCATCTGGAACATGAAGAACAGGGTTTCGGGAATCGTGCCCGACAACGCGTCACGAGCAACACCGAGCAGGAAAGCCTTGTCGAGGCTGCCGATGAAGGCTTGCGCCGTACCGCCGTCGGTGAACGTGAGCGAGTAGCCCACAGCCAGCCACAACAGCGACACGACGCCGGTGATGGCGAAACACTGCATGAGAATTGAAAGAACGTTCTTGGCGCGAACCAGGCCGGCATAAAAAAGCGCGAGGCCCGGCAGCGTCATGAACAGGACCAGGGCCGTTGCGGCGATGATCCAGGCGGTGTCACCCGTGTCTGCGGAAGGCGTGGCGATTGGCGTGTCCGCCAAACCCTCCTGCGCAAGTGAAAGCAACGGGCACAGCAGCAAGCCGAGCGCCGCCGGCACCCGGAAGAAGGAAGCTCTCATTTTTCTATCCCCTCGTCACACGGCGGGAAGGCCGTTTTCAGTGGCTTGCGCCACGATTTCAAACGCCGGCCCGCTGCCCTTACTAGCAGCAGGTTTTCTTTTCAGTCAGCACTCACTTCGAACGAACGGCCTGCCGCTGGAAGGGCAGCAGGCCGTCGTACATCAACTTTAATGAGACTTCGATCCCGCGTTACAGGGCCGAGTTGTCCGTCTCGCCCGTACGGATACGGATGACGCGATCGATATCGGTGATGAAGATCTTGCCGTCGCCGACCTTGCCGGTCTTGGCGGCCTTGAGGATGGCTTCGACCACCTGGTCGACGAGGTCGCTACGAACTGCGACTTCGATTTTGGTCTTGGGGACGAAGTCGACGACGTATTCCGCGCCGCGATAGAGCTCAGTGTGGCCGCGCTGGCGGCCGAAGCCCTTAACCTCCGTCACCGTCATGCCGGAAACGCCTATCTCGGACAGCGCTGCACGTACGTCGTCGAGTTTGAAAGGCTTGATGATGGCGGTGACCAATTTCATTTCTTTATCTCCCAATTCTTTAGTGAATCTGGACGCCGACATCGGCGAGCCTTAATCGCAGTGCACCTTCCGTGCCAGTATCCCGAAAGCCCACAAACGCGGCAATTTCGTTATTGGCCATCCAGGCAGCTTTTTCCCGAGCACTAAATTAGCGCGCTCAAACTTCTGCCGCCCAAGAATGGTGCGGAAACCCCGATGAAGTACTCTCTCTTATCTATATGGCGATCCAACGAATAGCGATAGTCGGCGCAGGACAGGCTGCAGCGCAAGCGGTGGAGACACTTCACAAGCGCGGTTACCAGGGCTCTATCACTCTGGTTGGCGATGAAGCCCTGCTGCCCTATCAACGTCCGCCGCTATCAAAGAAGTTTCTGGCCGGAACCCTGGATCGGGACCGGCTGCTCATTCGGCACGCGGCCCACTACAGCGATCACGCCGTCGACCTGCGGCTGGGTTTTGCGGCGGCGAGCATCGACCGGGCGCAGCGGCGCGTCGGGATCACCGACGGCAGTTCGGTCGAATACGACGGACTGCTGCTGGCTACGGGCAGTCATCCGCGCCTGTTGCCTCTACCCGGCGCCGAACTCGCCGGCGTTCACTACCTGCGAAGCGTCGCGGACGTAGACCGCCTGCGCGCCGAGCTGGCGCCCGGACGGCGCGTGGTCATCATCGGCGGGGGTTATATCGGCCTCGAAGTGGCCGCCACCTGTCGGGAAGCGGGACTCGACGTGACCGTGCTCGAGGCGGCGGACCGCGTGATGAATCGCGTGGTCAGCCCCGCCGTATCCGCGTTCTATGAGGCTGAGCATGCCAGGCACGGTGTGCACATCCTTTGTGGAGCGCGCGTGGATTCATTGGTGCCGGGTGAGGAAAGTGGGGAGTCAGACTCCCCACTTTCCTCACCCGGCACCCAGAGAGTGGCGGCGGTACGGCTGGAGGACGGTCACGCGGTCCCCGCCGACTTCGTGCTGGTCGCCATCGGCGTGGCGCCCACCGACGCATTGGCCCGCGCCACCGGTCTCGATTGCGACAACGGCATCCTGGTCGACGAATACTGCCGGACATCGGATCCGAACATCTGGGCGGCCGGCGACTGCGCGCGCCATCCGAGCATTCACTACGGAACACGCGTGCGGCTCGAGTCCGTGGACAACGCGTTCGAGCAGGGCACCAGCGCAGCGCTCAACATGCTCGGCATCCGTACCGTTCACGACAAGGTGCCCTGGTTCTGGTCGGATCAGTTCGATCTCAAGATGGTGATCGTCGGCCTGTCCGCGGCGCACGACGAGGTGATTTTGCGTGGCGACCCGGCGAGCCGTGCCTTCAGCGTCTGTTATCTGCGGGACGGCGAGCTCATCGCGGTGGAAACCGTCAATCACACCAAGGATCAGATGGCGGCGCGCAAGTTGATTCCGGCGCGCGCGCGACCGGACCTGGCGAAACTCAGTGACCCGAACATCGCGCTCAGGGAAACCGTCTGAGTCTGCTCACCTGCGGTCTGGGCGCTTGTCAGTGGGTTGACCGCGCGGCGCCAAACCGGAAGCCGCGTGTTCCGATGTTTCCAGGTCGATCATGCCGCTCACCACCATGCCTGCGCGCTGGCTGACTGCGGCGAGCAACTTGTCGAATGCATCGCTGAAGAGCTGCACACCTTGTTCGAGCAGCAGGTCGGTGATTTCCTTCATCCCGATGCCTTCCTGCGCCAGCCGCTCCATCGTTTCAGCCGCGCCTTCCACATCCTCGCTGAGACTGGCGCGCACGACGCCATGGTCGCGAAATGCGTCCAGCGTGGCTGGCGGCATGGTGTTCACGGTGTCGGGGCCGATGAGCTCCTCGACGTAAAGTACATCCCGGTAGTCAGGATCCTTGGTTCCGGTACTGGCCCACAACACGCGTTGGGACTGCGCGCCATAGTTCTCCAGAGCAAACCAGCGTGGACCACTAAACAGTTCCCGGTATCGCTGATATGTGAGCTTGGCATTGGCGATCGCCACCTTGCCGAGCAGGCTGCGCGAGAGGTTCTGCTTCCTGATGCGCGCATCCACGGCCGAATCGATCCTGCTGATAAAAAAGCTCGCGACGCTGGCAATGCCATCGATGTTTGCGTTGCTCGCCGCGCGATCCTCCAGGCCGGCCAGATAGGCCTCGACGACCTGCGCGTAAACATCCTGCGAGAAAAGCAACGTGACGTTTATGTTGACGGCTTCGCTGATCAGCTGACGAATGGCAACGATTCCTTCGAGCGTTGCGGGCACCTTCACCATGAGATTCGGCCGCCCCACGGCTTTCCAGAGCCGGCGCGCCTCCTCGATGGTTCCGCGCGCGTCACGCGCCAGCTTTGGAGACACCTCCAGGCTCACATACCCATCGCGCCTTGCGGTCCGATCGTAGACGGGCAACAGGACATCGGCGGCGTCCTGGATATCGCGCACCGCGATTGATTCATACAGCCCTTTGGCATCGAGCTTGCGCGAATTCGCGGCCGCGAGCACATCGCCGTAATCGGTGCTGCCGGCAATCGCCTTTTCGAAGATGGCGGGGTTCGACGTCACTCCTCGCACATCATCGTCGTAGATCAATCGTTGCAGCTCACCACTGGTGATGAGGCTGCGACGGATGTAGTCCAGCCACACGGACTGCCCGTGAAGTTGAAGTGCTTCCAGTGGATTTCCCATGGTTGTCCCCTCATGAAACCGGACAGGGTTTGGCGTCCCAGATCTCGCGTGCGTACTCCGCGATGGTCCGGTCGCTGGAGAATTTCGCGGAGCCGGCCACGTTCAGGATGGCCTTTTTCGACCATGCGTCACGGTCGGCATACAGGGTTTCCAGTCGCCTGTGTGCCGCGCCATATGATGCGAGATCGGCAAGGTGACGATAGAAATCGCCATTCTCGAGCAACAACTGGCGGATCGGCGCGAACACACCAGGCTCGTTGCGACTGAAGTGGTCGGAGAAGATGAGGTCCAGCGCTGCGCGCGTTTCCGGTTCGTTGTCATAGTGCCACCTCGGGTTGTACCAGCCCTGGCTGCTCTCCACCTGTTCAGCGGTGAGTCCGAACAGGAAAAGATTCTCCTCGCCCGCTTCCTCGGCCATCTCGATGGTGGCGCCATCGCGGGTGCCGATCGTGAGCGCGCCGTTCATCATGAATTTCATGTTGCCGGTGCCGCTGGCTTCGTAACCGGCGGTGGAAATCTGCTCGGAAACATCAGCGGCCGGAATAAGGCGCTCCGCAAGAGAAACGTTGTAGTCAGAAAGGAACAGGACCTTCAGGCGATCCCGTATCAGGGGATCGCCGTCGATGGTGCCGGCGATGTTGTTGATGAGCTTGATGATGAGTTTGGCAACTCGATACGCCGGCGCAGCCTTGCCTGCGAAGAAGAAAGTGCGCGGCGCAAACTCGAGGTTCGGGTTCGCGTGCAGGCGGTTGTAGAGCACGACGATGTGCAGCGCGTTGAGCAGCTGCCGCTTGTATTCGTGAATTCTTTTCACCTGGCAGTCGAAGATGGACTGTGGGTCGACTACCACGCCGTGGGTCCTGCTGAGCCATCCGGCAAAGGCCAGCTTGGCTTCTTGCTTCGCCTTGGCAAACTGATCACGCAGGCGGCGATTCTCGGCCATGGGCTTGAGCCTGCCGAGCTCGCCGAGATCGCGAATCCAGCCGTCGCCGATCGCCTCGCGAATGGTCGTGGAGAGCCACGGATTCGCGAGCAGCAACCAGCGACGCGGCGTAACGCCGTTGGTCTTGTTGTTGAAGCGCTCGGGGTACATCTCGGCGAAATCGCGCACGACGCGCGTTCGCAGCAGTTCCGAGTGAATCGCAGCGACGCCGTTGGTGCTGTGCGACCCGACGATGGCCAGGTTGGCCATGCGGACCTTTCGGCCCTGACCGTTCTCTTCGAAGAGGCTCATGCGCGACTCGCGGCCACCATCTTCCGGGAATCGCTCGCGCACGGTCTCGAGGAAACGGCGATTGATCTCCTGAACGATTTCCAGGTTCCGCGGAATGATTTTCTCGAACCACTCGATCGGCCATTTCTCCAGGGCCTCAGGCAGCAACGTGTGATTGGTGTATCCCAGTGAGCGTTGAGTGAGCTCCCACGCATCGCCCCATCCCATCTGCGCTTCGTCGAGCAGAATGCGCATGAGCTCCGGCACCGCCATCGCCGGGTGCGTGTCATTCATCTGGATCGCGATCTTGTCCGGCAGATCGCTCCAGTCACTATTGGTGCGCCGGAACCGGCGCACCAGGTCGCCAAGCGAGCAGGCAACCAGGAAATATTCCTGCAGGAAGCGCAGGCCCTGGCCCATCGAAGTGGAATCGTCGGGATAGAGTACGCGCGTCAGTGATTCGGCAGCGAGCGTCTCTGCCAGCGCACCGGCGAAATCGCCGCGGCTGAACTGCTGGAAGTCGAAGTAGTCAGGCGTGCCTGCGGCCCAGAGCCTGAGCGTATTGATGTTCTCGCCGCCATAACCGATCACCGGGCGATCGTGAGGAATTCCGATCAGTTTCGATGGCCGGCCGATGATCGGCTTGAGCTCACCCGCCTTCAGATCGAAGGAACAGTTGAGCTTTACCTCGACCGCCTCCTGGGGCCGCGCGACTTCCCAGGGATCGGGCCAGCGCAGCCAGTTGTCCGGATGCTCGTGTTGCCAGCCATCGCGAAACGACTGGCGGAAAATGCCGTACTCGTAGCGCAGTCCGTAACCCATGCCCGGGATCTGCAAGGTCGCCATGGAGTCGATGAAGCAAGCCGCGAGCCGCCCGAGACCGCCATTGCCGAGACCGGCATCCGGCTCCGTTTCCGCGAGCGTCGACCAGTCGATTCCCTTCATGCGCAACGCCTCGAGCATCAGCGGGCTCAGCAGCGCGTTCGTAACGTTGTTAGCCAGGGAACGCCCGATCAGGAACTCCATCGACAGGTAGTAGACCCGCTTGGGATTCCTGAGCTCATAGGTCTGGTCGGTCTTGAGCCAACGCTGCGAAATGAAGTCGCGCAAGGCATGCGCGGCTGCTTCCCAGTGATCGTGCGGTGCGGCCTGCCCGGGGTCGATGATGCGGTCGAACAGCAGGTGCCGCTCGAAGAGCGCATCGTGGGTGCCGGAGAAATGAATCGGCCCGCAGCCGTACTGTTCGCGTAGCGCATTCAGACTGGGGTTCATGAGTTCACTCCGGCAAAAGTGCGGTCACACGTTGTCGCCTTCGGTTGAAGTTCCCTGGCCCGTCACCGCGCGCTTTCCCCAGCGCCATCCCGTGATCTCCGGCATGTCATCGCCGTGCTCCGCGATGTACTGCTTGTGTTCGAGCAGCTTTTCGTTGACCGCCTGCTTGGCATAAGCGGCGCGCGAACCGAGCTGCGGCAAGCGATCCACCACGTCACCGAACAGGTGGAATCGATCGAGATCGTTCATCACCACCATGTCGAAGGGTGTACTCGTGGTGCCTTCTTCCTTGTAGCCGCGCACGTGCAGGTTCTGGTGATTTCGACGGCGGTAGGTGAGCCGGTGGACCAGCCAGGGATATCCATGGAACGCGAAGATGATCGGCTTGTCGCGCGTGAACAGCAGATCGAAGTCGTCGTCCGGCATTCCATGCGGGTGCTCGCTGGGTGGCTGCAGCTTCATCAGGTTGACGACGTTGACGACGCGGACTTTCACTGCTGGCAGGTGCTCCCGGAGGAGTTCCACGGCCGCCAGCGTCTCGAGCGTCGGCACGTCCCCGCAGCAGGCCATCACCACATCGGGCTCGCTGCCCTTATCGCTGCTGGCAAATTCCCAGATGCCGATGCCCGCGGTGCAGTGTTTGATCGCCTGATCCATGGTCAGCCACTGCGGCGCCGGCTGCTTGCCGGCCACGATCACGTTGACGTAATTGCGGCTGCGTATGCAATGATCCGTCACCGACAGCAGCGTATTTGCGTCCGGTGGTAGATAGACGCGCACGACCTCCGCCTTCTTGTTCACCACGTGATCGAGGAAGCCGGGATCCTGGTGACTGAAGCCGTTGTGATCCTGGCGCCAGACATGCGACGACAGCAGGTAATTGAGCGACGCGATGGGCCGCCGCCAGCGGATGTGGTTGCACACCTTGAGCCACTTGGCGTGTTGATTGAACATCGAATCGATGATGTGGATGAACGCCTCGTAGCACGAGAAGAAGCCGTGCCGGCCGGTCAGCAGATATCCTTCGAGCCAGCCCTGCATCTGGTGCTCGCTCAACATCTCCATGACCCTGCCGTCCGGCGCCAGGTGATCGTCGAAGGGGAAACGTTCCGCCATCCACGAGCGGTTGGTCACCTCGAGCGCGTCCTGCCAGCGGTTGGAGTTGTTTTCGTCCGGGCTGAACAGGCGGAAGTTGCGGTTGTCCGCGTTGAGCTTCAGCGTGTCGCGCAGGAACGCACCCATCAAACGCGTGGACTCGACGTGCAACGCGCCTGGCTCCTTCACTTTCACGGCATAGTCGCGGAAATCGGGGAGGCGAAGGTCGCGCAGCAGCAGTCCGCCATTGCCGTGCGGAGTCGCGCTCATGCGTCGTTCTCCTTGCGGCACGAATTCAAAGATTTCCGGCTTCGGTCGGCCGTTCTTTTCGAACAGCTCCTCGGGTTTGTAGCTCTTCATCCACGCTTCCAGGATCTTGATGTGCTCGGGCTTGTCCATGTCGCCCATCGGCACCTGGTGTGAACGCCAGTAGTCCTCGGTGCGCTTGCCGTCGATTTCCTTGGGGCAGGTCCAGCCCTTAGGCGAGCGCAATACGATCATCGGCCACATCGGCCGCTTCGCTCCGCCGTCGCGCTTCGCTTCGGCTTTGATGCGCTGCAGATCGAGAACGATGCCATCGAGCGTGGCAGCCATGAGCTGATGCATGGTGTTCGGGTCGCTGCCTTCCACGAAGTGAGGCTCATAGCCGTAGCCACGGAACAGATGCTCGAGCTCCTCATGGCTGATGCGCGCGAGCACACAGGGGTTCGCGATCTTGTAGCCATTCAGGTGAAGTATCGGCAGCACGACTCCGTCGGTCAGCGGATTCAGGAACTTGTTGGAATGCCAGCTCGTGGCAAGCGGCCCCGTTTCCGCTTCGCCATCGCCGATGACGCAGGCCACCGTGAGGTCCGGATTATCGAAAGCTGCACCGAAGGCGTGCGAGAGCGCGTAGCCAAGCTCGCCACCCTCATGGATCGAGCCCGGCGTTTCTGGTGCAACGTGGCTCGGAATTCCGCCCGGGAACGAGAACTGCTTGAACAGCCGCTTCATGCCCTGCTCATCCAGCGTGATGTTTGGGTAGACCTCGCTGTAGGTACCGTCGAGCCACGCGTTCGCCACGAGGCCCGGGCCGCCATGACCTGGCCCGGTGATGTAGAGCATGCTCAAGTCGCGTTGCTTGATGATGCGATTGAGATGCGTGTAGATGAAGTTCAGGCCGGGCGTGGTTCCCCAGTGGCCTAACAGGCGCGGCTTGATGTGCTCCCGCAGCAATGGCTTCGTGAGCAATGGGTTGTCATACAGGTAGATCTGCCCGACCGAAAGGTAGTTGGCTGCACGCCAATGGGCATCCACCTTGGCGAGCACTTCCGGGCTGAGTGGATTCATGACCGTGTCCTTCATACCGATTCTCCTAGTCAGAAGGCATCAGTTAGTGCAGCGCAAGAAGGGAAATTTAAGGGGAGTTGATCAGTCTCCCGCGCCACGCGATACAGGGACCTAAGTCCGATTGCGCTCCGCGCGATGCACCACGGAGCATACGTTCGTCATATGCTGCGAAAGCAGTTAGACGGCTTTCCGCCAGCGCGCGAACACCCGCTCGATATCTCCGCTCGACTCATCTCCCACGATGCCACTCATGAGCTCGCGCCCGAGCTCACGGTAGCTGTCGAACTGCATCTCGCCGTAGAACTGATTAGACGTAGGCTGGTTGGGAAAGTCCGGGTTGGTGCGCCAGTAGCCGTAGATGTCGGCGCCGAGGTTCTTGCACAACAGCGCCTTGAGATAGAGGATTTCGCCGTGACTGCCATCGGCGTAGCTCACGGTGCCAATCAGGTGCGCCTGCGTGCGCAGTCCGGTACCGCCGTCGGCCAGCGCGTCAGCGCAGATGTCGACGCTGGCGCCGAGATCCGCGCGCGCACGCTGAACCGCCTGGCCAAGGTCGGCGAGCGTGGTGCCCGGATCCGCGCCCGCGTCGCTAACGACGATGTAGCGGCAGCGCCTCCGCAGCAGCTCGTACAGTCCGAGATTCTCGAAATGTCCGCCGTCGGCAAGGTGAATGCGCGTGTCTTTCTCATCGAGTCCCACACCGAGCATTTCGCGCATCATGAGGTGGTACCAGGCTGGCCAGCGAAGCCGTCGTGGTTCGTGCCGTGGATTGGTCACCCAGATACCGAGGCGGACGTTGAGCAGCGCCATGAGAAAACTGACGGCGCGCGATTTCGTCGCATAGGTGTCGGGGTCCACCGCGGCGCCGGAAACCGAGAATGCGGTCGACAGCGTGAGCTCGCCGCGCAGGTAGCTCGAAGTGCGCCGGTATCCGGTGGCGCTCGATCCGCAATACAGCGGCGTCAGGATCATGTTCTCGCCGTTGCGTGCACGCAGCTTGGCGTTGCTCGAGCTCGTGGTGTTCAGCGTCGTATTGATGATGTGAAAGGGTCCACCGGCGCCGGCGCGTACGTCGGTGAGGCGAAACAGCATCGGGTGGTTCGCGGCACCATCGTGGCTGGCGCCCACTTCGGGCAGAAAGGCTTCCGCGAGCCGGCTGCGGTAATAGCTGTGCATGGAGACGGCATTGATGTCGCAGACCAATGCGAACAGCGCCGACGCCGCGAGCCATGCCATGAATGCGGGCGTCGCGAGCAGATTCGTGTGATGCGCGAGATGGTAGAGAGCAGTGAACAGGCCACAGAGCACCAGCGCCAGACCTGCAACCGCGAACGTCCCCGCGTGCTCTCCCTGCTTGTTGGCCTGGCGCACGGACAACATGCCGGTGAGCAGCGGGACGATCCAGGTGAGATGCCGGGTCAGTTCCTGCGCGAAGTCGAAGCGCAGGTAGGCGGCAATGGTTTCTTCGATGCCGGCGAGCACCGGCAACAATCCAATGCCGATGAACGTGAGCCCTCCACCCAGCAACTGGCCGAGCCGCTGGCGCAGGTATTGCCCGGCGCTGAGCTGGCGCAACGGCGGCAACACCGTGCTCAGCGCGAACGCCAGAGTTGCCAGTAGATAGAGTGACAACAGGGCTACACCGGCGATGGCAATCAGCATGAAACCATCGTGTGCCGGGACAGAGCCCGCGCCCGGCATCCTCAGCTGCGGTGGCCAGCGGAACTCGAACCAGTCGCCGGAAGCGAGCCCGATCAGCAGCAGGATGACGGGCAGCAGCACGAAGAGATTGAGCAACGTGCCGGAAAGAATGCTGGCCGCGAGCGTCCAGCCCGACAGGCCCTTGCCGGTGATCAGGTAGCGGCCATGGGCACGCAGCCAGTCCAGCACTGTGCCGGTGCCATCGGCCAGCGGTACGTCACCCAGGTGCTGCGAGGAACTGACCGGCACATGCGCGCGCAACCAGGTCAGGCAGGAACCGATGTAACCACCGCCGGAGACCGACGACAGATAGTCGGTGCGCGCGAGCAGCCCGCTGCGCGCCAACACCTGCAACACACCCATGTTGAACGCGGCGGAGCGTATGCCGCCGCCCGACAGCGCGAGGCCGACGAGCGGCGCATCCGGCGGCACCGACCCGGTCGCGGCCCGTCGCTCGCAAATCCACTCCAACTCCGCGTGCTCGACTGCGGTGAAGTCCGGACTGTAATCAGCGGCATGCGTCGCGCCCGGCGAAACACTCACAGTGTTTCGCCGCGCAGCTGGCATTGCGGCGGTTGATAGTTCGCGGGCGTCGCCGGCAGATCGCGATGAACCTTGAGGTACTCGATGATGGCGTAGCGTTCATCGTCGGTGAACAAAGGGCCGATGACACCGTGCGGCAATGGATTCGCCTTGGGATCCTTCAGATGCTTTGCCCAGGTTGCGGCGTCGGCCGCGAACGCGTGGCCAATGTTGTGGTTGCCGGAAATCGTGGTGTCGAGCCAGAAGCCGTCTTCGTCGCCGTCATCGTCCGGCGCCGTCACGAAGCCCACGTGCAGAGGGTCGTATTCACGCCGGCCCACGAAGAACTTCGTGTCGCGCTCCGCGGGCGGCAGAAGCATCTGGTACAGCGTGGGCACCGAGCCGTTGTGCAGGAATGGCGCGGTGGCCCAGACGCCTTCGAGCGGCCGCGGCTTGTAACCGGCGATCTGTTGCGGCAGGTCGAGCGTTCCGAAGCCCTCGAGACATTGCTGGGCCGCATAGTCCACGCCGTTGTCGGCGTAGAAACGGTTCTTGATCATGATTCCGACGAGATTGAGCGCCAGCCCTTCGGTGAGACTCTTCACTTCGAGCGCACCCAGCGTGCGTTCAATGTTGCCGCTGCCCTTGCGCAGGTCCCACAGCAGATTTTCCACGTGACACTCGAGTGCACAGTCCAGCGGATCCGACGGCCGCCAGTCGACGTCCGGCAACTGGGCGGGCACCGGCAGTGGCGCCACGATGGCTGCGTCGATCTGCGCGAACAGCTCGACGGGAATCACGGGATTCGCCACCGACTCCAGATCAGGATAAGTCCTTGCCAGTTCCACCAGCGTCGCCAGCGAGGCTGGCCAGTGGGGAATTCTCGTGCTGTGGTCGGTGCTCAGACGTACGAGCTCGCGCAGTCGAAAGCGCACATCGCGCAGCAGCTGGCGCGTGAGCAGGGGCCGCAGCGCGGCCTGCAGCTCGGCGTTCGAGAGTCCGGTGGCCGACAGGTCATAGCGCCGGTTCATGAAGCCCATGGCCGCATTCGGGTCGGTGCCGATGTGATCGAGCGGGATCACTTCCATGCGCCACTCGAGACCGGTCGGCTTGAGTGGAGCGTTGGCCAGCGTGCGCTCGCCCTCGGCCACGTGCGGTCCGTGACATTCCTGGCAGCGCTGTTCGAACAGTTCCTTGCCGCGCGCGGCCTTGTCGCGATCGATGGCGCCAAAGATCTGCTCGGGCCAGTCTGGCGGGCGCAGCCGTTGCAGCGTCTGCTCGATGCGATGCAGGCCGCGGATGTCCACGGAAGTGCGGAAGCGATGCTCGGGCGGCAGCGGCTGCCCCACGGCGCTCATCAGCGGCACGATGGCGCCGACGCCCAGCGCCTCGCCCACGTTGCGCGCCAGCGGCTGCGATACCGAGCCGTTGTACTGCACCCAGTCGAACTTCCAGATGTTCCACACGTATGGATAACTTACCGGCGCGTCGCCCACCTGGTAGTTAGACGCGGAGAGATGATCGCCGAATGCGGTATTGCCGATGCGGCCCAGCGCATCGGTGCGGCCGAAGCCCTCGTGCACCGGGTAGAGCTCCCTGGAGCGGCGGTTCTGGCCGCTGGCTTTCATGGCGCCCAGCGTGGCGAACAGCGCTTTCCTGAGCTTCGGTTTGGCATCGGGGTAGCCAGGACCCAGCACCCTTTTCGCGAAGCGATCGAACTTCGCCGGGTTGAGGGCGGTGCCGAGCAGCGACGCCGCCAGCATGGGTGCGAAGTTGCCACGCTGCATGTCGGTGAAGGCGTGCATGGCCGGGCCGCCGTCGATGCGGACGGCGCGGGTCTTGCCAGCTTGGGTGTAATGAATCTCGCCCGTGTGGCAGGCCGCGCAGGTGATGTCGAGCACGTCCTCGCCGATGCCCGGGTCGAAATGGCGCGTGAAACCGATGGGAAGCTGATCGGGATTGGCCGGGGTGGGCGCCGGGTCCACGAGGAAGCGCCAGCGGCGCATGTGATCCGGCGCGGCGAAGCGATCATGTGACAGCGGCAGCTCGAGGTTCACGAACCAGCTATAGCGCACTGCACCCAAGGAGGCGCCCTGCGGCATCGAAGTGCCCTGCGCGGTGTAGTAATAGTGCTCGCGCAGCGGCGTGTTCTGGCCCAGGCCCCAGCCCTGGTCCAGCCATACGTATTCATCGACGCGTTCCAGCGCGGGAATGCTGTTCACCGGCCACAACACGAACCACGCATACAGCCCTGCCCCCGCCACCGCAACGAACGCCGCCAGGCCGCCTAGCCACTTCAGAAATCGCCGCATCGCGTTACTCCCTTGACGATCTGACGCATACTACAAACAAAGATCCATGCAGGAAGCGATTGTGAACCGGCCCGCAAGTGTTGCAAGTACCCGCACGTCGTTGACGTCGCTGCTGATCCTGTTAGTTAGCTGTCTACCAATCCCGGCTCTCGGGGATTCTCCGGCCGTCGTCTCGCTCGATCCCGGCGCGCCGGTACACGTCGAAGAGCTCGGTGATGCGCTGGAGCTCCTGGAGGATCGGGTCGGCAACCTCGACGTCGCCGCCGTCAGCACAGCGCCCGTCGACGCCAGATTTGTCTCCGCCACGCTCGAATCGACCAATATCGGTTTCTCCCCCTCGGCCTGGTGGGCGCGCGTGACCGTCCGCAATCCGTCGGACGCGAGCCGGCTCATCTACCTGCGGCAGGATTACCCGCTCATCGATTCGCTCGATCTTTATGAGCCCTCGGGGGATGGCGGCTGGCGGGTTCATTCCACGGGCGACCGCAAGCCATTCGGCTCACGCGACGTGGCGCACAAAGACTTCCTGTTCCCGGTGACGCTTCCGGCCAACAGCGACCGCACCTTCTACCTGCGTTATGCCTCGCAAGGTCCGGTGGACATCAACCTGTCGCTGCTCGATCCCAACGAGGTCGCAGGTGAGTTGAGCCGCGAGCAAGTCGCTTACGGCGTGTATTTCGGCTGCGTGCTCATGCTGCTGGTCTGGAGCGGCCTCGTCTTCCTCGCGGTGCGCGATGGCGCGTTCCTCGCGTACTTCGCGTACGTATCGACCTTCGGGTTGTACATGCTGGTCAATACCGGCTTCGCGTTCCAATACCTGTGGCCCGACAGTCCGCGCTGGGCCAACACGGTGCTCATCGTGCTGCTGAATGTCGCCGTGATCACGGCGCTGCAGTTTTCGCTGACCATCCTGCGGGCGAGCGACTACACGCCCCGGCTGTTTCGAGTTGCGCGCGTGCTGCAGATCCTGGCGCTGGTCCCCATCGCGCTGATCCCGGTTTTCAATTACGCGGTGCTGGTGAGGCCGGTCACCTTCATGATCCTCGTGTCCGTCTGTTTCATGATTGCGCTTGGGGTCATCAGCCTGTTGCTGGGTTCGCGTCCGGCACGCTTCTATGTCATTGCCTGGGGCGCGTTCCTTTGCGGCTCCGTCGTGTTCCTGTTGAAGAACTTCGGGCTGGTGCCGCACACCTTCGTGACGCAGCACAGCTGGCAGGTGGGCGCGCTCTTCGAAATGATCCTGCTGTCGATGACGCTCTCCAGTCGCATGAGCGAGCTGCAGCACCAGAGCCGCACGGATCCGCTGACCCTGCTGGGCAATCGCCGGCAATTCGATGTCAACCTTCCGGCCGAGTTCGCGCGCGCGTTGCAGAATGGACAGCCGCTGTCACTGCTGGTCATCGACATCGACCAGTTCAAGCTCTACAACGATTTGCACGGCCATGCGCAGGGCGACGAGGCCGTGAAGGTAGTAGCGGCGGCGTTGCGCAAGCATGCGCGCAAGCCCTACAACGCGTGTCGTTACGGCGGCGACGAATTCTGCGCCATCCTTCCCGCCACTTCCGAAGCGTCGGCCGCGGTGTTGGCGGAACGCCTGCGCGCCGCGGTTCAACACGCGCTGACGGGGGAAGAAACCGTCACGGTCAGCATTGGATACGCGTGTCAGACGGTTGGCCGGTTCGAACGCGCCGACCAGCTGTTCGAAGCGGCCGACGCCGCCCTGTATTCCGCGAAGGAACAAGGCCGCAACACCATCGCCGCGTTCCAGGGGCGCCGCAGCAACGATCCGCCTTCTGTCAAAGAAGACGAGGGGATCGAGGTTCCGCGCGCAGGCTAAGGCCTACTTTTGATTTCGTGAAACGCCCCCTTGCGCTTCCTACTACACCTGTCATAGAGTCGACCGCAGTTGTAGTCGTGGAGGCCGCGTGACCGAACCGAAGCTGAGCGCGCTCGAGCTGCGCATCATGGGCGAACTGTGGAGCCGCGGAGCCTGTTCCATTCGCGAGATCCACGAGGCCGTGGTCAAACGCGACCGGCCCGCTTACACCACGGTGCAGACCATGGTGTACCGGCTCGAAGCCAAGGGTGCGGTGCGCCGTACCAAGAAGATAGGCAACGCGCACGTGTTCGAAGCCACCACTTCACGCGCCTCCGTGCAAACGCGCCTGCTCAAGGAGTTGCTCGGGTTGTTCGGCGGCAACGCGCGCCCGGTCATGGCCCACCTGGTCGAGATGGGCAAGATTTCGAGTGAAGACATCGATGAGGCGCAGAAGCTGCTGCGTGCGCACACCGCTTCTTCGAAGGACAAGGGCAGATGATCGCCGCATTGATCAACCACCTGTGGCAGTCCACGCTTTTCTGCGGTGGCGCCTGGTTGATCACGCTGGCGTTGCGTGCCAATGGCGCGGCGCTGCGCCACTGGGTCTGGTTGCTGGCCTCGCTCAAGTTCCTGGTGCCCTTCTCGCTGCTGTTCTACGTGGGCTCCTGGATCGGGCTGCCCGCAACGAACACCACCGATATCCCGCCTTTGAAGTTCGGTGACGCTCTGCAAAGCGTCGCCGTGCTGGTCTCGCCGGGCGCGTTACAGACAACAGTATCTGGCGCGGCTTCGATCGCGCTCGTCATCCTGCTGGCGGTCTGGCTTGGCGGCGTCCTCCTGGTCGGCACGCGCTGGCTGCTCGCATGGCGCGCCGCGGATTCACTGGTAAGGGCAGCGCGGCCGGCGCCGGGCGCATTACCGGATGCACGCATCACGGATGCCGACATTGAGCCGGCCGTGGCGCGCGTTTTTCATCCGGTGGTGTTGCTGCCGGCCGCGTTGCTCGGGCGACTCTCGCAACCGGAAATCGACGCGGTGCTCGCTCACGAACGCGAACACATAGCGCGCCATGACAATCTCAAGGACAGCGCCCACCGGCTGGTCGAGACGCTGTTCTGGTTTCACCCCGCGGTGTGGTGGATCGGCCGGCAAATGCTCGAAGAGCGCGAGCGTGCCTGCGACGAAGCCGTCCTTGCGGTCGGTCACGATGGCGGTGATTACGCCTCCGGAATTCTCGCGGTGTGCCGTCACTGCAGCGCCGGTATGGCAGGTACTGCCACGGCCACCTCCGGCAATCTCACGCAGCGCGTGCGTTACATCCTCGGTGATGGACGCCCGGCCGCCGTGGGTGCGGTCAAGGCGCTCTCGCTGCTGGTCGCCACCATCGCCGCCACCACTGTTCCGATGTTCGCCGGCGCCGTCGACGGCACCGCGCACCGGCTCGAGCTGCTCGCCATGAACTCGCGCGCGCTGGGATCCGCGGAATTCTTCATCTCGCCCGCGGCCGATGGTCTCGATTCACGGCATCACATCGCTGCCGCGCGTGACGGCGTCGTCATCCGCAACACGTCCCTGCGCGACCTCATCGCGCTCGCCTACGGCGTGCAACGGTGGCAGGTGAGTGGCAATGGCCAATGGCTCGATACGCTTCGCTACGACATCCGTGCGGTGACGCGCGATCCGGTGAGCGAGCCCGAAGAACTCGACCCCTACGCGCTGCGTGAACTGACCGCCAAACTACTCGCAACGCGCTTCGATCTGGAGATTCACGTCAACCGCCAATGCCAGTCGCCCTGTGGGCGCTACGCAAGGACGGCGGCCACTCCCACGCAGTAGTCCCATGATCACGGGGCTGGTCGATCATCTGTGGCAATCGTGCTGCTGCTGCGGGGTCGCTTGGACTTTTTCCACGTTGACGCGCGCCAACACCGCCGTCGTGCGTCTCTGGATCTGGCGAGTCGCTGCGCTGAAGCTGCTGCTGCCATTTGCGCTGCTGTTTGCGCTCGGAGCGTGGCTGGGATTTCCCACGGTGCACAGCGCGGATCCGGCGCCGCCGGATATCGTTCGGGCCGTCAGCCTGCTGGCGCCATTCGCATCGCCAGCGCGCGTTCTCGGATGGAACGGCCTGCCACTGGCGCTCGCCGCCCTGGCGGCATTGGCCGCCGCCGGCGCCTGCGCGTACTTTCTGCGCGACAGGCTGCGCATCGAACGCGAGCGCGTTCTTGAAGAAGCGGTGCGCCGCGAGCGCGTCAACGATATCCAGTCGCGACCGGGATTCCTGAGCTCCGCGTTGATGTCGGCAAGCGTGCTGTGCGCCGTATCCATCCCGATGCTTGCCGGCGCGGTCCACGATCGCCAGCAACGCCGCGAACGGCTGATCGCCAACTCGTTCGCGCTGCGCGACGCGCCCGTGGCCATGGCGCCGGCCGCACGCGGGATGGGCGCGCGTTATCGCGTCGATGCCGACGAACATGGTGTCTCGGTACGCAATGCCAACATTCACGATCTGGTCGCCATCGTTTACGGCGTCAAGCGGCATTCGGTGATCACCCCGCAGATGTATTCGGGCGTGGATTCCGCGAGCCGCTCCTGGCTGCATTGGCCGCGGTATGACATTCGCATCCAGGCGCTGGTGCCCGATCCGCGGGACTTCGATCCGTACGCGCTACGCCAGAACCTCACCAAGGCGCTCTCCGAGAGGTTCGGCCTCGAGATCTATCTGAACGGTGACTGCCAGCCGCCTTGTGGCAACTACCACATCGCAATGGCCAAGGAGCCTCTCTAGACAGTTCAATCAACGTAGGAGGACATGTCATGAACCGACGAAAGACTATGGGATGTGTACTGCTGAGTTTGTTAGGTGCGGCCGTAACGGCAGTGGCCGGCGCGCCTTCTCCGGCGCGTGTGCAGCTGGAAGGCTTCCTGGCCGCGTTCAATTCGGGGGACCGCGCGAAGCTCATCGAGTACGCAACAGACCATGCACCGCCGGATTTCCTTCGGGCGGAGATCATTGACCAGACGCTGGAGATGAACCGGAACTCGGGAGGTTACGATCTGCTCGAGGTCAATGAATCGAGCCCACTGGCGCTGAAGAGCTGGGTGCGCGCGCGAGCCTCGAAGGAAGTAGTGCGGCTCGCGATCGAAGTCGACGCCGCCTCACCCGGGCGAATCATCATGGTGGCGTTCCTGTCGGAGGAGCCACCGGAGCGTCTCCGCTCGCGCGAATGACGCCCGTCCGCGGAGGTGCCTGCCGTTGTCAGTTCGCGTCGCGGCCGCCGATCAGATCGAGCTGGCCGCGGCGCGCGACTCTGCGATCGAACAGCCCCCAGGCACCCTCGCCTCCATGCCAGGCGCCGCCCGTGGCGGCCTTGGCATATTCGGTGGCGCGCGTTTCGAAGAAATTCGCGTGCTCGACGCCGTTCAGCATTGCAGTGAGCCAGGGCAGCGGGTGTTCTTTCACCCCGTAGATCTGCGGCAGGCCTAACTGCTTCAGGCGCCAGTCGGCGATGTAGCGGATGTAGGACTTGATCTCGGCGGCCGAGAGTCCTTCGATGGGGCCCATCTCGAACGCGAGATCCACGAAGCGGTCTTCGAGCTTCACCACGGTCCGGGCGCAATCGACAATGTCGTCTTTTACGGCCGGAGTGAGCGCGCCGGTTTCCTGTGCGAAGGTGTGGAACAGCCGGATGATGCCCTCGCAATGCAGGGTTTCGTCGCGCACGCTCCACGAGACCACCTGCCCCATGCCGCGCATTTTGTTGTGCCGGGGAAAATTGAGCAGGATGGCGAAGCTGGCGAACAACTGCAGCCCTTCGGTGAAGCCGCCGAACACCGCGAGCGTGCGCAGCGTGTCGGCATCGGTCGCGACGCCGAAGCCCTGCAGATAGTCGTGCTTGTCGCGCATGGCCGCGTAGTCCATGAAGGCCGTGAATTCGCTGTCCGGCATGCCAAGCGTTTCCAGCAGCAACGCATACGCGGCGATGTGCACGGTCTCCATGTTGGCGAACGCCGCCAGCATCATCTTGATCTCGGTGGGACGGAACACACGCGCGTAGCGCTCCATGTAGTTGTCCTGCACCTCGACGTCCGCCTGGGTGAAGAAGCGGAACACCTGGGTCAGCAGATTCCGTTCCGCGTCAGTGATGCGGTTGTTCCAGTCCTTGCAGTCCTCACCGAGCGGGATTTCTTCCGGCATCCAGTGGATCTGCTGCTGGCGGCGCCAGTATTCGATGGCCCAGGGATAACGAAACGGCTTGTACGACCGTGACGGCGTGAGCAGGCCCGGCCTGGCTATCAATTCGATCTGGCTTACTGACATGACAGGCACTCGTCGTATTTGTCGTCGTTGAGGGTGTCGAGAGGCTTCTTTGGCCACGACCGCGTGTTGTCCGCTTCGACACCGGCGAATCCGGCACGCTGGACACTCTTGCTGCGGCAGTAGTACAGCGACTTCACGCCGCGCTCCCACGCCGTCCAATGCAGCATGAGCAGATCCCACTTGTGTATGTCGCTGCGCAGATAGAGGTTGAGAGACTGGCCCTGGCAGATGAGCGGCGCGCGATCAGCGGCCAGCTCGATGACCCAGCGCTGGTCGATTTCGAAAGCGGTACGAAACACCGACTTCTCGTCGTCGCTCAGTCCTTCGAGATGTTGAACGGAGCCTTCGTGCGCCAGGATCGACTGCCACGTGTCCTCGGTGTTCAGTCCCTTCCCGCACAAAACTTTCTGCAGCGCCGGATTGCGAACGCTGAACGAGCCGGACAGCGTCTTGTGCGTGTAGATGTTCGCCGGAATAGGCTCGATGCAGGCGCTCGTACCACCGCAGATCACCGAGATACTGGCCGTCGGTGCAATCGCGAGCTTGTGGGAGAAGCGCTCCATCGTGCCGCGCTCGGCGGCGTCGAGACAGGGGCCGCGTTCTTCGGCGAGCGAGCGCGACGCCGCATCGGCCTCGCGCCGCAGATGCTTGAACATGCGCAGGTTCGCCGAGCGCGCCAGCGCACTCTCGAACGGAATGCCATTGTTCTGCAGCCAGGAATGAAAACCCATCGCGCCGAGGCCGACTGAGCGTTCGCGCATCGCCGAGTATTTCGCTGTTTCCATCGAAGCCGGCGCGTGGTCGATGAACTCCTGCAGCACGTTGTCCAGCATGCGCAGTACGTCTTTGATGAAGCGCGGCTCCGTGCTCCACTGCTCCCAGGTCTCGAAGTTGACCGACGACAGGCAGCACACGGCGGTTCGGGCGCGGCCCAGGTGGTCGACGCCGGTGGGCAGCAGGATCTCGCTGCACAGGTTCGACTGGCGCACCTTGAGCCCGAGTTCGCGCTGATGTGGCGCGAGGTGATTGTTGGCCGTGTCGCTGAACAGCAGGTATGGCTCGCCCGTCTGCAGCCGCGTCTCGAGAATCTTCTGCCACAGGTGGCGTGCCGACAGCGTGCGCAACTGTGTGCCGTCCTTGGGGCTGCGCAGCGCAAACGGCAGATCGTCACGCACCGCCTGCATGAATTCGTCGGTGATGCAGATGCCGTGGTGCAGGTTCAGGCTCTTGCGATTGAAGTCGCCCGAAGGTTTGCGGATCTCGATGAACTCCTCGATCTCCGGATGAAAGACATCGAGATACACGGCGGCCGATCCGCGGCGCAGCGAACCCTGCGAGATCGCAAGCGTGAGCGAATCCATGACGCGCACGAACGGGATGATCCCCGAGGTCTGGCCGCAGCCCTTCACGGTCTCGCCGATGGATCGCACACCGCCCCAGTAGGTGCCGATGCCGCCACCGTTCGACGCGAGCCACACGTTTTCCGTCCAGGTACTGACAATGCCGTCGAGATTGTCTTCGACGGCGTTCAGGAAGCAGGAGATCGGCAGGCCACGCGCCGTGCCCCCGTTCGACAGGATGGGCGTGGCGGGCAGGAACCACAGCCGCGACATGTAGTCGTACAGCCGCTGCGCGTGTGCGCCGTCATCGGCGTACGCGCGCGCCACGCGTGCGAACAGGTCCTGCGTGGTTTCGCCCGCGAGAAGGTAACGATCCTGCAGCGTGGCGCGGCCGAAGTTCGTCAGCAACGCGTCGCGACTGGAATCGATGGTGACCTGAATGGCGGCGCGGGCGGCCTTCGCGGAGTCCGCGCCGTGCGTCGACGTCTTCGCGCTCAGGATCTTCAGGGAATTGTTTCGTGCTGCGAGTTTCGCGCGCGAGTTCTGGACTGTTTGATTTGCCATCGCCTCTCCGTTGTTCGCGGGGAAGCGGAAGCGGCGCGAGAATCTGCCGAAGGCAGAAAACATCGACGCTGCTGCCGGCACACCCCGTCCGATCAGAAGTCTCAAAGTGTGCCCGGCAGGTCTCCTGGCTCGCCGCTCGATCGCGATTCCTCTGGCCTTCCCGAGGACGTATCCTCAGTGGCCTAACAAGAATTGAAGAATCGCTTACGGCCTACAGTTGCGGGGGCAGCTGCGGCTTGTGACCGCATTCCCTTTTCATCGCGCTCTCGCGCGAACCGATGCACGACTAGATGTTGTGTTCCATGACATGGAA
>Ga0190271_10000244_pt1 | contig 26783 bp, 26 predicted proteins | sample Popmic356T_FD_133747 | JGI IMG/M metagenome (GOLD analysis project Ga0190271, IMG submission 133747) | Populus adjacent soil microbial communities from riparian zone of Weber River, Utah, USA - 356 T | ecosystem: Environmental > Terrestrial > Soil > Riparian zone | place: USA: Utah | collected...
GCAACGGTCACGCAAGTCGTATCCCGTGCATGCCGTAGGGGATTCTGTACCACTTGCGGAAGGCTGCCCGTTGCAGTTTCGAGTCAGTCAACAGTGGCGGGCGCGTGGAATTTGACGCCTCTTTTGAAGACGCGGTTCTGAGCGAGTCGCTGCGCAACGAGTCGTTCTTGAAGCGGGCCGCTCGTGTGTGCCAGCAACATCACTTTGCGACGAAAGAGCGGGCGTGGTTGTGGACGGTCATTCATGAGAATTGGACGAAGTATCACGAACGAACGTCGGGCAAGATCGTTGCTTCGCGCGCTCGACGCGACTTCGACAAGGTCGAGAAGCGGCGCCCCTATCTGCTACTCGCGAGAAAGGTGTTTCGGACCCGCGCGAAAGACCCGCAAGCGGTGCTCGAAGAGCTCGAACGCTTCGTGCGACACGTCGGAGTTCAGCTGGCGATCGAAGAGTCGGCTACCTTGCTCGAAAAGGGCAAGATCGACGAGGCCGAGAAGGCCATCGCGAAGGCGTCGCGAAGTGTCACGCGTCAGCGTAACTACACGCACATTCGATGGATCGAAGAGTTCAAGGATCGCCAAGCTCAGCGCAAGTACGAGCGCGAGCACCCCGACGAGTTCACGACGATTCCGCTCGGGTTCCCGCGCATTGACAAGACGCTTTCAGGGGGCGGGCGCAAGGGCGAACTTGCGTTGATCATGGGCACGACGGGCCGTGGAAAGTCGATTTTTCTGACCAATAGCGCGCAAGCATGCGTCGCGCGGGGATACAGGGCGATCTACTTCGGCTTCGAAATGCCTGCCCGGCAAATTGCCGCGCGTCAAGACTCACGTTGGACGGGGCTTCAATACCAGAAGTTCAAGGGCTACGACTTCAAGCCGAGCGAGCTTCGGGCCATTCGGGCGCGCATGAAGAAGGCCCGAAAACAGTTTCGCAATCGTCTGCATATCGTGTCGATGCCCGTGCGGTCGGCGACGATTCAGGATGTGCGCAACGCGATCGAAGACATCCGACAGGATCATGGCTTCGAGGCCGATGCCATCTTTCTCGACAGCGCCGATCACCTTCGCGCGCTCGAAGCCTACGGCGGCAACTTCCGGCTTCAGCAAGCCGAAGTGTATTGGGCCGCCAAGGAGCTCGCCGAAGAAGACGGCTATTTCGTCATGAGCTCGACGCACGCAGGGCGCGAGTGGGCGACCAAGGTCGCGACCGCTGAAGCGACCTCCGAGGCATACGACAAGAGCCGGATCGCAGATATGGTGATGTCGATCAACGATCCGGCCGAGATGAAGCGCAAGGGTCGAAAGACCGTGCTAGCGGACGACGACGACTTCGACGACGACGGTGACGAGATTGGCGAGCCTGTCGTGAAGGAAGGCGCGCGCCTGATGGAACTCTATCTTGGGAAGTATCGTGACGGCGACTCGCGCTTCATGGTGAACGTCGAGTGTGACTTCGCATGTATGACCATGAAGGAAGTGAAGGAAGGCGGTCAAGATGACGATGACGATGACGACGACGAGCGAGACGACGAAGACGAGCTCGACGACGACTGACGCGCTTCGTTGGCGCTGGGATTGCGCTTCAGACTGGATTGCGACGGTCGACGCGCGCGCGCTCGTGTTCAAGTGCGACGCGTTCGAGGCCATGCGTCTTATGCCCGACGGCGTTGTCGATCTGGTCGTGACCGACCCGCCCTATGCGTCGCTAGAAAAGCACCGAGACAGCAAGGCGCGGATTCGGAAGTACGAGCGCGAGAAGGCCGCGGGCGAGCTGACAGGAACGCGCATTCCGCGCCTGCGCGATTGGTTTCCGATCATGCCCAACGAACGCTTCCCGGAGCTCTTGGCCGAGCTTTACCGGGTCATGGCGCCTGATTCGCATCTATACATTTTCGCCGACGACGACACGAGCGATGTCATCCGGGCCGCGGTCGCGGCGATGGCCAAGGAGCGGGGCAAGGACTCGTTCACATGGTGGAAGCGTATCGTCTGGGATAAGTTGCATCGCGGGCAGGGCTACCACTACCCCAATCAGCACGAGTTCGTCGTGTTCCTGGAAAAGGGGAAGCGGAAGCTGAATCTGCATGCGCACACGTCGGTGCTCGCGTGTAAGCGAGTGTCGAAGACGTCGCTCGGAGGTCGAGCGCCCGGGCCGACCGAGAAGCCGGTCAGCTTGATCGCGAAGTTGATCGACAACAGCTCGAAGCCTGACGACCTCGTCTTTGACCCGTTCTGTGGTCGAGGCGCGACGGGCGTGGCGGCCGTCTTCGCGGGCCGTCAGTTTCTCGGCTTCGACGTTCAGCGGCGGGCCGTGCGGATCACGCGTGCGCGTCTACGTGAAGTCGAAACGGTGACCTAGTGCGGTTCGACATTGAAGATTACGTCGAAGGCAACCTGACGAAGGTCAAGACTGTACAAGCCGGCAACGGCAACGAGATGACGGCGGTTTGTCCGGCCTGCGATCGATACGGCGGGTTCTACATCAACACAGAGACGGGCGCCTATGTGTGTTGGAAGTGCGACTTTCGCGCGCACACGGTCGTCGGCTTGGTGGCTCAGGTCGAGGGCATCACGTGGAGCGAGGCGCGCGGGTTCATTTTCACGCGTTCGGTCAAGCTTCGGCGGAAGCAAGACGTGTTCTCGCTGGCTGATCGGGTGCGGGCGCTCAGGCCGCACGCAATCGTCGAAGACGAGGCGACCCCGAACGTCAACGTCGACCTGCCCGACTATTACGTTCAGATATACGACCCGAAGCGCGATCCCGTGTGGCAGGTGCCGCGCTACCTGAAAGAACGCGGCGTGAAGGCGCGCACGGCGCGCGCGTGGGGCCTTGGGTACTGTCGGAAGGGCAAGTACGGCGACCGGCTGATCATCCCGATTGACTGCCCGGCTGGCGTCTCATGGACGGCGCGCGCGATGTCTGACGATGTATTCGGACCCAAGTATCTGAATCCGCCCGGGGCAGATCATCGGCGCTTGCTGATCGGCTGGCACGTGTCTCGGGTGACGGGTGACATCGTGCTCTGTGAAGGTCCGCTCGACGCTGTGCGCCTGTATCAGCACGACCTTCCGGCGCTGGCGCTCGGAGGCAAGGAGCTACACGACGAACAGCTCGACATGTTGCGCGCGCTTCCGCCAAGGGCCGCGGTGACGGTCATGCTCGACCCCGAAGAAGAGCTCGCACCGTATAAACTAGCTGAACGGCTAGCGCTGCATTTCGAGGCCATCTACGTCGCCAAGTTGCCCGCCAAGACCGCCGACGGCCGGAAGCTCGACCCGGGCGAGTCGACCCGGGAACAGGCCCACAAGGCCGTTGACGAGGCCGTCTTGTGGACGTCATCGCGGGCGCCGCGCACGGCGGCCTTGATAAGGCAAGCGCGAAAAGCCTGGCAGAAAAGACTGTAGGTTGAAGACTATCGGCAAGTGCCGATAGCGGGGTTCAGACACTCACCCCGGTTCAAGCCATATAATTCGAGCCTGTATTCGTCGGGGGTTTTATTGCGGTGTTGAAGCGGCGGTGTAGTATCTATTGCTGTGGAATGTGCACATGACACTTGACCATCGTGACGGCGGCGCGTTATCAAGTGCGCCCCTGTCAGTTGAAGGATTCAGTCAGTCATGGGAAGCGCACGCCAGCGACACGACGATCGCGGTCGTGAGAAGGTGCAGTGTCGCGATTGCTCGCTGTGGTATCACCGGCTCGACCTGCACATCGTCTCGCGACACGAGGGGATCGAGCCCTATCGCGTGCGACATCCGGGCGCACCGTTGTTGTCTGAGACGGCGCGACGGAAGGTGGCTTCGTCGCCCGACGATCGCGCGTTCAAGTTCGGCGTCGCTCGGATGGCCATGCGCGAGTGCGACGAGTACGATCAGCGCTTCGTTCCGATTCACGATGACGATTGGACGCTCGGGGAGGTCGAGCGGGAAGCGCTCGACGCGCTGGCGCTGGCCATCGAAGACGACGAAAACGTCCTAATTGTAGGACCGCCCGGGGTCGGCAAGTCGACGCTCGTCAAGGAGCTTGCGGCGATCACGAACAGCCCCTTGCGACGGCTACCGTTTCGGGGCGACATGCGTGTCAGCGACCTCGTCGGCGCAAAGACGCTTTCGGTCGACGCGGCGACGGGTCAGTCGGTGACGCAATACGAGCGCGGCCTTTTGCCCGATTCGGCGACGCGGGGTCACTGGTTGTTGGTCGACGAAATCGACGCGGGGCCGCCCGAAGTGATGTTTACGCTCTTTCCGGTCCTGGAAGCCGATCGGTCGCTCGTGCTGACCTCGGATCGCGGCGGGCAGGAAGTGACTTTCGATCCGCGGTTTCGCTTCATCGCCACGGCGAACACGTTGGGATGGGGCGACGAGTCGGGGCTGTATGCGGGCACGGCGCCGATGAACGAGGCGCTTCTTGATCGCTTTCACACGGTGATAAACCTCACCTACCCCGACAACGACAGCGAGGTGCGACGGCTCGTTCAGGCGTCGGGTATCGCTCTCGCTACCGCTGAAAAGATGGTCGCGGCGGCGACCAAGATTCGCGAAGCGCAGCAACGCGACGCGATGACTTCGAGCTTTTCGCCCCGACGGCTGGTCATGTGGGCGAAGAAGGCCGCGCGCATGGGCGACCCTGCCCGGGCCGCCCGCTACACGGTGACGAATCGCCTACCCGTCGAAGAGAGCGCTTTCGTCTCGGGCATCATTCAGCGCCACTTCGGCGGCGGCGTATGAGCCGGGTTTGTGTCGAGTTGTTGGGCCTCGCTGGCCCGTTCACGCGTATTGCGCGGGCGATGTCGTCGGAGTGGAACGTGCGGATCGTTCCGACGGGCACGAAGTGCGACACTGACGGCGAAGTTATTCGGATTCCGTTCACCGCCGATTATCTGCCCCTTGAAGCGCGACAGTTGCTGCATGGCATGCTTGATCATGAAGTGTGTCACGTGTCGGAAGAGCGCCGACACAGGCAGGCGTTCCGAACGACCCCGGTCGAGACGTTGCGCGCCGAAACTGACCGGCGCGTTCAGCTGCTTTTGAACGTGGCCGAAGACGTGCGGATCGAGAAGCGCTACAGCGCACAATATGTCGGCGTCGCGCAGAATCTCGCGGCGTTGAACCTGCAAGCCGCAAGCGAATGGGCCGAGAAGCACGACGCGGGATGGTGGTTGTCGTTCGGGGCCGCGCTGATCCTGCGCGCGCACGGGCTTGACGCTTCGTGGGCTGACGCTGAATTCGGCGAGTATCTGACCTTGTGTGAACCCGAGCTCGCGTGCATGCGCGGGGGCGTCGGCGAATGGTGCGATGCGTCGCTCGACGTCGCGAAGCGCATTTTCGAGAAGGTGAAGCATCGGCACGAAGAAAAACAACGCGAGAAACAAAGCGGAAAACAACGCGAGAAACAAAGCGGAAAACAACGCGAGAAACAAAGCGAAACTGACGGCCCGGAAGATCCCGAGCCAGATGGTGAAGCGGGCGGTGAGCGGGCGCCTGTCGATGACGCTGGATCGATCGACATGCTCGTCGAGATCCGGGTCGGGCTCGAAAAGCATGTGATCCGCGATGCGACCTTGAATCGTCGGTATATCCCGCACCCGAAGGCGCATGCGCTCGACGCGGTCGTGTCGGTGATCGGCAACATGGCGGTATACGCTGGCGCGCGTGCCGAAGTGTTGGCACAGATCCGCGTTCTAAGGCAGAAGCAACGCGCGCTCGTGTCGGCTTGGGCTCGTAGGCGTGTTCGCCCGGGTCTCGAACGCGGCGACGTTGACGAGCACGTTCTTGCCGATGTGCGAGTCGGCGCAACTGACTTGTTCGCTGAGTTGACGCGCAAGCGTTACCTAAACACGGCGATCACCGGGCTCGTCGATTGCTCGGGGTCGATGGGCGATAACCAGATGTTGGGTAACGGGGCGTATTACGCGCTGCGAACGGCGATTGCACTTGCTGAGTCGTGGTCGGCGCTCGGTATCGCGAATGAATGGCTCGGTTTCACGGCGCAGGATTTTGTGCCGACGGGTATCACGGTCGACGATCTCTCGGGCCCGTATTTCTGTCGACCGCCGCTTCATCATTTCGTCTTCAAGGCGTTCGGTGACTCGATCCGTGAGTCGCGGGCGGCGTTCGGCGGCATTCGGGGCATAGGTAGTAACGTCGACGGCGAAGCCGTCATGTGGGCCTGGCAACGGCTCGTCGTCCGTCGTGAAGCGCGGAAGATTCTTGTCGTCATCTGTGACGGCCAACCCGCCACATGGAACGGGTGCGCCGATCAGCAAGAGTATGCCGACGAGGGCGCCTTGCATGCGCATCTTCGCGATGTCGTTCGCATGGTGACGAAGTCGGGCGTCGAGGTCATCTGTATCGGCGCGGGCACCGACGACCCTGCACAGTTTTTCAACGCCGACACCGGCGCGAAGTTCGTTCACGTGCGCAGCGTGTCGACGCTGGCGCTCGACGTGTTCCGAATCATGAAGCAACGCGTAACCGATCTGACATAGGGGCTCGGCTCTCATGGACGACCATCACGACGCAATTTACAAAGCGGTTGAAGTGATGGTGCGGCCGATCCTTCAGTCGAACGCACGGAAGTTCGCGCGACAGCTCGGCATGTCCTATGCCGAAGCGATCCAAGAAGCGCGCTTCGGGCTCTTGCTCGCGTTGCGAAAATACGACTACAACGACAGTCGTGGCGGGATTTTCAACTTCGCGAAGATTGCGGTGCGCAGGCACTTTTTGAAGGTGTGGGCAGTGCAACGGGCACAGGCGCGGCGGCCGCACGTGTTCGTCGTCGCGGAAGACGGCAAGCGAAAGACGCTTTCGTTGCCATTCGTGGAACCGAGCACGACTCAGCCGGTCAGCGACTTCATGGATTCCTTCGAGGGGACGCTCAGCGCGCCCGATGCGCCGCTCGTCGAGGCCGATGCGAACCAGACGGCGACGGCGTTTCAAACGGCGCTTGAAGGCGAGCTCAGCGAGCGCGATCGACAGGTGCTTCGCTGCAAGTTCGATCCGCCCCGGGGCCTGCGAATGCTCATGCTCGACGAACTTGCCGACGAGCCGACGATTCCGCTGATCGGCCGATATTTGGGCCTGTCGAAGAACGAGGTCGATTGGGCCGTTCGGCGCATTCGGGACGCGGCGATCGAGCTGATTGGGCGCGATTTCAGCGACCTGACCGACCTCGCGATAGTTCGGGCGTATGTGGAAAGGCGGCCGTGACGGAAAAGACGGTTGACTACGGGCGAAAACTGCCCGTGTGCTTGCGAAAATACGATCGGGGTAACCCCGAGTGTGACGGTCGTGCGCGCGCTCGCACGCCTGAAGAGCGCATGCCCTGTGTCTATCGTGATCGCTGTGTCGCTCTTCAGCGCTTGGTTCGTGTGAAGGGATACAAGGCGCGCGATCTTCTGAAGCTTCGGAAGGTGCGCGATGTGGACGGCAAGCGCCGCGTGTATGCGTTCGCGATGGGCGAGAGCGAGGCGTTTCAACAATGGCTCACAAGGGCGATCGATCGCTACGGGATCCGAAACGGGCGAATCACGATTGCACATCCTGACGAAGACGGCGGGTCGCCGAAGCCGCGCAAGATTCGGAATCGAAGCGACGAGTCGAAGAAGAAGAGCGCTGTGGCGCTTGTGAAGGCGCGTCAGTTCGCGACGCGGGCCTTGCGCGAGAAGGCGCGCGAAGACCTCGAAGCGACGCTCTTGCTCCTGCAATGGTTTGTTTCGCGGCTTCAGCGGGCGACACATCGTGAGCTTGCCGCGAATCAAGCGACGGCGGAAGACGGTCAACTCTTTCTGATCGATCGGGTCGAGTCGTCGCGCTATGTCACGCTGTATGTGAAGGTCGTGAAGCGCGCTTCGAGCAACAACCGAAAGCGGATTTCGAGGCGACCGATCGCGTGCATCATTCTCGCCGTGCGGACTCACAGCTTACAGTTCCGATTTCCCTTTGGTCGGGAAGAACTGGAATCCTTCTTGCCGGCGCCAGCGGTGAAAAAGATTGCGCCCGCCGACTTCGTCGAGGGGCGGTATCGGTCGCGCACCTGTCAGCTCGGGAAGGAAGGCGCTTCGATCGTCGCAGAAGCGATCGCCCGGGCTATCAACCGAGGCACGGTCGAGGCGCGTGAAGACCTCGACGCGACGCGCTTGCTGGTCGACTTGTTCGTGTCGCGCGTGAAGCGAGCGACGGGGCGTGAGTTCGCGACCGACCGAGCGAGCGCAAAAGACGGTCAACTCTTTCTGATCGATCGCGCAGAGTCGGCGCGCTACGTCACGCTGTGCGCAAAGGTCACGCAACGAGACACAGACGATCACCGAAAGCGGATTTCGAGGCGGCCGATCGCGCGTATCATTCTCGCTGCTCATGCTCATAGTCTACAGTTCTGTTTCCCGTTCGACCGCGACACGCTGGAATCGCTCTTGCCCGCACACGGTGCGAAGGCGCTTTCGCCGGCTGACCTCGTCGAAGGTCGGTATCTGTCGCGGACATGTCAGGTCGGGAAGGAAGGCGTTTCAGTTGTCGCGGAAGTGATCGCGCGGGCCATCGGCAAGGGCGCAATTCGCATACCCAAGGCCCTTACGTCATAGATTGGGGATCCCGATGCGCGTCTGTGTCAGCGGGGGCGATGTCGTAGGGCTGATCGCGGCCTACCTGTGTCGGGCGCGGGGTCATTCGGTCGTGCTTGTCGAGCGCTCGACGGTGCTCGGTCAGGCCGCGTATCTGCCCGCGTTCAAGTACCTCGAACGTTCGCAAGAGGTGTTGGCGTTGCTTGACGAACTCGGTGTCGTTTACGGCGAATACACGCTTGCGACGGGCCTTCTTGAACGAGGGTCGGTCGTGTTGTGCCCGCGTAAGGTGTCGGAAGCTGTTCACCATGCCCATTGGCGCAAGACGCGGTTGACGGCGATGCCCGCGGGCGTGGTTGGGCTGTCTGACCCCGAAGTGACTTCGAGGCGGTATGCAGTGTCGTTCGATTGGCGCGATTTCGTGAAGCGATTGTCGGCGGGGCTGACGGTCGTGCAGACCGTGGGCGCGCTCGCGAGTTCTGCCGACCTCGTCTTCGAAACGTTGCCGATGTGGGAATCGTGCTTGCTTGGGCACGAAGAAGAAGCGCGCGACGCGATGGCCGTCGCGCTGAACATGCTTCCGATTCGCGCCAACAAAGACAGATACCTTCGATGGGATGTTGTGTATACGCCACACACCCCGGGTTGTGCAATTCACCGGCTGTATCACGGCGAAGAGACAGGTTACGTGTGCGAGTTCAGCGGCGTGGCGCCTGAAGATGCTGTGACGTCCGATCTGAATTATCTGTTTCCTGACGGCTGGCACATCGACGGGCCGCTTGCGACGACCTACGGCAAGCTTGTCGCAATGCAAGAGCGCCCGGCATGGGGGCCGAAGGTGCGGCCGCTTGGGCGTATCGCGCAATGGAACGAAGGTGTCACGTTGACGCGTGTTGTTCGCGAGGTCGTCGAGGGGATTCGTCATGCCAACCCTTGACGAGCTTCGGAGGTGGGCGCGAGGCGAGCCGGTCGAAGGGCTTCCGCCGGTCAGCCTGATCAAGGAGGTCGAGCGGCCAAGACTCGTTCCTATGCGCTCGACAGGGAAGTATCGAATCAACGCTGACGGTACCGATGCGCTGCTTCAGTTCGGTAGGTTTCGGGGCCATACGCTGTCGAAGCTCGTGATGACGGCGCGCGGGCGAAAGTATCTTCACTGGATCCTCGACAAGGATTTCGACGAAAATCTAAAGGAGGTGTGTCGATACACCTTGGAGGCGCACAAGCGTGTCAAGTAACTCTGAATCCTTCGTTCACATGCACACGCATAGCGACATGTCGCAGCTCGACGGTTGTGGCTTGATTGGCGACTACGTCGCAGAAGCGAAGGCGCGTGGAAATCCGGCGCTCGCGTTCACCGAGCACGGGTCGATGCGCGGCTACTTACAGCTTCGAAAGGAAGCCGAGAAGGCGGGTATCAAGCCGATCTACGGGATCGAGTTCTACGTGTCGCGCGACATGCACCGGAAGGGAATCACCGATGAAGAGAAGGCGGCGTTGCTCGTCGGGGTGAAGAAGAACGATCGGCGACGAACGTTGAAGGCGTTCGAAGAGCGCGAAGGGATTCGCGACCGTTGGCACACGACATGCTGGGCGCTCACACAAGAGGGCATGTTGAATCTGCAACGGCTCTCTTCGGCGGCGTTCGTCGACGGGTTCTACTACAAGCCCCGAGTCGACCTGAACGCGCTGTGCGAATACAGCGAAGGCTTGGCGCTCTCGACCGGATGTATGAACGGGCCGGCGCACGACAGCTTTTTGCAGGGGCGCAGGCGCGACGCGCTGAACTTCGTCGATCGTCTTCACGAAGCATACGGCGATCGGCTGTATCTGGAAATTCAGCCGCATGCGATCAAGGATCAGGCGCGCGTAAACGAGTTCGAGCTGACGCTTCGTGACCGCACGGGCGCGAAGCTTCTGGCCACGCAAGACGCGCATTACGTGCGACCCGAAGACAGTCAGGCGCACGATGTGCTTCTGTGTATCGGCACAGGGGCGAAGCTCAGTGACGAAGACCGTTTTCGGTTCGACGGCGACGAGTTCTATTTTCGAACACGTGCGCAGATGCGCGACGCGTTCGTGCGACATCATGGGTATCTGCGCAAGTCGCACATCAAGGAAGCGCTCGACTCGACGGTCGAGCTTGCGTCGCGAAGCGACGTCAAGATTGAAATCGACTACCTGCGCGCCCTGTTGCCGACGCCCGGCATGCCGAAGAAGTATGACGGCGACGAATTTCGGTTCTTGAAGGATCTGTGCCTCGACGGTTGGACGTGGCGGGCCATTCCTGCCCGTGCGCGGGCCTACGCTCGGAAGCACGGCGTGGGGTCGGGCGATGCGCTCGGGCGCTATGCGGAGCGCTTGAAGGTCGAGCTCGCGGCGCTGAAGCGCCAGCGCTTGATCCTGTATTTCTTGGTCGTGCGCGACCTGTATACGTTTGCGCGCAAGGAAGAAATCTTCTGTGGGCCGGGCCGTGGAAGCGCGGGCGGTTCTCTCGTGTCCTACCTGCTAGGTATCACGTCGATCGATCCGATCGAGCATGGTCTTCTGTTCGAGCGCTTCATCAACCCCGATCGCCATGACTTGCCCGACATCGACATGGATTTCGAGGATTCGCGGCGACGCGAGGTGATCGAATACCTTGTGCGCAAGTACGGGAAAGACAAGGTCTGTCAGATTGCGACGGTCGGTCGGCTGTCGGGCAAGAGTGTCTTGCGGGATGTATCGCGCGTGGTTGGCGTGCCGCTGTCGGAGGTGACCGCGATCAGTCCGTCGATCTTGGAGCGACCCGACGGGCACCCGCGCGAGTTTCGAACGCTCGAAGACAGCTTTGACGAGTTCGAAGCGTGCCGGGCCTTCGACAAGCGCTACCCGGCGGTGAGGCGCTATGCGACCAAGCTCGAAGGTATGGCCAAGACGCTTGGTATCCATGCCGCGGGCGTGGTCGTGAGTCCAGTCACGCTGACGAATCTCATTCCACTAGAGATCCGGAAGCACAAGGGCGAAGACGTCGTCGTCAGCGCGATCGACATGAACGAAATCGCGTCGGTTGGGCTTGTGAAGCTCGACGTGCTTGGCCTGCGCACGCTGACGGTGATCCGCGACTGTGTGCGCGCGGTGAAGGAACGGCACGACGTCGCGCTCGACATGGAACGGATCGAGATGAACGACCCGAAGGTGCTCGACCGTTTTACAGCACACGACTTCGCGGGCGTGTTTCAGTACGACACCGCGGGCGCCTACAAGATATGCCAAGACGTCGTTTTCGAAGACTTCGAAGACATCGCGGCGATGACCGCTCTAAATCGCCCGGGCGCGACGCGGTCGGGTCTGGCCGAGCGGTATCTCGTGCGCAAGAAAGACGCGCGCAAACGGGCCGCGGTCGACTTTCACCCGATCATCAATGCTATCTGCGCCGATACGCTCGGGGTCATCGTCTATCAAGAGCACGTGATCAAGATTTTCACAGACCTCGCCGGCTTCTCGCCGGGGGTCGCTGACAGCTTGCGGAAGGCCATCGGCAAGAAGAAGGCCGAAGAGCTGAAGGCCGCGCGCGCTGACTTCGTGGCGGGTTGTGGGGCCCTGCATGGCGTCGCCCCGAAGCTCGCCGGCAAGATTTTCGGAGCGATCGAGGCGTTCGGCGCCTACGGCTTCAACAAGTCGCATGCGACCGCCTACGCGACGATCGCCTATTGGTGCCAATTCCTGAAGGTGTATCACCCGACCGAATTCTATTGGGCGCTTCTTCGGAACGAGCCGGATCGGGCGCGACTGAAGGCGCTGGCCAAGGAAGCGAAGAAGGCGGGCATGCAGATACTAAGCCCGCACGTGTCGTTCAGTCGTGACGTCTTCAGTATCGACCCCGACGGCAACATTCGCGGGTCGTTGGTCGACATCAGGGGTGTCGGTAAGGGCGCCGCGGCAACGGTCATGCAATGCCAACCGTTCAAGAGCTTTCTCGACTTTGCTCAGCGTGTAGACCGGCGCCGCTGCAATCGCGGCGTGGTTGTCGCGCTGATCCAGGCCGGCGCTTTCGAAGGCTTGATACCAAATCAGCGCTTCTTCGAAGAGCATCTTGACGAGCTGTGGCGAAGCTTCACGAAGAAGCGCCAGCGACGCGAAGCGATCTATGACTTTTGGGAACGGGCGAAGAAGGCGCCAGACCACACACCCGAAGAGCGTATGCTCGTCGCGGGGAAGGTGAACCCGCTGGCGTTCGGCGATCACCCGCTCGACGCTTACCGGGGCTTTATGGCCGACCATGTCGGCGTTCCGCTGACGAGGATCGACGCGCAAGCGTTGCAAGACCTCGACGGCGAGTCGGTGTATGTGGCCGGGCTCTTGCTCGACGCGCGGGTTCAACAGATCGGCGACTTCCACACGGGCGAGCTTCCGACCGAGCGCGAGCGGGCGCGCATGTTTTGGGGCGCTCGCTATGCGAATGTGAATGTCGAGCTCGACAGCGGTGAAGCGTTCCGGATCCGCTTCGATTTCCCGATTTTCGAGGCACATCGCGATCTGATAGGGGCCGACGCAGGAACGCCGATGATCGTTCACGCGACGGTCGACGCGAAGTACAACCGGCTGATTGCGCATTTCGCGATCGACTTGGAGCGCTACCGCGTGGCAGTGCGTCGGGGCGACGAAAGCGACTTTTGGGGGCGTATCGTCGCGGGCGAACATCCTGCCCGCGATTATGCGTGGCCGACGCCTGAGATTGGCAAGAAGCGCCGCTTCAACCGGCGCTTTCTTCGCTCGGGGAATGGGGTGTTTACTGGCGTCGTGACGCATGTGCGGCGGAAGTTTGACGTTCGCGGGGAAGAAATGGCGTTCTTCGGCCTTCTTGGCGAGAAGGGATACGTCAACGTGGTCGTGTTCGCGTCGTCGTGGAGTTCGGCGCGAAAGGTCATCAAGCGAGGTCGTCTCTTGTCGATGCCTCTTGAAAAGACTAGCGATCCCGAACGGGGAGTATCGATTTTCTTCAACGGCGGAAAAGTTAGGCACCTCAATTCAGCGAACTGGGCCCCAAGCCCGTAGTTAGGGAAGAGACAGGATCAAAATGGCAGGAATTCATGAAATCGCGCGTGCGGCGGGCCTGAAGGCAGACGTCGTGACAGACGTCTTCGAGGCAGTTTTTCAGCTTGTGCGCTCGGGCGAGTCCGTTCGAATCGCCGGATTCGGTTCGTTCGACCGGAAGACGTTTCCGGGGCGCACGGTGCAGAGTCCGGTCATCAACGACGGCACACCGACGACGTTCGGGGAATCGTGGCGCATGGCGTTCCGACAGAGCGATCAGGCCAAGCGCCGGCTGAACATGTCTCGGAAGAAGCGCGAGGCGAAGAAGCGCGCCGCGGCCGAAGCCGAGAGCGCCGCCGTTCCGAAGAAAAAGAAGAAGGCCAAGAAGGAACGAAAATGACCGAAGAGTCCGAATACGTCGAACGGTTCGCGCGCCAGCGAATCAAGGTGCAAGGAACGGTCGTCGACGTCTACATCGTAGGCGATGGGGCCGAACTTCCGATCGGCGCCGACCTGTCTGACGAGATGGATCGGGTGTCGGCACAGCTCGCGTATTGGGGCTCGGTCGCGGCTGAAGCGAAGGGCGAGCTGACGCAGGTCGACGCGTGGTACCGACGCTTCCGGGCGCAGCAAGCGCTCGAAGTGCTCGCCAGCGACGCGAAGGCGGGCGAGTGGAAGGTTCGCGTTCGGATCGAGGCGAGTGACGGCTTCGTTCAGCACAAGAACGCGATCGCTCTTGCTGAGAAGAACCTTGCTTTGGCCGAAGCCATGGTGCGGGCCTTCGAGAAAAAAGCGAATCAGCTTCAGAGCAAGGGCGCGCGGGTGCGCTCGGAACTCAATTCGCAAGGGATGACGACGCCGACGACAACTGGCGAGGCTCGCGGCTGGAATCTGTCGGCGCGAGGCAGCGACAAGGACGACGACGGGTATGTGTCGGCATCACCGTCGGAAGGTGTTCGGCGACCTTCCACAGACGACAAGATTCGCCGAATGGAAGAGATCAACGGTGCGCGCCGCAAGGCACGAAGCAAAGGTAAGGTGACATGACTGGCGTCAACATGGATGCAATGCGACGCGGCTACGACGAGCAACAACGGGGCGGCGGCGAGTATCTGAATTTCGAGAAGGGCGAAACGCTCTTGTACGTACACCCGCCCTGTCGTGACAACGACAAGCACCCGCTGACGAAGGGTAAGAACTACGTACCGATCACGGTGCACTACGGTGTCGGTAAGAATAATCGGATGGTTGTCGGGCTCGATCCTGAGACGAATCCGATCATCGATCATCCGTTCGTCGAAAGGGTGCTCATCAAGCGGAAGGTGCACCTGACCGGCAAGTGTCCGATGAAGCGCGCGCTCGACTCCGGGAAGACGTTTTCGGACGAAGAAGCCGACGAGTCGCGGCCTCAGACGAAATACCTGTGGGGCGTTGTGCCCATGGGGTTTCGCAAGAAGTCGTCGAGTGATTGGCAGGAACACGACAAGCAAGGTCACCCGCTTGTCGCGATGGTCGGGAAACAGATTTTTGACGGGATCATGGAATGCTTCTTCGACAACGGTGACGTCAGCGATCCGCGGGCGGCCGTGTTGATACGTATCATCAAGAGCGGCAAGGGTCGTCAGACGAAGTACGAAGTGAAGGTCGATCCCGAGACATCGAAGGCGCCGCGGAAGTTGCCGAAGGTCGTTCGGGCGGCGGTCGCGAAGGCCATGACAGAAGACGGCGAGTGTGACTTGTTCCGCGTGGTCGGGAACATGATCCGATCACCTGACGAGGTGACAGCTATCATCAAGGGTGTCGAGGTCGATGACGCTGACGACGATGACGACGACGAGGCAGGAAAGGGAAGAGCCGGCATGAAGAAGGCGAAGGGCAGCAAGCGATCCGACGACGACGAAGATGACGACGAAGACGAACTCGACGACGAAGACGAGCTCGACGACGACGAAGGCGCAGACGACGACGAAGACGACGAACCCAAGGCCAAGAACGCCAAGGGCGCGAAGTTGAAGTCGAAGGATGACGAAGAAGACGACGACGAAGACGACGATGACGTCGAGGTCGACGACGATGACGACGACGATGACGACGAGCCGAAGGCCAAGAAGGGCGCCAAGGGCTCGAAGTCGAAGGCCGCCGACGACGAAGACGAAGACGACGATGAAGACGACGATGACGACGTCGAAGCCGACGACGAAGACGACGACGAAGAAGACGACGAGCCGAAGGCCAAGAAGGGCGCCAAGAGCGCCAGCGCCAAGGGCTCGAAGTCGAAGGCCGCCGAAGAAGACGACGAAGACGACGACGAAGACGACGACGAGGCCGACGAAGACGACGAGGCCGACGACGACGAGGCCGACGAAGACGATGACGAAGACGACGAGCCGAAGGCCAAGAAGGGCAAGAAGAAGGCCGAAGAGCCGAAGGCGAAGAAGGTGAAAGAGGCCAAGAAGGGGAAGAAGGGCAAGGCGTCTGACGATGACGACGACTTGGGCCTCGACGACCTCGACGAGGCCCTTGCTGGGCTCGAAGAAGACGATGACGATCCGCCCGCCCCCAAGAAGAGCAAGAAGGGCGACGTCAAGGCCAAGGTCAAGCCATCTGGCAAGGACAAGGCCGCCGACAAGGTGAAGGCCAAGCTGAAGGCTAAGCTGAAGGAAAAGGGCGCGAAGAAGGGCAAGAAGTAGGTCGCGGTGCTCAGTTGAAGGAACGACGGGGCCGAGCCAGTGCGGGGCGGCCCCTTTTTCTATGCCGAAGAAACCGAAAACGTCGAAGCGGAAGGCGCGACTAGAGTCGCCGTCGGATGTGATCGCGGACTATCTCGCCGGCATGCAGGCCGACAAGGCGGTCACACATCCGGTTCGGGTCTTGGGCGAAGTGGCGTTTCGGAAGCGCGTGCGCGGCGTGTTGTCGACGCATTCGGCGACGCTCGACGCGGCGATCGGGCGCGGCGGGTTCCCGCTGTCGCGGGTCGCGATCCTGCATGGCAAGGAAGGGTCGGGCAAGACGACGATCGCTCTTCACTTGTGCGCGGAAGCACAGCGCCGCGGGGGCGTGGCGGTGTTTCTGGACAAGGAGCACAAGTTAGATCCCGACTATGCTCAGAAGCTCGGGGTCGACCTGTCGAGGCTCGTGACGCCAGCGACGCCGACGCTCGAAGACGTCGTGACGCAGATTCGGGCGACCATTCGGCGCGCGCGCGAGATTCGGAAGAAGACGAAGGCCCCGGTGCCGTTCGTCATCGTTGTTGACTCGCTGAACGCCTGTAAGGCGTTCGAGACGTTGGAAACGCCGACGGGTAAGAAGCGCTACCCGACCGAAGCGCGCATCTGGTCCGAAGAGCTTCCGGGCATCTGTGAGAGCCTTGCGAGTGAGAACGTCGCGCTCGTGTTCGTGTCACAGGTGCGCAAGAAAATGAATGTGATGTTTGGAAATGACGAAGAGATGGCCGGCGGCAACGCGCCGCGGTTTTTTGCTTCGCTGATCGTGTATGTGACTCGCGTGGGCACCGAGAAAGACGGCGCGAAGACGAAGGTCGGTAGTCTGGTCGAGACAGATTGCCGCAAGAACCAGATCGGGCCCCCGTTCAAGAAGGCGCGGTTCGCGATTTACTGGGCGCGCGGTATCGACTATGAGCACAGTCTTGTGCTTCAGCTCGAAGCGATGGGCCTCGTGCGGAAGGTCAAACAGGGCCATCTGATCATCGGGAAGGTCGAGCTCGGGCAGGGCTACGCGGCGGCGGCGAACACACTTCGGGCGCGGCCGAAGTTGCGTGCGAAGCTCGTCGAGGTGTTGTGTCAGCGCATGGGATGGGAACTTGCAGCATGAAGGCGCCAGTCGAAGCCTATCGGTCACTTCACATCAGCGACATTCACATGTCGAACTCGTTGCCACATGCGAAGCAAACTGACGCGCGGGGCGTGACCGATCGTCTCGCTGATCAGCTTGCATTGTGGGGGCGCGTGTTCAGCGCGGCGTCGAAGGCGCGTTGTGAAGCGATCTTCGTTCAGGGCGATCTGTTCGACCATAGTCGCACCGATGCCATCACTCTGACCGAGACGTTTCGCGCGCTCGGGCGCGCTCCGGTTCCGCTCTTTGTCGTGCCGGGCAACCACGACGGCGTGAACACTCGCGGCGAACGCTTTACGGTCGAGGCGCTGTCGGAGATCAAGGGGTGTCAGTACATGGAAACCGGCGCGGTGTTTAGCCCGCGGCCGTGGCTCTCGTTTTGGCCGCTAGAGTTCTCGCCGATCGAGCGAACGCGCGAGGCGCTGAAGGCGATGAAACTCAAGCGGGGCGCGACGAATGTGCTTCTTATGCACAACTCGATCGTGGGGTGCACGCATAGCGGCTGGACATGCGAAGAAGGGCAGGGCCTTGATCCGACTGAGCTGACCGACCACTTCGATCACGTGCTCTCGGGGCACTTTCACGATCCACAGCGGTTCGGGCGCAATGGGCGCTACTTGGGCGCCCCGATGCATCACAGGTTTGACGACGTCGGGCGACCGGCCGGCTTTTGGGTCATGGAATTTCGGCGGTCGGGCGTGCGGAAAGAAGCTTTCATCGGCGGCGGTTGTCCGCGCTTTCACACGGTGAGCTTCGCTGACGGCGACGCATGCGCGAAGCTCACGGCGCGCCCGGGCGACTACGTGCGGGTGATTGTGCGGTGTACACACGCGAAGCTCGTGAAGCGCCAGCATGCGGCGACGCGCTATGTCGAAGCGCTCACGGCGCAGGGGCTTCGGGCGAGTTGGGTTCACGAGCCGGTGTATCATCACGTGTCGCGGCTACCATCGAAGAGCGGGGCGATCGAGGTGCTGACGCCTCGAAGGATGGTGACGAGCTACGTCGAGGCGGTCGAGGTCGACACGAGCGGGCTTGACACGAAGGCGCTCCGGCAACTAGGGCGCGACATCTTCGGCGTGGTCGAGGGCGAATGGCGCGGCTGATCGACATGACTGGCGAGAACTTCGCCGGCTTCGAGGGCTTCACGATGAAGCTTGCGAAGCAAGGGCTCGTTTTCGTCATCGGCGACAATCGCGACACCGAAGCGGCGACGTCGAACGGCGCCTGTAAGTCGGGCCTGTTCAAGGCGCTCGGTTGGGGCTTGTATGGCGAGGCCATCGACGGCGAAGCGGGTGACCGTGTGATCCGCCGGGGCGCGAAGTGCGCGCGGGTGACGTTGCAACTCGAAGACGGGGCTGACGCTTACCGTGTCGTTCGCGAGCGCTGGAAACAGAGCCCGAAGCTGTATGTCGAGAAGAACGGCGCGCCCGTGTCGGCGTCGAAGGCCGACCTGCAACGGGCGATCAACGCGTTGATCGGTGTCGATTGGCAAGGCTTCCGAAACACGGTGCTATACGGGCAGGGCGACCGTGACCGCTTCGTGTATCCGACGACGAAGGATAGCGAGCGCAAGGGGATCCTTCATCGCATTCTTGGTACGGGCGTCTTCGAGCTCTGTCACGTCGAAGCGAAGCGGCGGCGACTCACGGTCGAGAAGGAACGCGACGGCGCGCGCGCTGACGCTGAGCGGCTGACGCAACGAATCGGCGAACACGACCTGACGGCGCTTCGGGCGCGCAGAGACAGTCACACCAACGAGGTTGAAGCGCGGGTGCGAGAGCTGACCGAAGACGCGCGGGCGCTTGGCGAGAAGGCCAAGGCCGCTGGGTCGACGATCGATGCGCAAGCGCTTCGTGACGAGCTCGCGGGGGTCGAGGTCGAGCTTGCGGCGTCGCGGGCGGCCATCGGGCACGCCAACGAGAGCAGGAAGAAGGCGCGGGTCGAACTACGGGCCGCGGCTGATGTCAAGGCCAATCTGAATGCGGAGTTGCGTTCACAGACGGGCGCGCTCGCACAGCTGAAGGGCGATCGGTGCCCGGTATGCACGGGCGACTTGTCGAAGGGTCATGCTGCGACTCACAGGGCCGGCTTGCTGGCCCGGGGCGACCAGTTGGCGGCCGAACTCAGGGCGGCCGAACAGGGCGAACAGGGGGCCGCCAAGGCCGAGCGGGCGGCCGAGCGGTGTGTCGCTGAGCTTGAAGACGGTCAGCGCCGCACAGCGGAACGTCGTGCGCGCGCACGGGCGGAACTCGACGGCCTCGACACGGCGAAAGCGCGCGTGCGCGAACTCGTCGCCCGGGCGGCTGAGAAGGCCGATGAGGCTCGTGTGATCCGAGATGCGCCGAATCCGCACCTTGCGCCCTATGTGCAGGCGAGAGAGAAGGTGCGGGCGTTGAAGGTCGAGCGGAAGGCCGCGCGAGCGGCGGCGCGTCGGCTGACGGCTGAGCTTGAACTTCTCACGTTTTGGGTTCGCGGCTTCGGGCCGACAGGTATACCGTCGTTCGCTCTCGACTCGGTCATGCCGCTTCTGACCGATCGGGCGAATCACTACCTGATGACGCTGTCGGGCGGCGACATCGTGATTCATTTCAGCACGCAACGCGAGCTGAAGGGCGGCGAGATGCGCGACGAAATCGGCATCGCGTGGAAGATCGAAGGGATCGAGGGCTACCCACCGAGCGGCGGGCAGTGGAAGAAGATGGAAATCGCGACGAACTTCGCGCTGATGGATCTTGTGCGAACGCGCGAAGGCTCGCACGTCAACATTCTGTGTCTCGACGAGTGTCTTGACGGCCTCGACGACGAGGGGCGTCAGCGGGTCGTCGAACTCTTGCAGGCGCTTCGCAAGGAGCGCGAAAGCATCTTTCTAATTTCGCACGATCCGGACCTCGCGGAAGCGTTCGAACGGACGTTGATCGTGATCAAGGAGCGCGGCGTGTCGCGGTTGGAGCGGGCTATGTGAGGGCGCGTGCGTAGGAAGCCGATTTTCGTTCAAGGTTGGGATATCAGCTTGAATCACGGCGCAATCGTACAGTTGCGCGACGGCAAGCTCGACGACTTCTGGTTCTATTCCGACAAGGCAGGAAGTGTCGCGCGCTCGAAGAAACATGGCGCCCGGGTCGAGTTGCCAACGACAACGCGTCAGCCCGACAGGCAGGTGCGCTCGATCATCCGGCTTGATTGGGTAAGCCGCTGGATCGAGCGCACGGCGTTCGCGACCCCGGTTGGTTACGTGGGGCTCGAAGACTACGCGATCGGGGCAGATCAGGGCGCGCACTATCTCGGAGAAATCGGCGGGCAGGCGCGTCGGCTCATGTGGGCGCACGGTGTGCGCTATCGCTTGCACGATCCGATCGCTGTCAAGTTGTTCGTCGCACATGACGCTACTGCACAGAAAGACCTGATTGAACGCAGTGTGTTCGAACGTTGGGGCGCTGACTTTGGCGCGTGCAACGCGACGAGCTCAGGTCGAGGCAAGCCGTCGCGTCAGACCTCGGAAGACTTGGCTGATGCGTTCGGGCTCGCGCAGATGATTTGGACCGAATACCGCTTGCGGAAGGGCTTGATCCGGCTGTCGTCGCTGCATGTGAAGGAAATTCAGGTGTTCAATCGTGCAACGAAGGCGTTCCCGGTCAACGTGCTCGGGCGAGAGTGGATTCGGAATCCGCGCGGGCCGTATGGCCCAAGTCGGTTGTGTGGCAATGGGCGATGCGTGGTCGGTTTGCTCGTCGCGCAAAATCGCCTAAGCGAACGCGCCTCGCTTGCGCTACTTAGGGCGACCCGCTGAAGCAAACACGCAAGAGGCTCACCGGAGCGCATGAACGATGGGCCGAACACGCCAACAAGAAATGATCGACGACATCCGAGCGGCTGAAGGCGCGCTTGGCGATTTCATGCCGCTCTCGCAATGGGAAGGCGAGTTTATCGAAAGCGTTGAAGATCGACTCAGTGACCGACGAGCGCTGACGGTCGAACAGATCGCCAAGCTCGAAGAGATTTGGCGGCGGGTGTAGGCGATGAAGGCCACGATCGTCGACGGCAAGAACTTACTTTGGCGCAATGCCGATGCGTTCAGTGAGCTGACCGCGCACGTCGACGGCGAAGAGATTCGCACGGGCGGCATGTACGGGTTCGTCGCGGGCCTCTTGCGCATTCGGTCGCGCTACCGCGCACCGATTATCGTGGCATGGGAAGGCAGCAACAATTTTCGCCTGAAGCTGTGGCCGGAATACAAGCGCAAGCGCACCGAACAGGCGACGCCAGCACAGGAAGAGTTGTCGCGCGAGGTCGTCGCGAGCGAAGGCCGACTGAACGAGCTTCTGTCGCACGCTGGCGTGCGCCAATACTACGGGGTCGGGTGCGAGGCCGACGACGTGATCGCGACGCTGGCGTTCGCGTTGCAGAGAAACGGCGTGAAGGTGACCGTCTACACTGGCGACTCCGACTTGCGTCAGCTTGCCGGGCCCGGTATCACGATTGTTTCACCGGGCTTTCGAAGCGCGGGCGATACCATCTACGATGCGCCGGCTGTCTTGCGTCGCTATGGCGTGCGACCTCGTGACCTGCCTGTGATGAAGGCGCTCGGGGGCGACAGTAGCGACGGGATCCCGGGCTTGCCCGGGATCGGCGAGAAGACGGCGGCGGCGCTGGTCGCGCGGTTTCGGACGATTGCGAAGATCGTCGAGTGCTCGCGGGCGAATGATGACATGTGGCCGGTCGCTGAGCGCTTCCGGGCGGTTGTTCAGCGCGACGCAGACAAGGCCGAGTTGTTCTTGCGCCTGACGACGGTGAAGAACGACGTGCGCGTGCGCCCGGTGCCGGTGTCGTTTGATCGAGACGAGGTGATCCGTCTACTTCGGGTGTACAAATTTCGAAGCTTGTCGAGCGCGGCCGAGCTCCTTGAAATTCTGAGGCTAGGGCAGTGAGCGAAGTTGATGCCAAGCGAAAGAGGCTCGAACAGCTCTCGCTGTCGTGGCGCAGCTGTACCGATTGCGCGCTGTCTCATTCGCGGTCGCGGGTCGTGTTCTATCGCGGCAACCCTGACGCTCGTATGGCCATCGTCGGCGATGCGCCCGGGCGCGAAGAAGACGTGCGCGGGGTGCCGTTCGTCGGGCCGGCTGGCAAGTTGCTTGACGGGCTTTTGGTCGAGGCGAAAGTTTCTTTCGACGATGTGTGCTTTGTAAACATGGTCGGTTGTCGGGCGCCAGCGGGTCGCATGCCGAAGCGTGACGAGCTCGCGGCGTGTCGACCTCGAACGCTCGACATGCTTCGGACGGTCAACCCTGTCGTCGTGCTCATGCTCGGGCTGACGGCCGCTGCGAAGCTCGCGGGGGTCACGTCGATCGGGCCGTGGCGAGGCATGCCAGTTGCGGTCGAGCTTGGCTTGCAACGGTCGTGCCGCGGGGTCGTGACTTATCACCCTTCGTTCTTGCTGCGACAGAGTAACAGCCCGAAGGTCCGTCGGTGCATGTTGTCTGACATCAGGGTTGCGCGAGCTATTTCGAGAAAGGATCGAGCCGAGTGACTTACTCTGACCTCGACATTCAAGACGCACTTCGGCGCGAGCCGAGCGTGTGCCACAACTGGATCCGGGTCGAGCCGGTCGAGCCGTGGCAATTTCAACCGGCCTCGATCGATCTGCGACTCGGGGCTGACTTCGTGCGGTTCCGGTCGACCGCTTTCGTCGACATGCGCGACCGTGTCGTACCGAGCTATCACGAGAACGTCGGCACGAATCGTGACAGCTATCTCGAACTGAAGTCGGGCGAGCTCGTGCTCGGGACGACGATCGAGCGGGTGCATCTTGGACGCGGTGTGTGGGCGAGTCTTGAAGGGAAAAGTAGCATCGGGCGCATGGGTCTTGCGGTGCATGTCACCGCCGGCTTCGTCGACCCCGGCTTTGTCGGACAACTGACGTTAGAGCTGTTCAACATCTCGCCAAGCCCGATTCGCTTGCGGCCGACGATGCCGATCTGTCAGCTCGCGTTCGGCGAGTGTGTGCGACCTGCGAATCGGCCGTATGGTTCATGCGGCCTTGGTAGTCGGTATCAACATCAGACCGGCGCGACCCCGGTTCGATTGTGACGGGCCGCGGCTGGCTTCAGTTCAGCGACTTGCCCTACATGAGCGGGCCGGAACGAGGCGAGTTCAGTCGTCTGCGACTGGGCGGTGTTGTGACGGTGTTCGGCGTGGCAATTTGCGCGGCCGATGGCTGCGACGCGGAAGTTCCGCGCGCTGTGAAGCTGTATTGCAGTGTCGCATGTTGGCGAAAAGAAGAAGGCCGGATCGATGAAAAAGAAGAAGATCAGGGCGGGTCAATGGATTGACGATGTGGTGACCGCAATCGGTCGTAACGTGCATCTTGAGACGACCGACGGCGTGCATCGAGAAGGCCGTTTCACGGGGCTCGCGATGCGCGAAATCGAGGTCAACGGCGAGCCTCGCGAGGTGCCTTCGCGGGTCGAGCTGAACGGCGACCCGAGCGACTACGTCGACTTCGCGCTGATTGCCCGGATGACCATCGACTGAACGAAGGGGCCCCATGTCGAAACTACGTCGCGCGGTTCCGAAAACGCTGGCGCCACGACTCGGTCAGGATGTCGAGTCGAAGGGGCGGCGTGTCGCGCTTCGCGAGCGCCGCAAGCGGGCCCGTGGGGTCGAGAGTGGCGCCGTCAAGGTGGGCAGTCACCTACCCGCCAACGAGAACGGCGGCGGTCAGTCGGCGCCCGAAGAGCCGGAAGCGATCCGGGAAGCGCGGAAACGCCTGCGCGCGATGATCGTGGACGTGGCGAAGAACGCCCCGAAGCCCGCGATCGGCATCGTGCTCGCGATTGTGAACCAAGAGACGGGCAACCATTCCGCGGCGAACGCGCTGATCGACGAATACGGGCTTGACAGGCTCTTCGGTATCAAGAAGTTTTGCCTGAATGGTTGACTCGTTGAAGCGAAGTGCTATCGTTGAAGCAAGGAAGTATAGGGGTATTGGTATGCGGATTCAACATAGCTATTTGATGTGGGTCGGTGCGGACAATTACGAGACAATTTCGGAATACGTCGACGAGGTGCGCAAGGTTGGCGTCTCGAAGCGACTTCCCGGGATCGGTATGGCGAACGCGCTGTATGAGCCGGGGTCTGTCGTCTTCGTCGCACACGACGACGGCGAGGCTTACAGCTGTGATACATGCATGGGGCAGGTCGAATGCTCCGAGTGTCGGATGTGGTCGGGCAGGATCGCGAAGTGGCAGGCCGAAGCTGACGTTGTGCGGCATCGGTACGCCGATGACGACGAGACGCCCCGGGGTAAGGCGAGAATCGTCGAAATTCGGGAAGCGCGGATCGCTCGGGCTCGGGCCGTCATGGCGAAGTGTGAGTTGTGCGACGGTCACGGCGTCTACGAGTGTGGCACGGGCGGTTATGTGCTGCGCACTGACGGCGTGCGCATGGACTATCGCGCATATAACTACTGGATGCGACAGCCGAAGAAGTTCGACGCGGATCGCGAAGTGGCCGCGCGCCACATCTGCCCCGATTGCGGCGGAACAGGCAAGCGCCCGGCGGCGGTCGTCTTCGGGGCGTTCGTGCCCGAAATCGAGGTCGTGTTGACGGGTCGCGAGAATGAAATTGTGCAGGAACAGATCGCGCGGTTCGGTCATGTCACGCTGGCCGCGGCCTCGAAAGAGGTCGAGCGCAAGGGTAAGCAACGTCACCCCGGCTACTACGCTGTAGCGACGGCGGGCAAGCCGACGAAGCGTGCTCTCGCGGTCGCCAAGGAGCTTCAGGCACACCGAGCGGTGAAGGGTGAAGCCGAAGTGATTGGCGACTTCATTCTGTTCGCCAAGCCGCTGAAGGTCGGCGAGATGAAGCGGTTTCGCGGCGTGAAACGGTATAGCCCGCTGTCTGGCACCGACGTTCAGCGCCCGTCGGAAATGACCGGCTGAGCTCGAAGCGGGTGCGCGAGAAGCATCTTCGCCCATGGCTCGTTAGCTATGGGGCGAAAGCGCACACCTGTATTTCATTCTGAACATTTTGTTGCCTTCATGCTCGTTCTGGGTAATCTCTCGTTCTTACGAGGGGAGAGCTTTTGTCGGCTTTTGAAGAAAGGCGACCTGTTCAGTCATGCCCGTGAAACGCGCGACCCTATTGCGGTTCGAGCCTGAAGCGCTCGTGATCATCGGCTTCGACACGAAAGACGGCCCCGAACACGAACTGTGGGATGAACGCATCAAGCTACCGCTCGACGAACCCATGATTCTGAACATCATGGCTGTCGGCGTGAAGGAATCGATCACCGTTCGGAAGGGCGGAAAGGGCTACGAAGTTGTGAACGGGCGGCGGCGCGTCTTGCATGCCCGAGAAGCGAATAGGCGGCTGAAGAAACAAGGTGAACCTCTTGTGCGTGTGCCGGCGCTTTCCGAGTCGGGCGACGACGTCTACATGGGGAAGCTTGCCATCTCGCTGAATGAGATTCGGCGCGACGATGACACGCTGACGAAGGCCGAAAAGTGCATGCGCTTACTACACAGGAACGGCAACGACTACCGTGACGCCGCTGTGGCGTTCGGTGTGTCAGTCGCTGCGATCCGAACGTGGGCGAAGGTCGCTGAACTGACCCCGAAGGTGAAGCGGGCGGTCGCCGCTGGCGATATCAGTGCTTCGGCGGCGGCCGAACTTCATGGCATCGAACCGGGACAACAGATCGCGCGGCTCGACAAGCTCGTCGGTCAGGCGAAGGCGACGGGCAGGAAGAAGGCGACGGTCGCGAAGGCGAAGGCGCTTGCGGGGCGCCGTGTGACGGTTCCGAAACGTGTTTTGCTTCGGCTTGTAGGCGATCGCGCTCTTTCGTCGGGTGTGCCCGCTGAGTTTCTGTCGGGTATCAAGCTTGCGCTCGGGGCGTACTTACCGCCCGAAACGTCGAAGGTCGGAAAGTTGCTTGTTCAGGCCGGCTTCAAGTATGAGTGAAAAGTGGTTGCGTTGAAGCGGGCGCCCGCTATGCTCTGAACATGTCGATCAGTTTCATTGTCGATGTGGTCGCGGATCGTGGTTCGAGGATCGAGCCGTGCTTGTGTGCGCAGATGGCCCCCGAGTGGGGCGCGCTGTATCGGAGTGAAAGCGACAATTGGGGCGCGCTGCGCTCGCATGCCGACCCGAGTTGTCCACAGTGCGGCGGTCATGGTGTCGAGCGGGTCGAGCTCGATCAGCGTCCGCAAGTGAACTTCGCGAATGAGAATGCAGCCATCGTCGCCCGGGCGATGGGGGTCGACCTCGACGGGGGCTTCGGGCGCATGAGCCTTGCGACCCTGCGTCGGGGTCTTCTTCGGGCCCGTAACATGACGTTGCCAAAACTGTTTCAAACAGACGA
>Ga0190271_10000245_pt1 | contig 26706 bp, 27 predicted proteins | sample Popmic356T_FD_133747 | JGI IMG/M metagenome (GOLD analysis project Ga0190271, IMG submission 133747) | Populus adjacent soil microbial communities from riparian zone of Weber River, Utah, USA - 356 T | ecosystem: Environmental > Terrestrial > Soil > Riparian zone | place: USA: Utah | collected...
CGCCAATGGAGGGTGCCTTCAGCCAGCGCGGCTTGCCGGACAGGCCGGCGCGATCCACCGTTTCATCGGTGGCGCTCTTGATGCCGTCCTTGATGGCGGAAAAGCCCTGCGGGGTGCGGTACTTGCTGCCACTGCGTAGGGCCGCACCGGAGCCCGCCACCAGCGGAATACCCTTGAAATCAGCCATGGCCCAGTCTAGCAGCCGGGGCCGCGATCAGCGGAAAACCACTGTCCTGCGGCCGTTCAGCAGCACCCGGTCCTCGAGGTGATAACGTAAACCGCGCGACAGCACCTGCCGCTCGATGTCCTTGCCGTAGTGCACCAGGTCCTCGACCGCATCGCTGTGATCGATGCGGATCACGTCCTGCTCGATGATGGGACCGGCATCCAGATCGGCGGTGACGAAGTGGCAGGTGGCGCCGATCAGTTTCACGCCGTGCTGATAGGCCTGGTTGTAAGGCGTCGCGCCGACGAAGGACGGCAGGAAGCCATGGTGGATGTTGATGATGCGCCCCGCGTAACGCGCGCAGAAGTCGGCCGGCAGGATCTGCATGTAGCGCGCCAGCACGATGAGCTCACCGCCGGCCGCGTCGAAGATCTCGCCCACACGCCGGTACACCGCGGCCTTCTCTTCGGCGCTGCCGGTGGGCAGATGGTGATAAGGCACCCCATGCCACTCGGTGTAGGCGCGCAGATCCGGGTGGTTCGATACCACGCCGATGATTTCGCAGGGCAGATCACCGCTGCGCCAGCGGTACAGCAGATCGACCAGGCAGTGATCGTGCTTCGAGACCAACACCAGCACCTTTTTCGGTCGCGCTGAATCGGCCAGCTGCCATTCCATCTGGAATTCCGCCGCCAGCGCCGCAAAGCGCTGACGAAACGCGTCGGGCTCCAGGCCCAACGAGCTGGCCTGGATCACGTTGCGCATGAAGAAGCGGCCGGTGTCGGGCTCGGAGTGATGATTGGCTTCGATGATCCAGCCGCGCTGCTCGGCGATGAAGGACGCCACGCGCGCCACGATGCCGACGCGATCGGGGCAGGCCACCGTCAGCGTGTAGGTGCGCTCACTCACTGCGCTGTCCGGCCCGCACCGAAGCGGCTGAAATCACTGTAGTAACCACTGAGCTCCACTTCTATGGTGATGGGAGTATCGCCGATGTTCAGCCAGAACCAGCCATGCCGGCCGGTGAACGGCGCCACCATCGAACCCTGGCCGGCGCTGCTCTCGCCCTTCTCGTAACTCTGGTAGTAGTCCTTGCGCCACGTGCCCTCGGTGGGTTCGCCGTGAAACTCGAAGTACACCTGCGTGCCTTCCTTGACGCGCCAGCTGTACAGCAGTGGCTCACCGCGGTTTACAAGCGCCTTGTATTCCAGCTCTTCGTCCAGCCTGAGCGGTACTTCGAAGGTCTGGGTGCGGTACTTCCCGGGATGCGAGACCGACCAGATATTCAGCGGTGGCGCCTCGCCGGAAGCATCGGCACTGATCGGCGCGCCGGCCGCAGCGGACATGGTCGCCGTGTCGTCGGCGCGCGTCAGACCGGTCACAGCACCGAATCCGGTCGGGTCAATGCCATAGACAGCGGGCAGCACCACCAGCAGGGTCATCAGCGCACCGGCCGCAGCCCATAGCGCGGCCCGGACGATCCGGCCGCGTTCCATACCGGCAAGCCCCTTGCTCATTCGATCCCCTTTAAACCCATCCGACACCTGCCATACGATCAGGCGGGCACGGTCCCTCGGTTCAGATCGGCCAGACGCGCCGCAGTCCCCACATCAGTCCAGGCGCCGGCATGAATCTCGCCGCCCAACCGTCGCTCAGCCATGGCCTTGCGCAACAGTGGCAGCAATGGAAAGCGGCCCGGCCGGCAGCCCGCGAACAGTTCCGGATCATAGATCCCGATGCCGGCATAGGTGTGCCGCGGCTCCCCGATCTCGCTGACCAGGCCATCCTGCAGCAGGAAATCGCCCTGCGGGTGATGCGATGGATTGCCCACCAGCACCAGATGGGCCAGCTCGCCACTCTGCAGCCGCAACCGCGCCAGATCATAGTCGGTGTACACATCGCCGTTGACCAGCAGGAAGGGTGCGCTGCCCAGCAGTGGCAGCGCGTGGTGGATGCCACCGCCGGTCTCCAGCGCCACGGGCCCCTCGTCACTGTAGGCAATCCGCATTCCCCAGCGCGAACCATTGCCCAGCGTGGCGCGGATCTGCTCGCCCAGCCATGACAGGTTGATCACGACGTTGTGCACACCGGCGCGCGCCAGGGCTTCCAGATGCCAGGCAATCAGCGGCTTGCCGCGAACCTCCAGCAGCGGCTTGGGCACGGTATCGGTCAGCGGTCGCAAGCGCTCGCCGCGCCCGGCGGCCAGGATCATCGCCTTCATCATTCAACTCAGCGCTGCGGCAAGCGCCGCGGGAGCCAGCGCCCGCTGGTTCGCCAGTGGCAGCGCCGGTACCAGCTGCTGCTCAACCCAGGCGGAAAATGCAGCCAGTTCCGAATAACGGCCGGCCGTATCGCGCACATATTCCAGCGTGCGCGGCAGGTCGGCGAGATAGCCACGCTTGCCGTCGCGATACCAAAGCCGGGCAAAGATACCCAGCACCTTGATATGCCGCTGCAGGCCCACCAGATCGAACCAGCGCAGGAACTCGCGCGGATCGGCACCCAGCGTGGCGCCCCGCTGCTGCAACCGCCGGTAGTGGCCGAGCACCCAGTCTTCCGCCTGCGCGCGCGGCCAGGCGATATAGCAATCCTTCAGGAGCGACGCCAGGTCGTAGCCCACCGGGCCGGCCAGTGCATCCTGGAAATCGATGATGCCGGGACTGCGTTCGCCCGTGATCATCAGGTTGCGCGAATGGTAGTCGCGATGCACCAGCACCACCGGCTGCTGCAATATCTCGCCGACCAGGAACTGCAGGGTCTGCTGCAACACCGGCGGATGCGCCGCAGCCGCCGGCAGCTGCAGATGTCGCGCACAGAACCACTCGGGCATCAGCAGCATCTCGCGCATCAGCACCGTGGCATCGTAGCGCGGCAACAGCGCCGCGGCGGCCGCACCGCGCAGCTGGATGTCGGTCAGTGACAGCAGCGCCTGCTGGTACAGCGCATCGACATCGCCGCCGTTCTGCAGTTCGGCCAGCATGTGTGTGCTGCCCAGGTCCTCGAGCAGCACCAGTCCACGATCCGTGTCCGCTGCATCAATCAACGGCACGTGCACGCCACAATCGGCCAGCAACCCGGAGACCTGCAGGTAGGGTCCGATATCTTCCCTGTCGGGCGGTGCATCCATGACGATGCGCGTGGTGCCGGCGGCATCCCAGATGCGGAAGTAACGCCGGAAACTGGCATCCGCCGACGCCAGGCGCAGATCGCGCAGTGGCCACTGCAACTCATCGCGCAGCCAGCCGCGAATCAGTTCAACACGCGGATCGGTATCGTTCATGCCGGCCAGTATAATGCCGGCCCGATGATCGCTCCCCCGTTGCGGCGCCTGACAACTTCGATTTTCTGGCTGGGTGCCGCACTACCGGCCTGGGCCGCCGAGCCGATTTGCCTGGGTTCCGCCGAACCCGCGGCGGCGCAGTTGCCGCTGCGACTGGCCGCGGCGCCACGACCACTGGGTGAAACGCTGGACTGGAGCGGCCAGCGTTTCAGTTCCAATGAGCGCGGCGAGACCGAGTTGAGCGGCGATGTTCAGGTGCGTTTCGGCGATCGCGAAATCCGCAGCGATCGCCTGGTCTATGACCCGATCAGCAATTCGCTGCGCATCGAGGGCTCGGTGCGCTACCTCGACCCCAGCATTTCGGTGGAAGGCGATGCCGGCCGCTATGGCGATGACGGTGCACAATTTTCGGCGGCGCGCTTTGAAATGCTGCAGCAACCCGGCCGTGGCTCTGCCTCACGCATCGAGCTGCGGCCAGGCGGTGTCGTCGAACTCACCGATGTGCGCTACACCACCTGCCCGAAGGATGCCACCGACTGGGAACTGCGGGCCGGGCGCATCACGCTGGACACCGAGCGCCAGCGCGGCCAGGGACGCGACACCCGGGTGATCTTCAAGGGCGTGCCCATCCTGTATCTGCCGTGGATTTCCTTTCCGCTCACCGACGCGCGCCAGACCGGCTTCCTGTTTCCGATGATCGGCAGCTCGTCACGCAACGGCGTGACACTGTCGGTGCCCTGGTACTGGAATATCGCGCCGAATCGCGACCTGACGCTGCAACCGACCTACTACGAAAGGCGCGGCGTCGATCTCGGTACCGAATTCCGCTGGCTGCAGACGGAGGGCGCCGGGCTGTTGCGACTGAACTACCTGCCCGGCGACCGCGTCACCGATGAGGACCGCAGCTACCAGCAGCTGGCGCTGGGTTATCGTCTGCCCCGCGACTGGCGGCTGCAGATCGTGGCCGAGAATGCCAGCGACGCGCACTACTTTGAGGACTTCACGCAGGGCACGCAGGCCTCCAGCACCACCTTCCTGCCGCGGCACCTGAGTCTGGGGTATCGCAGCGACGTCTGGCGCCTGCGCGGTGAAGTGCTCGACTACCAGACGCTGATCGATTGCTCGACGCTGCCGCCCGGCGAATGCCCGCTGCCCGAGGCAGACCGTCCGTACACGCAACTGCCCCGCCTCAGTGCCCGCGGCCGCTGGGATGGCATCACGGGCTGGCGCGCGCTGCTGGACACCGAAGTCGTGGGCTTCCAGCACAGCACGGCCGTGCAGGGCTGGCGCGGCAATGTGACGCCCACGTTCTCCTGGTCGTTGCAGCGGCCCGGCTACTTCCTGCGGCCCTCGCTGGCCTGGGACATGACCGCCTACCAGCTGGAAGCTCCGGTTGCAGGTTCGACCGACCGCTCGCCGACCCGCGAAGTGCCCATCGTCAACATTGACAGCGGACTGGCGCTGGAACGCAGCCTTTCCGGCGGACGGCGCGCGCTGACGCTGGAGCCGCGACTGCTGTACGTGTACATCCCGTACCGCGACCAGTCGGGCCTGCCGGTATTCGACACGGGGGTGCCCGATCCGAACTTCATCTCGCTGTTTCGCGCCAACCGCTACGTGGGTGGCGATCGCATCGGCGATGACAACAAGCTGGCCATCGGCATCACCAGCCGCATGTATGACGGCGCCACCGGACGGCAGTACCTGAGCGCCACGCTGGGCCAGAGGCTGCTGCTGGATACGCCCCGGGTCAGTCTGCCCAACGAGGCGCTGGACACGCGCCGCCGCTCCGACCTGATCGCCAACGTCGAACTGCGCGCCTACCACAACCTGAGCCTGCGACTGGACGCGGCCTGGGATCCGGACATGTCGCGCACCAACAAGACGCAGTTCGGGATCAGCTACCAGCTGGCCGGCAACCAGGTGGTGAATCTGGGCTACCGCTTCGACCGTGGCATCGCCGAGCAGATTGATTCCTCGCTGGCCTGGCCGTTCGGCCGGCGCTGGGAGGTCTATGCCCGTAGTGTCTACTCACTGGCCGATGACAAGCCGCTGGACAATTTCGCCGGCCTGCGCTTCCGCGGCGCCTGCTGGGGCATGCGCGCTGTGGTACGTCGTTCGGTCAGCAGTCGCACCGGCGCCAGCGACACTGGCATCTACCTGCAGCTGGAACTCACCGGACTGTCCAGTGTCGGAACCGGGGCCGATACTTTCCTGCAGGATTCGATTCAGGGATACTCTGCAGCCTCTTCAAGCCGTTGAGATTCAAGGAATTCCCATGTTGCGTCGCCGTGTTTGCGCCCTGCTCGCCTGCAGCGCGCTGAGTCTGGCTGTAGCGGGCGCGGCCGATGCCGCCGCTGCAGCAGCGGCGGCCACACCGGCGACGCCACCGCCGCCGACACGCGTGCACGCCAGCAGCGGCCGGGAACTCGACCGCATCGTGGCCGTGGTCAACGATGGCGTGGTGCTCTCCAGCGAGCTGGATACGGCGACGCGCGACATCCTGCAGCGGCTGCGCAGCCAGAATGTGGCGGCGCCACCCGACGCCGTGCTGCGCGAACAGGTGCTGGACCGACTGGTGCTGGAGGAAATCCAGGCGCAGCGCGCCGAGCGCGCCGGCATCCGCGTTTCCGACGAGCAGGTCAACGCGGCGCTCGAGGACATTGCGCAACGCCAGAACATCACGTTCGCGCAGCTGCCCGACAAGCTGGCCGAGTCCGGCTACGTCTACGCCGACTATCGCGCCGGACTGCGCCGCGAGATGCAGCGCCAGATGCTGCAGTCGCGCGATGTGCGCCAGCGCATCAACATCTCGCCACGCGAACTGGACCAGTACATCGAACGACAGAAGAAAACCGTCTCGGCCGGCAGCGAATACAACGTATCGCACATCCTGGTGGCGGTGGCGCAGGACGCCGCGCCGGAGCAGATTGCCGCCGGCCGCAAGAAGGCCGACGACATTGCAGCGCGAATCCAGGCTGGCGAAGACTTCAGCCAGCTGGCCGTTTCCTCTTCAGACAGCCAGACCGCGCTGGAAGGCGGTTCGCTGGGCTGGCGCAAGGGGCCGGAGCTGCCCACTTTCCTGGCCGATGTGGTGGCGCGCCTCAAGCCCGGCGAAACCAGCGGAGTGCTGCAGACCACCACCGGTTATCACCTGGTCAAACTCAACGAAGTGCGTGTCGGCGGCGGCGCGCAGATCATCAAGCAGGTTCATCTGCGGCATATCCTGATCAAGACCACCGCACTGAAGGACGACGCCACGGTGCGGCAGGAACTGACCAACATGCGCAACCGCCTGGACGCTGGCGAGGACTTCGCTGTGCTGGCCAAGGCCACCTCCGAAGACCCGGGTTCGGCTGTGGATGGCGGAGATCTGGGCTGGGCCAGGCTGGAAGACTACGATCGCGCCTTTGCCGCCGCAGCGGACGCGCTCCAGGAAAACGAACTGAGCCAACCGTTCAAGAGTGGCTTCGGCTGGCACCTGGTGCAGATGCTCGGTCGCCGCGACTTCGACAACTCGGCCACGGCCGAGCGCGATCAGGCCTTTCAGCAGCTGGCCGAAAGCCGGCTCGATGAAGCCACGCAGCTGTGGCTGCAACAGCTGCGCGACGAAGCCTTCGTCGAGAAGCACCTGTAATCCGGCGGCGTTGATGACCAGCCGCGTCCCTCTCGCCCTGACCGCTGGCGAGCCCGCCGGCATCGGACCCGACCTGTGCCTGGCCATTGCGGCGCAGCCGCGCAGCGAGCCACTGGTATGCCTGGCCGATCGCGAGTTGCTGGGCCAGCGCGCCGCGCAGCTGGGACTGAACTGCACGCTGCGGGACTATGCGCCCGGCAGCGTGCCGAGCACGGCGGCGCACGAACTGACCGTGCTGCATCTGCCGCTGGCCGCACCCTGCCGCGCCGGCCAGCTGGATCCACGCAATGGCCTGCAGGTGGTGGCGCTGATCGAACGGGCCGTTGACGGCTGCCTCAGCGGCGAGTTCGCGGCCATGGTCACGGCGCCGGTGCAGAAAAGCGTCATCAATGACGCCGGCATCGCCTTCAGCGGCCACACCGAACACATCGCCGCGCGCGTCGGCACACCGCATCCGGTGATGATGCTGGTGGCCGGTGGCTTGCGCGTGGCGCTGGCCACCACGCATCTGCCACTGCGCGCCGTCAGCGATGCACTCAGCGTTGCAGGACTGCTGCAGACGCTGCAGACACTGCAGCACGACCTGCAGCGCCATTGGCGTATCGCCCGGCCACGTATTGCGGTGTGCGGACTGAATCCGCATGCCGGCGAAGCTGGTTATCTCGGCGACGAGGAACATCGCATCATCGAACCGGCGCTGCATCAGGCGCGGCAGCTGGGCATCGACGCGCAGGGTCCCTATCCCGCCGACACGCTGTTCGTGCCGCGCCAGCTGGTGGGCGTCGATGCCGTGCTGGCCATGTATCACGATCAGGGTCTGCCAGTGCTCAAGCACGCCGGGTTCGGCGAAGCGGTCAACGTCACACTGGGCCTGCCGCTGGTGCGCACCTCGGTGGACCACGGCACGGCACTGTCGCTGGCCGGCAGCGGCGGCGCTGAGGTGGGCAGCTTCCGCGCCGCCATCGCGCTCGCGGCCGCCATGGCCGGTCATTCCCCCTGATGCGCGCACGCAAGCGCTTCGGTCAGCACTTTCTGCACGACCCTCTGGTCATCGACCGCATCGTCGCGGCCGTCGCGCCGCGGCCCGGCCAGGCACTGGTGGAGATCGGTCCTGGCCCCGGCGCCCTGACCGGTCTGCTGCTCGAAGGCGCCGGAGAGCTCGATGCCGTCGAGATCGACCGCGATCTGGCGGCCTCATTGCGCACGCGCTTCGCCGCGCAACCCCGCTTCAGGCTGCATGAACAGGATGCGCTGGAGATGGACTGGAGCGCGCTGGCGGCACAGCGCGGCCGTCGCCTGCGATTGGTGGGCAACCTGCCGTACAACATTTCCACGCCGCTGCTGTTCTCGTTGCTGCGGCACGCCACGGCCATCGAAGACATGTGCTTCATGCTGCAGAAGGAAGTGGTGGATCGCATCGTGGCCGAGCCCGACAGCGACAGCTATGGCCGGCTGGGCGTCATGCTGGCGCCGCATGTGGTGGCCACGCGGATGCTGGAGGTGGGTCCGGGCGCCTTCAGGCCGCCGCCCAGGGTGTGGTCGGCGGTGATCCGGTTGCAGATGCAGCCACCGCCCGACTGGGCCACGCTGCCTGAATATGGCGCGGTGGTGGCCGCGGCATTCGGCCAGCGCCGCAAGACCCTGCGCAATGCGCTGTCGGCGTTGTTGAACGCCGGGCAGATCAGGGCCGCTGGCGTTGATCCCGCGGCGCGCGCCGAAACGCTGGCGCCCGAACAGTTTGGCCGGCTGGCGCAGGCTGCAGCCGGTATGCTTCACTGAACATTGCCAACCGCGGGGGGATGCATGGTCAGTTACAGCAGGATCGTCGCCGCCGTCGACCTGACCGATGACAGCCGCGCCGTGCTGGAGCGTGCCGCAGGTCTGGCGCGGCAGTGGCAGGCGCAGCTGCTGCTGGTGCATATCGTCGAATTCGTACCCATTGAACCCATGAGCGACTCACTGGTGCCGGTGGTACAGGTGGATGAGCGGCTGGTCGAACGGGCCCGCGCACAATTGCAAACGCTGGCCGGCGCCGCCGGCGTGCCGCCCGACTGCCTGCGCGTCACTAGCGGCAACGTCAAGATCGAACTGCTGCACATTGCGCGCGAGTGGCAGGCCGACCTGATCGTGCTGGGCAGCCGCGAGCGCCATGGGCTGTCCATCCTGGTCAATCTCACCGAAGACACCGTGCTGCACGCCGCGCCCTGCGATGTGCTGGCCGTTCGGGTGCGCTGATCCGGCCATGAAGAACCGGCACCTCGTCCATGTCGAAGTCGAGACCTCGTATCTCGAAGACAAGTCCGAGCCACTGGAACACCGCTTCGTGTTCGGCTACACCATCACCATTCGCAACGACGGCAGCGTGCCCGCCAAGCTGCTGACGCGGCATTGGATCATCACCGACGCCAACGGCCAGCGTAAGGAAGTCCACGGCGATGGCGTGGTCGGCGAACAGCCGCATCTGCAGCCGGGACAGGACTTCCGCTACTCCAGCGGCATGATCATCGAAACGCCGGTGGGCGCCATGGAAGGCAGCTACGAAATGATTGATGACGAGGGCGAACGCTTTGCCGCGCCGATCAAGGCGTTCCGGCTGGCGATGCCCGGCCTGCTGCACTAGGGAGGGTCCGCATTGGCGCACTGGGCCATCGGCGACCTGCAGGGCTGCTGTACCGAATTCGATGCGCTGCTGCAGGCCATCCGCTTCAACGCCGATCGCGACCGGCTGTGGCTGACCGGCGATCTGGTCAATCGCGGCCCGCGCTCGCTGGACACGCTGCGTCGCGTGCACCAGCTGCGCGACAACCTGGTCACCGTGCTCGGCAATCACGACATGCATCTGCTGGCGCTGGCGCATGTGCCCGGCGCCCGGCTGCGCAAGCACGACACGCTGGATGAAATTCTCGCTGCGCCCGACCGACGCACGCTGCTCGACTGGCTGCTGCAGCAACCGCTGGCGCATCACGATCCGTCGCGCAACACGCTGATGGTGCATGCCGGACTGGTGCCGCAGTGGAGCGTCGCGCAGGCGCTGCTGCTGGCCGCTGAAGTGCAGCGCGCGCTGCTGCTGGATCCAACCGCAACGCTGACCGGCATGTACGGCAACGAGCCGGATCGCTGGCAGGACTCGCTGCGCGGCATGGAGCGGCTGCGCTTCATCATCAATGCGCTGGTGCGACTGCGCGTGTGCAGCGCGGAGGGCCGCATCAATCTGAAATTCAAGGGCCCGCCGCGGCAGGCCGAGCCGCCCTGGCTGCCCTGGTTCGATGCGCCGGGGCGCGCCGCGGCCGGCACGCGCGTCGTGGCGGGCCACTGGTCTGCCGCGGGGCTGGTGCGACGCGCCGACCTGCTGACGCTGGATACCGGCTGCGTGTGGGGCGGCGCGCTGACGGCCGTGGATCTGGACGACGCGCAGCGTGCGCCGGTCAGCGTGCCCGGCAATCGCGAAGCATCAGGGGAGGCGGAATCATGAATGAGATCAACATCACCGGCGGTTGCCTGTGCGGTGCCGTGCGCTACCAGAGCCGTGCCGCGCCGACCACGGCGCGCTTCTGCTGGTGCCGGCTGTGCCAGTACCTCGGCGGCGGCAGCGGCACCGTCAGCGTGATCTTTCCGGTCGGGACCTTCAGCATCAGCGGCACGCCCACCGACTACCAGGATATCGCCGACAGCGGCAATCGCATGCACCGCATGTTCTGCGGCCGGTGCGGCACGCCCTTGTTCAGCACTGCCGAATCGCGTCCGCATCTGATCGTGGCGCGCGCCGGCACGCTGGACGACCCGGAAATCGCAAAACCCTCGATGACGATCTGGACTGCCTCAGCACCGAGCTGGGCCTGCATCAGCAGCGAGCTGCCGCAGATTCCCGGTCAGCCACCGCCGCCGGCTACTCCCAGCGCAGGGTAAGCACGCTGCTGGTCGCGGAATAAACGCCGGGCGGCAACGCCAGCGTCTGCGGTTCGCCGCTGTCCGCAATGGTGAACTGCAGGCGCTGCTCGCCGCGCACTTCCAGCTTATGGAAGCTGCCGGGCTGCACCGTGAACGCCAGACGCACCGGCCAGCCATTGGGCGGCTGCGAATGCAGCCGCAGCGCCCCGCCGCCCGACAGTCGGGTGAGGTCGAGACGCAGCGTATTGCGATCCCGGTACTGCAGCACTGCGGGCGCCGGGCCGGCGGTCCCTTCGATGACCAGCTCGGAAACCGGCACCGGCGCCGCCACGATCTCCTCACGCCAGGGCAGCGGCCAGCTCGAGGGCAGCAGTGTGCGCGTGGCGCAGGCCGTCAGTAACACCGCCACGACGATGAGGATGGAACGCATGGGGCGCATGGGCATGTGTGTACCATAGTGACCATCGCCAGCGGGCGGCAACTGTCGTGGATCATCGACATGAACGGCGTCACATGAGTGCACTGCAGACCATCGATTTTCAGCGCTGGATCAACGAAAACCGCGCGCTGCTGAAGCCACCGGTGGGCAACAAGGTGGTGTATCGCGATGGCGAATTCATCATCATGGTGGTGGGCGGGCCGAACTCGCGCAAGGACTTCCACGTCGATCCGGCCGAGGAATTCTTCTACCAGCTGGAAGGCGAGATGGTGCTGAGGCTGGTCGAGAACAGCCGGATCCGCGATCTGCCGATCCGCGCCGGAGAGATTTTCCTGCTGCCGCCCAACCTGCCGCACTCGCCGCAACGCATGGCCAACTCCGTCGGGCTGGTCATCGAGCGGCGCCGCCGTGCCGGCGAGCGCGACGGCCTGCAGTGGTACTGCGAACAGTGCAGCCGGCTGCTGTACGAAGAATTCTTCGAGCTCACCGACATCGAGACGCAGTTCCCGCCGGTGTTCGCGCGCTTCTTCGGCGACGAGACGCTGCGCACCTGCAGGCACTGCGGCGCGGTGATGCAGCCGCCGGCCCCGCCTGCCGCATGAGCGAGGCCAGCGCGTCGCAACCGGTTCGACTGCAGCTCGCGGGCGTCGAGCTGCGGCTGGATCTGGCGCGGGCGCACAGCCTCGCCATCGAGCAGCTTTTTGATGGTACGCAGCCGCGCTTCTTCGGCGCCGACGCGGCGCGCAGCGAACCCCTGCGCAGCGGATCATTCACCGGCCGTGTTGCCGCCGGCGCCAGCTGCAATTGCGCCACGCTGCACCTGACTCCGCATTGCAATGGCACGCACACCGAGTGCGTGGGTCATCTGACCGCCGAACCGCTGGATGCATTGCACGTGGTGCCCGCCGGTCTGCTGCCGGCGTTGCTGGTCAGCGTGACACCGCAGCGGGCGGCGGACAGTGGTGAGGGCAGCGATCCGGCGCCGCAGCCCGATGATGCGTTGATCACGCGCACTGCGCTGCGGGCGGCATGGCCGGCGCAATTGCCGTTTTCACCGCGCGCGCTGCTGATCCGCACGCTGCCCAATGATGCGGGCAAGCGCTGCCGCGATTACACGCAGGCGCCGGCCGCATTCCTGAGCCGTGAAGCCGCGCAACTGCTGGTGGAACGCGGCATCGAACATCTGCTGCTGGATGTGCCCTCGGCCGATCGCGGCGAGGACCAGGGGCGGCTGTGCGCGCACCGCATCTTCTTCGGCCTGCCGCCGGGCAGCGCGCGACTGGCCGATGCGCGGCGCGCGCAGTGCACGATCACCGAACTGGCCTTCATCGACGACACCCTCGCCGACGGCGCCTGGCTGATGGCCTTGCAGGTGCCGGCGCTGGCCGGCGATGCCCTGCCCTCGCGGCCGCTGCTGTACGCCGTGGCCACATCATGAATTTCGCGGCTTCCCTGGAACAGGCGCAGGCACTGGATGCCGCCGATCCGCTGGCTGCGATGCGCGGGCATTTCGCGCTGCCGGCCGATGCGCAGGGCCGGCCGCTGGTCTATCTGTGCGGCCACTCGCTGGGATTGGCGCCGCGCGCGGCGCGCGCACGCGTGCTCGAAGACCTCGCGGACTGGGAAAATCTGGGCGTGCTGGGCCATGCATCGGCGCGCCGCCCGTGGATCGACTACGCCGCAGGGCTGCAGGCCGACCTGGCGCAGCTCGCCGGTGCGCTGCCGGCCGAAGTGGCGGCGATGAATTCGCTGACGGTGAACCTGCATCTGCTGCTGGCCAGCTTCTATCGGCCATCAGGACCCAACGGCACACGCCGCAAGATCCTGATCGAAGCCGGCGCCTTTCCCTCCGATCGTCATGTCGTGACTTCGCAGCTGGCCTGGCATGGCGGCGATGCGCGCAACGATCTGCTCGAGGCTGCGCCGCGCGCGGGCGAGGACCTGCTGCGCAGCGAAGACATCGAAGCGCTGATCCACACGCATCGCGACGAGCTGGCGCTGGTGCTGTGGCCCGGCGTGCAATACCGCACCGGCCAGGCCTTCGATCTGGCGCGACTGGCCGCCGCCGCGCATCGCGCCGGTGCCATCCTGTGCGCGGACCTGGCGCATGCCATCGGCAACCTGCCGCTCTCGCTCCACGACTGGGAGGTCGATTGCGCGGCGTGGTGCGGCTACAAATATCTGAACGGCGGGCCCGGCGCATTGGGCGGCGTGTTCGTGCATCAGCGTCACGGCGACGATCGCACGCGCCCGCGTCTCTCGGGCTGGTGGGGACATGACCCCGCCACGCGCTTTCGCATGGCACCGCAGTTCGAAGCGGCCGCGGGTGCGGCGGGCTGGCAGCTCAGCAATCCGCCGATCTTTTCTTCCGCGCCGCTGCTGGCCTCGCTGGCGCAGTTCCGTTCCGCCGGCCTGCCCGCGCTGCGCGCCAAGTCATTGTTGTTGAACAGCTTCCTGCGCCTGCTGCTGGAGCAGCGCTGCGGCAGCGAAATGCACATCATCACGCCGGCGGCGCCCGCCGAGCACGGCTGCCAGCTGTCGCTGCGCATCGGCGGCGGCGCCGGGCGCGCGCGTCAGGTGAACGAGCGGCTGGTCACGCGCGGCCTGATCGCCGACTGGCGCGAGCCCGACATCGTGCGCCTCGCGCCGGTGCCGCTGTACAACCGCTTCGCCGACGCCTGGCTGGCTGTCGACACGCTGACCGACGTGTTGCGCATCACCGCCTGACGGCCATGAACGGCGCGGATCACGACACCATCCACATCGTCGGCGCGGGTCCGGTGGGCACGCTGCTGGCGCTGTTGCTGGCGCAACGCGGCCGACGCGTGCATCTGCACGAGCGGCGCGCCGACCCGCGCGTCACTGCGCCTGAACGCGGCCGATCAATCAACCTGGCGCTCGCGACGCGCGGCCTGCGCGCGCTCGAGGCCGCGGGCGCGCTGGAACGCATCCGGCCTGGCATGGTGCCGATGACCGGCCGCATGCTGCACGAAGGGAGCGGCGAGACGCGGCTGCTGCGCTACGGACAGCGTGCCGATGAAGTGATCTGGTCCATCAGCCGCGCCGACCTGAATCGCGAACTGGTGCGGCTGGCCGGCGAGCAGCCCCTGATCGGGATGAGTTTCAACCAGCACTGCATCGACGCCGATGCGGAGCGCAGCCGGCTGCGCTTTCAGGGTTCGGCAGCCAATGCCGAACACGAGGTCGCGGCCTGCATCATCATCGGCGCTGACGGTGCCGGCTCCGCCGTGCGCCAGGCCATGGCGGCGCGCGACCTCTGCCAGGCCAGCGAAGAACCGCTGGCGCATGACTACAAGGAACTGCACCTCGCCGCCGACGCAGCGGGTCGGCACCGCATGGAGCCGCATGCGCTGCACGTCTGGCCGCGCGGCGAGTTCATGCTGATTGCGCTACCCAACCACGATGGCAGCTTCACTGCGACACTGTTCCTGCCTCGCGAGGGCGCGGCCAGCTTCGCCCGCCTGGACAACGTGGCGCGTGTGCACGAGTTCTTCACCGCGCAGTTCCCTGATGTGCTGCCGTTGCTGCCCGATCTGGCGGCGCAGTTCGCTGCGCATCCGCGGGGTGAGCTGGCCACGCTGCACTGCTGGCCCTGGCATGCGGGCAACATGCTGCTGATCGGCGATGCCGCGCATGCCATCGTGCCCTTCCACGGCCAGGGGCTGAACTGCGGCTTCGAGGACTGCCTGGTGCTGGATGCATTGCTGGCCAATCAGCCGGATGCGGCGCAGGCCTTCGCGCGCTTCGAGGCCGAGCGGCGCATCAATACCGATGCCATTGCGCAGATGGCGCTGGAGAACTACCACGAGATGCGCGACACCGTGCGCTCGCCCGATTTCGAACGTCGCAAGCAACTGGGCAACGCGCTGGAACGGCTGTACCCGGACCGCTTCATTCCCCGCTACTCGATGGTGATGTTCCACCCCGGGATTTCCTACGTGGATGCCCTGCAGCGCGGCATTGCTCAGGAAAGGCTGCTCGACGTACTGCTGGCGCAGGGCATCGATCCGGACAGCGCGCTGGCCCGGCAGCTGCTGTTCGAAGCGGCGTTGTAGGGAGTCGGCGCCGGAATCGACTGGATGGCAGCCTAGGCGTTGGCGCGATTTTCCCCGGACTTGCGACGGCGCGCGGGCGCTTTCTGGCCCATCAGTTCATCCTTGCGCGCCTGCATCTGGCTACCCAGCAGTTGCAGGTCCATGTCGGAGTCTTTCGCTTCGGCGAACATGCCACCGCGCTGTTCCTCTTCCTTCACGTGGTGCTTGATCATCTCGGACAGCACCTTGACCTTCGCTTCGTAGTAGTCATCCTCGGGGCCGGAGTCTTCGATCTCGGCGATCAGGTTCTTCGCCCCCTTGTGTTCGACCTCCGCCTCGTGGTGCAGGTCCTTGTCGCCGGTGACTTCCAGGAACGCCGGATAGAAGATTTCCTCTTCAATCTGCGTATGCACCCGCAGCGCCTTGCAGATCTTCTGCGCCAGATCCCGCTTGCGGTCATCGGAACGCGCCTTCTCGAATTGTTCGAACCAGCCCTCCACCTCGCGGTGGTCGGCCTTCAGCAATTCGACGGCGTTGAGCGGCTTCTTGCCATTTGAACGTGCCATGGAATCCCCCTCGAGTGACGTGAGGGGACAGTGTGGGACCCGGGTTCACAGCTCCATGTAATCCGGGCGCTACACCTCGTGGAGGACAGCGCCGGGTCAGATCCAGCATCCGCCTAGGCGGTGGCTGCCCGATCCAGGGTGATGAAGCTCATCGCATACTCATGCCGTGCATCCGGCGCATGTTCACCTCGCTCCACTTCGCGCCAGGCTGACAGGTCCAGCTCCGGGAAGAACACGTCGCCCTCCGCGTCCGCATGCACCCGCGTCAGATACAGGCGATCGGCACGCGGCAGCGCCAGCCGGTAGATCTCGGCGCCGCCGATGACGCACAGTTCGGCCGCGCCCTTGCACAGTTCAACGGCGTGATCCAGTGAGCGCACCACCTCCACCCCGTTCACCGGCGCACGTTCGGCATGCGTCAGCACCAGATTGCGCCGTCCCGGCAGCGCGCGGCCGATCGAGGCGAAGGTGCGCCGGCCCATCAATATGGGCTTGCCGATGGTGATGGCCTTGAAATGCTGCAGGTCGTCGGGCAGATGCCAGGGCAGCGCACCACCGCGCCCGATCACGCCATTGGTGGCCACGGCTGCGACCAGCGCGATGCGCATGCGCTACAACTCGATCTGCGTGGCCAGCACGACGACGCGCCGTTCCGGCATGCGGAAGAACTCGGCGGCCTGTGTGCTGCGTCGTTGCATCCAGGCAAACAGGCGACGACGGAAGCCGTCGTAGCCGCTGCGCGGCCGTGGCACCACCAGATGCCAGCCGAGAAAGAAGGAGCAATCGTCCGCGATCAGCTTCAGGCCGCGCGCGCGGCATTGCTTCAAGGCCTCGCTGACATCCGGCGTTTCCATGAAGCCGAAGCGCGCCGTCACCTTGTGTACGTCCGGAAACAGCTGCTCGAAGCGCACGCGGTCGGCCGGATCCTGGCGCGGTGAACGGATGATCTCCAGGTTCAGCAGGATGATGCGTTCATGCGCCACATGGTTGTGTTCGAAGTTGCGCATGAAAGCCGTGGGCACGAAGCGCGGGTCGCTGGCCAGGAACACCGCGGTGCCGGGCACTCGCGTGACCTGCTGCAGCAGTTCAGGCAGTTTCGTCAGTGGCACCGCGACGTCGCGCAGCGCGGCGCGCAGCAACCGGCGGCCCATGCGCCAGGTCATGAAGATGCCGAACATGCAGGCCGCCAGCAGCAGCGGCACCCAGGCGCCCTGCGTGAACTTGGCCAGGTTGGCCAGCAGATACACGCTGTCGATCAGCAGCAACGTGCCGAACACCGGGATCACCGCCCACAGCGGCCAGCGCCAGCGGCGTCGCGCCAGCAGCGCGCCCAGCACGCCGGTGATGAACATGGTGCCGGACACGGCGGCACCGTAGGCCGCGCCCAGCGCGGACGAGGAACCGAAGGCCAGCACGAATACGCACACCATGATGAACAGCAGCACGTTGACGATGGGCACGAAGATCTGGCCGTGTTCGCGCGCCGAGGTCTGCAGGATGCGCATTCGCGGCAGCAGGTCGAGCTGGATGGCCTGGCGCGTCACCGAGAAGGCGCCGGTGATCGTCGCCTGCGACGCGATGATGGCCGCAGCCGTGGCCAGCGCCACCATGGCCGGCAGCCAGTTGCTGTCGATCAATGCAAACAGCGGCAGATGCGCGGCCGCGGGGTTGGACAGGATCAGCGCACCCTGGCCGAAGTAGCTCAGCAGCAGCGCCGGCCACACCATCACGAACCAGGCCACACGCACCGGACCGGCGCCGAAATGGCCCATGTCGGCATACAGCGCCTCACCGCCGGTCAGAGTCAGGAACACGCCACCCAGGATGGCCAGCGACAACAGCGGATGCTGCCCCAGCAACGCCATGCCGAAGCGCGGGTCCAGCGCCTGCAGCACCTGCGGATTGCGCACGATGGCGTGAAAGCCGGTGGCCGCCAGCGTGACGAACCAGACCAGCATCACCGGGCCGAACAGCCGGCCGACGCGTTCGGTGCCTCGGCTCTGGATGGCGAACAGCACCACGATGACGATCAGCGTGACCGGCAGGATGGCGCCGTGCGCCGCCGGGCTGATCAGCTCCAGCCCTTCGACGGCGCCGAGCACGGTGATCGCCGGCGTGATCAGCGCATCGCAGTAGAACAGCGCCGCGCCCAGCACCGCCAGCGCCATCACCGGACGCGCCCAGCGCGCCGCATCGCCGAGTTGTTCCTGCACCAGCGTGTACAGCGACAGGATGCCGCCTTCACCGTGATTGTCGGCCCGCAGGATCAGCACCACGTACTTCAGCGTGATGATGATCAGCAGGCTCCAGAACATCAGCGACAGCACGCCGAGCAACGCTGCAGCGCCGGCCTCGACGCCCCCCGCGGCGTTCAGCGAGGTCTCCAGCGCATACAGCGGACTGGTGCCGATGTCGCCATACACCACGCCCATCGCACCGAGTACGGCGCCACCGGTCAACTTCCTGTTCGACATCGATGGCTCCCTGCCGCGTCAGACGCGGCGCACGCGCCGTTTACTGCCAGGTTTCGCGCGCACCGCGCGCTTCTTGCTGCGTTTCTTGCTGCGTTTCCGGGGCCGCTTGGCCGGCCACAGCATGGTGCCGCGGCAATTCCCGGCGCCGCAGCGGCAGGCGAAGATTTCATCCACGTTGGGTGGATCGTCGTCGTCGCGTCCGATCGAGTAGTCGTACTTCAGTTCCTCGCCGGGCTGAATGGTGCGTAGCGCCTCGATGAACACGCGCCGGTTCTCGGTCACTGACTCGCAGTTCGGATCGCAGCCATGGTTGATGAAGCGCGCGTCGTTGCCGTCCACCGAGGCATCGATGACGATGCTGCGATCGACGATGAACAGGAAGGTGTGGTTGTCGGCCGTGTCCTTGCTCTCGTAGCGCCGATCTGCTTCCTTGTGCGACACGCGGTCGCCCAGGTATTCGGTGATGCGGGTGCCCTTGCGTATCTTGCGTGTCGCGAATGCGCCCTTGCCATGCACACGTGAGCGGCGCACCTTGAAGAAAGGCTCCTTGCTGGCGGCGCTCATACGGCCACCGGGGCCTTGATGGCCGGATGAAACTGGTAGTCCACGAATTCAAAGTCCTCATACTGGTAGTCGAAAATGCTGGCGGGCTGGCGCCGGATCGACAGGCGCGGCTGCGGCAACGGCTCGCGTGTCAGCTGCAGGTCGGCCTGCGCGAAGTGATTCAGGTACAAATGCGTGTCACCGCCGGTCCAGATGAAATCGCCGACGGCCAGCCCGGCCTGCTGCGCCATCAGGTGTGTCAGCAGCGCGTAGGAGGCAATGTTGAAGGGCACGCCGAGAAAAATGTCCGCGCTGCGCTGATACAGCTGGCAGCTGAGCCTGCCGCGGGCCACATGGAACTGGAACAGCGCATGGCAGGGCTGCAGCGCCATCTTCGACAGCTCGCCCACATTCCAGGCGCTGACCAGGATGCGGCGTGAATCCGGATTATTGCGGATCAGCTGCAGCGCCTCGCTGATCTGGTCGATGTGGCGGCCATCGGCCGCGTCCCAGGCACGCCACTGATGGCCGTACACCGGCCCCAGCTCACCGTTGGCGTCGGCCCACTCATCCCAGATGGTGACGCCGTGTTCGCGCAGGTAGGCGGTGTTGGTGTCGCCACGCAGGAACCACAGCAGCTCATGCACCACCGCTTTCAGATGGATCTTCTTGGTGGTCACCAGCGGAAAGCCGGTGGCGAGATCGAAGCGCAGCTGCGCGCCGAAGATCGAGCGCGTGCCGGTGCCGGTGCGATCACCCTTTTCCGCGCCCTGCTCTCGCACCTGCCGCAGCAGCTGCAGGTACGGCTTCATTGCGCGGCCGTGTAATTGCCCGATGGCTCGCGGCGTCGCCAGGCCAGCACGGCCAGCACCACCCCACCGATCAGCATGGGCAGTGACAACAACTGGCCCATCGTCAGCCAGCCGCTGGCGAAGTAGCCGATCTGTTCATCGGGAATGCGCACGAACTCCACCACGATGCGCGCCAGCGAATAGAGGATCAGGAACAGCGCCGAGGCCGCGTAACGCAGCCGCGGCCGCGAGGTGAACCACCACAGGATGATGAACAACAGCAGTCCTTCAAGCGCCGCCTCGTACAGCTGCGAGGGATGGCGCGCCACCGGCGGGCCGCCGCCCGGGTCCGGCACCAGCATGGCCCAGGGCACGGTGGTGGGCGCGCCCCACAGCTCGCCATTGATGAAATTGCCCAGACGCCCGGCGCACAGCCCGATGCCAGGCAACGGCGCGCCGAAATCGAACACGTCGAAGACGCGACGGCCGCGCTGGCGCGCGAAGATGGCCAGGGCCACCAGCACACCGCACAGCCCACCGTGGAAGGACATGCCGCCCTCCCAGATCTTCAGCGGATACCACAGGTCGGCGCGCCACAGCGCCGTGCCATAGAACAGCACATAGCCGATGCGTCCGCCGACGATGGCGCCGAGCATGGCGTAGAAGACGAAATCGTCGACGTCCCGTGCATTCCACGTGGAGCCGGGCGCCGCGGCGCGACGGCGCGCCAGGAACCAGGCGGCCCCGAAGGCCACCAGATACATGATGCCGTACCAGTGGATGCGGATCGGTCCGAGGTGCAGCGCGACCGGGTCGATATTCGGATAGCTCAGCATGGGGCGCGACGATTCTAGCCGGTTTGCGACCGGCTCACTCGCGCAATACGCGGCAGAAGAATGCCTTCAGATAACGGGTTTCCGGAATGGCCGGATGCACCGGGTGATCCGGCGACTGCCCGCCCGCGACCAGGATCTGCGCAAAGCGCCCGGAGTTGCGCGCCGCGGCCTGGATCAGCTCCACCAGCTCCTGGGCCCCCAGATGGAACGAACAGGAGCAGCTGACCAGCAGCGCATCGCGCTCCAGCAGGCGCATGGCCAGCTGGTTGAGCTTGCGGTAGGCCGCCTGGCCGCGCGGGATGTCCTTGCGTCGTTTGATGAAGGCCGGCGGGTCCAGCACCACGGCATCGAAGCGCTCGCCGTCGCGCAGCAACTGATCCAGCACGTCGAAGACATCGCCTTTCACCGTCTTCAGGCTGTAGCCATTGGCCACGGCATTGCGCTGGGCCACGGCCAGCGCGGTCTCGGAAGAATCCACGCAGATCACTTCGCGCGCGCCGGCGCGCAGCGCGGCCAGTGCCCAGCCACCGGCATAGCTGCACACATCCAGCACCCGCGCATTGGGCGGCAGCAGGCGGCGCAGCGTGTCGCGGTTGGCGGTCTGGTCGTAGAACCAGCCGGTTTTCTGCGCACCGGCCATCGGCACCGTGAAGCGCAGATCGCCCTCCAGCACCGTCAGTGCCTCGGGCGGCTTGCCGATGGCCGTCAGCTGCTGCTTCGGCAGTGCTTCGAGGTCGCGCGCCGAGCCATCGTTCTTCCACAGCAACGCCGCCGGCTGCAGCAGCTCGGCAATCGCCGCCTCGATCTCCGGGCGCAGTGTCTCCATGCCCACGGTGGCGATCTGCCCCACCAGCACGTCGCCGTAGCGATCCAGCACCAGGCCGGGCAGGCCATCGGATTCGCCGAACACCAGCCGGTAGTACGGCGCGCGATACAGCCGCTCGCGCAACGCCAGCGCCATCTTGAGCCGGTGCAGGTACAGCGATTGATCGGGGAGCGGCACGGCTTCGCGACTGATGATGCGCGCGCAGATCAGCGCATGCGGATTCACGTAGGCGATGCCGAGGAACTGGTCGCGATCGGAGTGGACCTGCGCCAGCGCGCCGGGCGCGAAGTCCGGCAAGGGCGTGGCATCGCTGTCGATCTCGTTGGAAAACACCCACATGTGGCCGACGCGCAAGCGGCGGTCTTCGCCCCGCTTCAACCGCAGCACGGGCAGGCCTTTCGAGGTCGATGTGGCTTGAGCGGAATCTGCTGCGTTCATCGTGGGCGCGTATTCTACTCAGCCATGAACCGTCTCGCCCATGAAACCAGCCCCTACCTGCGCCAGCACGCCGACAATCCGGTGGACTGGTATCCGTGGGGCACCGAGGCGCTGCAACGCGCCCGCGAGGAGCGCAAGCCCATCCTGCTGTCGGTGGGCTACGCCGCCTGCCACTGGTGCCATGTCATGGCACACGAATCCTTCGAAGATGCGGCCACCGCAGCGCTGATGAACCGGCATTTCATCAACATCAAGGTGGATCGCGAGGAACGCCCGGACCTCGACCGCCTGTACCAGCTGGCGCAGCAGATGCTGAGCGGTCGGAGCGGCGGCTGGCCGCTGACCATGTTCCTGATGCACGGCGACCAGCGGCCCTTCTTCGGCGGCACTTACTTTCCGAAAACGGCGCGCTACGGCATGCCCGCCTTCGGCGACCTGTTGCTGAAGGTCGCGGACCACTACCGCGACCATCAGGAGCAGCTGGCACACAGCGCTGCCTCGGTGGCCGATGCGCTGGCCGACATGAACCCGCCGCCGGCCCCAGCCGACGCGCTGAACGACGAGCCGCTGCGTGCCTGCCGCGCGCAGCTGGAACGTACGCTGGACCCCCAATGGGGTGGCTTCGGCCAGGCGCCGAAATTTCCGCATGCCGCACTGCTGCAGCGACTGCTGCGCGACTGGCATGCCAGCGCGGGCGATGTGGCGCCCGACCTGCAGGCGCTGTACATGACCACGCTGACGCTGACGCGAATGGCCGAAGGCGGCCTGTTCGACCAGCTCGGCGGCGGCTTCTACCGTTATTCGGTGGACGAGCGCTGGGCCATCCCGCATTTCGAGAAAATGCTGTACGACAACGCCACGCTGCTGCCCGCCTACGCTGAAGCCGCGCTGGCCACCGGCGAGCCGCTGTACGCCAGCGTCGTCGATCGCACGGTGGACTGGCTGCTGGCCGAGATGCGCGCGCCGGACGGCGGCTTCTACTCCAGCCTTGATGCCGATTCCGAGGGCCATGAAGGCCGCTACTACGTCTGGGAGGCGGCGCAGCTCGACGCCCTGCTTGAGGCCGATGAGAAAGCCGTGGCCGTCGCGCGCTTCGGCTTCGACGCGCCGCCCAATTTCGAGGGCCACGCTCATCACGCCATCGTGGCACGCAGCCTCGAGCAGATCGCGACGGAACAGCAGCGCAACGTGGCTGACACCGAAGCGCTGCTGGCGAGCGCCACGCGCAAGCTGCTGGCTGCACGTGCGCGCCGCGTGCGCCCGGGCCTGGATGACAAGCGGCTGACCAGCTGGAATGCACTGGCCATTCGCGGCCTGGCCATCGCCGCACGTTGCCGGCAGCGCAATGACTGGGCGGAAGCCGCGGGCGAAACGCTGGATTTCCTGCGCCGTGAGCACTGGCGCGACGGCCGGCTGCGGGCCACCAGCGCCGGTGGCGAGGCGCGACTGGCCGCCTACCTGGACGATTACGTCTTCCTCGCCGACGCCATCCTCGAACTGCAGACCGTGCGCTTCAAGGCCGATGAACTGACCTTCGCGGTGGAACTGATCGAAGTGGTGCTGAAGCACTTCGCCGACGCTTCGGCCGGCGGCTTCTTTTTCACCGCCGACGATCACGAGACGTTGATCAGCCGACCCAAGTCATTCAGCGACGACGCGCTGCCGGCCGGCAATGGCGCGACCGCCTGGGTGCTGCAGCGGCTGGGCTGGCTGCTGGGTGAAACGCGTCATCTCGAAGCCGCCGAAGCCACGCTGCGCGCCGCCTGGCCCGCGCTGGCGCGCTATCCGCATGGCCACGCCACGTTGCTGGCCGCGCTCGAGGAATACCTGCTTCCCACCGAACTGGTGATCCTGCGTGGGCCATCGCAGATCATCGAACCGTGGCGCAAGCAGCTCGCTGCCGTTTACGCACCGCGCCGTTGGGTGCTGGCCGTGTCCGATGATGCGTCCGGCGCACTGCCCGCCGCGCTGGCCGACAAGCCCTCGCAACCCGACGGCGTGGCCTATGTGTGCCGTGGCTCGACCTGCTCGCCACCGCTGACCAGCCTCGCAGAGATTGCCGCCACACTCGCGGCGCCTGATCCAAAGGGTTGATCGAGCCGCGCTCGCGCCGTCGCGCGACGGAGGGAAGCGAATGCGATGCGCCGAGTCCGGGCGCAGGCGGCGAGCACCGCGACGCGAAGATCTGCCATTGAGAAAACGGTCGCGAGCGCGGCTAGATCACCGCGCCGGTATCCCCCGCGAACCGGTTGACCGCCACGACCGTGGCCTTCGGAAAGAAATTGAACTCCGACGCGCTGGCCCAGGTGTAGGCACCCATGGCGCGGCCGACGATCAGATCGCCGGCCTTGAGTTCAGGCAGCATCAGGTTCTCGGCAATCACGTCGATGCTGTCGCAGGTGGGCCCGGCCAGCACCGAGGGCAGCAGCGGCTCGCCCTGCTTCAGGGCCTCGACCGGATAACGGGCGTGATCGTACAGCTGCCCCGAGTACGAGCCGTACAGGCCATCGTCGAGGTAGTACCACCAGTGGCCCTCGCGGCGCGCGCGACCCATCACGGTGGCCACGCCCATGGCCGCGGGACCGGCGATGTAGCGGCCGGGCTCGGCAATGATGCGCAGGCGCTTGGGCAGCTGTGCCAGTGCACGGCGGATCGGCGCGCAGAAGCGGCCGATCTCGGGGGTGCGCTGCGTGTATTCGATCGGGAAGCCGCCGCCGATATCCAGCGTGTCCAGGGTGCCGAGCTTGCTGCGGCGCGCCTCGGCCAGCAGCCGCCCGCAGGCTTCGATGGCTTCGACGTGCTTGAGCGCGTCGGGCGCCTGCGAACCCACGTGGAAGGAAAAACCCTGCACGTCGATGCCGAGCTCCGCGGCCAGCGTGGCCAGCGCCACCGCATCCTCGGGATCGCAGCCGAACTTGCGCGACAGGTCGCACACCGCGCCGGGGCTGCGGAACGACACGCGCAGCAACAGCGCCACGCGCTGCGCGTAGGGCTTGAACTTGCGCACCTCATCCGGATTGTCGGCGACGAAAATACGCACGCCGTAATCCAGCGCATTGCGGATATCCACGTCGCGCTTGATCGGATGCGTGTGGATGCAGCGCGCGGCATCCACACCCAGCTTGCGCGCCAGCTGCACCTCACCGGTGGTCGCCAGGTCCAGCCAGCCGCCCAGGTCGACCACGCTCTGCACGATGGCCGCATGCGGCAGCGGCTTCAGCGCGTAGTGCAGGTCCACGCCGGGCAATGCGCGCTGCAGCTTGCGGTACTGGGTGCGAACCCGTGCGCAGTCGACGATCAGCAGCGGCGAACCGAACTCGGTCACCAGCCGCCGCACCTGCTCCGGCTCGAAGGGATCAATCTGTCTGCGCATCAGGGCAGCACGCCCGCGGCCATCGAATCGCCGGCATCCTCATGCGCGGCCACCGCCGAGGCACGCGTGATGCGATCGCGCACCGCGTCCCAGCGCTCATCGCCGGGCACTTCCTGCACCAGGATGCGCGCGCAGCCGGCCTTGTCCAGCGCGCGCAGATTGGCATACAGATCATGGGCATAGGCATCGACGCGCGTACCGGCATTGATCCAGGTGACGTACTGATAGGTGGCCAGCGGCGGCCGCTGTGCCAGTACCGCAATGCGCTGGCCGCCATCCGAAAGACTGTCGGCCAGACGGTCCAGATCACCGCCGGGCACCACGCTGAGCGGCGTCACCGGCGCGTAATGCGCCTGCTGCGAACCGGGCACGCGCGGCGAACTCTGCACCGGCCCCACCGCCACATCGCTGACCACACGGCGCAACTGCGTCAGGCTGATGCTGCCGGGTCGCAGCAGACGCACGACCTCGCCGCTGCAATCGACGATGGTCGATTCCAGTCCCAGCTTGCATTCGCCGCCATCGAGGATCACCGGCACGGCATCGCCGAATTCGTCGCGCACATGTTCGGCCCGCGTCGGACTGACATGGCCGTAGCGGTTGGCCGAGGGTGCGGCAATGCCGCCGCCAAAGGCCGTCAACAGCTGCTGCGCCATCGGATGCGAGGGCACGCGCACCGCCACGGTGGATTGCCCGCCGGTGACCAGATCCAGCACCTTGTCAGCGCGCGGCAGCACCATGGTCAGCGGTCCCGGCCAGAAACGCGCCGCCAGCTTCTCGGCCGCCACCGGCATGTTGCTGACCCAGCGATGCAGGAAGCGTGGGCTGTCCAGATGCACGATCAGCGGGTGATTGCGCGGCCGGCTCTTGAGCTCGAATACCCGCTGCAGCGCCGAGGCATGCTGGGCGTTGGCGCCGAGGCCGTACACCGTTTCGGTGGGAAAGGCGACCACTTCACCGTCGCGCAGGGCCTGCACGGCGGTGTCGAGTTCGAGCTGTGTCGCGCGTACGGTCCTGACCATGGCGCGAATTGTAGCAACGCGCGCGCCCTACTCGAGGGAATGACGCTCCCAACCGTCCGCAGTGCGACGGAGTTCATAGGCTGGCCAATAATGCTTGTCGAGCTTGAGGGTCATCACTTCGGGCGCGCCGTTCCAGCCCACGGTCTTCAGGCGCAGCGAGGTGCGGTCGGCGCGACCGGTCACCAGCCGGACAAAGCTGTCCAGATCGGGTGTGGGCTGGCCATCGACCTCCACGATGCGCCGGCCCGGCTGCAGTCCGAAACGGGTGGCCGGAGAGCCGAAGGCGTAGTAGGCGATGTACAGTCCTTCGGGGCTGAGGCCGCGCTGCGCGCTGATGGCCCGATGCGGCGCCTGCAGCGTGGCGCCCGCCCA
>Ga0190271_10000246_pt1 | contig 26683 bp, 18 predicted proteins | sample Popmic356T_FD_133747 | JGI IMG/M metagenome (GOLD analysis project Ga0190271, IMG submission 133747) | Populus adjacent soil microbial communities from riparian zone of Weber River, Utah, USA - 356 T | ecosystem: Environmental > Terrestrial > Soil > Riparian zone | place: USA: Utah | collected...
ATACAATTTATTAATTAACGAAAAACCGGAGTCTTATGTAAAAATGGATGATGTAAGATGGATGATGGACGTAAAGCCTATGTACTTACACCAGCCAAACAACGCTTCTCCTCCCCTCTCTGGAGAGATTTGTGAAAAAAAATAGATTGAAGTTATACTTCATCCGATAGCCAGAGCTAGACAACTCCCTAACTTTGCCTCTTTGCGCCATTACTTAGCGGTCTTTGCGGTAAAAACAAAGATATTAGCTCTTTTGATCTGCATACGCAACATCATAAAGATGATTTGGCTTTAAATAGATCACATTATTTTGAAAATCAAAAACCGTATTAAATCTCTTCAGAATATCGGTTCCAAGGTAATGAACGCTAACGCCAGGCATGGGCTTATTTTGTTCCATCACTTGTGCAGGAACATTTTTAAGTTCAAAGTTGCCAATCTTCAAACTTTGCAGCTTTACTGTGGTTACCGGCACTTCGTTACCCCTTGTTCCATGCATCATTACCTTTTTGATCACTTCCATCTTTTCGGTTGGAAACTTCATTTCCCGCAGCAAATCGTTATCAAGCATAGCCGTACGCTGGTAACCTAAATCAACCATAAAAAGGCTTTTATTTTTAATTCCGCTTTGAGAAATTTCACTTTCGATAAAAGGTTTGTTTTTGATATAGGTGATCTTAAAACGGGTGTATTGTTTATCCTGTAAAATCTCCTTTGGCATGGTAGAATGCACCATCATTTTGTTCTGATCATAATCCAGGGCTACAATCATGCCGTCGAATATATCCCACCCCAGCAGTCCGTCGGTTTCGTTGCCTGCTAATTCTATGTCAAAAATCTTGCTCTTGTAGGTATGGTTTCCAATTTTTATACCGTATTCTGCGTCGTAAAGTTTGAGTTTCGATTTCACCTTTTTCGACAGTGCGGCGTTGGTAAGGTCTATGTCATTTGCACCTGAATCAAAATTCAACAACAGCGAGTCTGTGCCATTTAAAACGACCGGCAAAAAATTCGTATTGAATTTATTAACGAAAAAAGGTAATGAGTCGTGAATTTCGGGCGATACTTTACTGAAGTTTTTTAATGCAGGGGCAGTAATTTGAGTAAGGCACGAATCTTTGCCGTTTAATAAAACAATAAATTCCTTTTTCTGCCCCGGACTAATGCTAAAAACGATTGAATCAATATCGGTTTTAAATTTTACGCGTTTAGATTTTGTGAACTTACCGGTTGTAAAAACATCTGGTTTTATTTTGGGATTGATGTACCAGTTTGATACTGCGTTCTCCTGTTCGTAAATTTTTGCCTGGCCAGCACTTGCCTTTACAACTGGCAATTTCTTTTGAGCGAAAGTATAAAAGGGCAGTAAAGCGGTTAAAAGGAGTAATATTCGTTTCATGAGCGGCTAGTAGATGTAATGGTTTAAGTTTTGCAAAAAATTGATGGCCACTACCAAAAATTAAAGATAAAAATAATTACAAATGATTATAAGCCGCTATTGATTTAATTTTCTAAGTGCTTTCTCTTCCGTCATCTTTCTCAAACGGGCAAGTCAACAATAAGTCGCGTTCAACCCCTTAACTTGTCGTTTTTGCACGTTAATCCTTATGTAGCTTTAGTATATCTTTGAATATACTAAATCATAAACCATATGGCAACTCAAATTTTCGTAAACCTGGCTGTTAACGACCTTGACAAATCGGTGGAATTTTTCACCAAACTCGGATATACTTTTAATCCCAAATTTACCAATGAGAAAGCAACCTGCATGATCATCAGCGATACTATTTATATCATGCTGCTGACCAGAACCTTTTTTCAAACGTTTACCGAAAAAGAAATTATAGATGCACACAAAACAATAGAAACTTCCATTGCCATATCGGCCGAGAGTAAAGATGCGGTTAACGAAATGATAGACAAAGCGGTAGCAGCTGGCGCGACGATACCTAATCCGGCTACCGATTATGGTTTTATGTATCAGCATAGTTTTGATGATCTTGATGGTCACCATTGGGAATATGTATGGATGGACCCGAACGGCATGCCTGAACAGCAGGGTTAATTTATATGCGATTTTAAGAGCCTGTTTAAATTTTTATAAAAAATTAGCCTTTTGCTATCACAATGAGGGTAGTCGATTGCTTTATTAATGTGTTGAATGGCCTTCGACTACGCTTCCATTGACAGAATTCACTAGCACGACCGTCATTCCCGCGCAGGCGGGAATCTTAAAGCACTTGCATTACGATTCCCAATCAAGTTGGGAATGACGATCTCGCGCAGCCTACTATTTGCCAAAAAGATCTGTCTTTAATATTGATTTTATGAAATAATTATCCTTCAGACTGACGTATGAAATAACTTTTATTTTAATTTTAAACAGGCGCTAAGTATAAAAGCAAGCGACGGATTTTACCGGGTTTGCTTTTTTTGTTTGAACTGTTCTGTATGCGGTACTTATCTTCTGTAAGCTGAACGAATAACGAGCCGTTTCGCTCTACACTGATGTCCTACTTCGAGTGTTAAGCCAGGTTATTGTGTTTAAGTTACTTTTTTGTTACCTTCGATTTCAACTAACTTCTGATTTTCTTGAGAAAAATAGCCATCACTGATGAAAAAGAACTGCTGCGAAAGTTGCGGGATGGGGACGAATCTGCATTTAAAGAAATATATAAATGTTATGCACAGCGCCTGGTTTCAAAATTGATTCAGATTTTAAAATCAGAAGAAATAGCTAAAGACATCCTCCAGGACATCTTCATGAAGATATGGGAAATTCGTAAAACAATAGATCCCGAACTTAGTTTTGGCGCGTTGCTCTATAAAATGGCAGCAAACCTTTCAAAAAATGCTTTTAGGAGAAATATTTATGACCAGCTTATGCGGAGTGAAATCGATCCGGATGTAGCTTACAATCCTATGAATGATGCAGACGATGCATCGCAAACTAAAGCATTGCTGGACATGGCTTTGAGTAAACTGACGGAGCGACAGCGAAAGGTTTATGTCATGCATAAGTTAGAAGGGCGGAGTTATCAGGAAATTAGTGATGAGTTGAAGATTAGCGCATCTGCTATCAATCACCATATTCAGGAGGCCAATAAAAGGGTGAGGCTTGCACTAAAATCCAAGCATTTTGAACTTTTATTATGCTTACTTCCAATTTTTTTCAAAAATAATTGATTTAGGGGTGCTATTTTTTATTTTTCGTGTGTATTCATTATATGCTGTGGATAAAACAGCCTATTTAGATGGACGAAAAGACTAAAGTTGAACTTTTATTTGAAAAATATACAAATAATACCATCAATGATGAGGAATTATTTCAATTACACTCATTTTTTCAGACAGGAAATAACGAGGAGCAATTAAACAGATTACTTCAAGCGCATTTTGCGTCTGATGTTCCTTCAGATATACCTAATGAAAGATCTGCTGAAGTAGCGGATTTGGCCTGGATTGAAATTCAACAAAACATAGGCTTGAAAAAACCCACATTGATGGGCAGAATTTCCTGGATCACTAAAGTAGCCGCTGCGGTACTTATTTTTGTATCCTTATCTGTATATTTTATTTTAAAAAATGATTCGGCTGATAAACTAGCCTCAAAGAATTACATTACTGATATACAACCCGGAACCAACCGCGCATCTTTAATTTCATCGAAAGGTACAGTATATCAGTTGAACGGCGAAAAACAAGAGATTATTACCAAAAATGGGATTGTCCGCTATAAAGATGGAACACTGGTTGAAAATGAAGAGTCAGATCAGCATCTTACCTTAAGTACTCCAAAAGGGGGACAATATTCTGTCACCTTAAGTGATGGTACCAAAGTATGGCTTAATGCAGCCTCGTCATTATCTTACCCGGCAAGCTTTACCGGTAAAGAAAGAAGGGTTGAACTTGTTGGTGAGGCTTATTTTGAAGTACATCATAATGCCAGCCAGCCATTTATTGTGAGCACCAGGGGACAGCAGATAAGGGTTTTGGGAACCAGCTTTAATGTCAACGCTTATCAGGATGAAAATAAAACGGTTACCACTTTAGTCAATGGCCGCGTACAACTTAGCAGAGATGGCAAAAACGAGGCACCGCAACTGCATCCAGGAGAACAGTCTGTACTCGCAGGTGCTGGTTTCGAAATTGCAGAAGTTGACGCAAGTTTATTTATTGCCTGGAAAGACGGTCAGTTCCGTTTTAAAGCAACCCCATTAACCGAGGTGATGCGGCAGGTTGAACGTTGGTATAACCTGGATGTCGATTACACCGGAATTCCTGCTGATATACAGATTCATGCATCAATCAGCAGAGATAAAAAATTATCAGCAGTATTACACGCACTCGAAAAAATAACGGATTTAAAATTTGATATCAAAGGAAGGAGTGTAAAGCTTATGCGCTAGAATTTACCATGTAATTTTCGGCATCTGTTTAAAAAGGCTGACGGTGTGGGCACACCATCAGCTGTGATAGATAGATCCGATTCAGAGAATAACCAACAAACCATTCAAACAAACTAACTAACCTTACAAAAATATGAACTATTTCCTTATCCACAAGGACAAAGGGAGGCGTGTGCCGTCTGAACCAGGCGATACTGTAACCAGCAGAAGCACATCACCATTTATTGTTAAATTTATTTTCATCTTCCTGGCTTTTTTCGCGATACAGCTTGGCAGTAAATTAAGGGCGCAAACGGTTTCAATTAATTTAAAAGATGCGCCTTTCGTACAGGCAGCAGAGGCCATCAGTAAGCAAACGAAATATGATTTTTCCTACAACGACCGGATTTTAAAAAAAGCCAAACCGGTTACCTTAAAGCTTGTTAACGAACCGTTAATCAATGCATTACGAAAATTGTTCGCTGAACAACCGCTCACCTACGAAATCAAAGACCGTATAATTATCATACTGGATAAGAGCACATCTGCTCCTTCTGGTTTGACAGAGACTCCGGTAGAGGGTAGAGTGACTACAGAGGAAGGTAAACCGTTGGACGGGGCTACAATTAAAGTTAAAGGTTCAAATTTTTCAACCAGAACAGACGAAAATGGGAAATTTGTAATTCCTACCCAGTACGCCAACTCCACTCTTGAGATCCATCACCTGGGCTATGCCAAATTGGAAGTCAATGCAATACGGGCCAGAACGGTTACACTGGAACTTATTTCTTCAACCCTTAACGAAGTAACCATTGTTAACACGGGTTATGAAAAGATTGACAGCAGAAAGCTGACAAGTGCAGCAACTACCCTTAAAATGGATAGCATACTTACCCCTGGAATCAATACCATTGATAAATTATTAGAAGGCAGGGTTCCCGGAATGATCTTTATGGAAAACTCTGGTCAGGTGGGTGCCGCGCCCAGATTAAGAATTCGGGGAACATCAACGATTTTGGGAAACAGAGAACCGCTATGGGTATTAGACGGAATTGTATTGACCGATCCGGTTAATGTAAACCCACAACAAATCAATGACCTTGACTTTGTAAATTTATTGGGTAATGCAATTGCAGGTCTAAATCCTCAGGATATTGAACAAATTGATGTGCTTAAGGATGCATCGGCGACAGCACTTTATGGTGCGAAAGCAGGTAACGGCGTGATTGTAATCACAACAAGAAAGGGTAAAGTTGGCAGACCTGTAATCTCTTACTTTGGTACGACCAGTTTCTCAAGACACCCCAGGTACTCGGATAAAGGCATGTACATGATGAACTCGCAGGAGCGTATGGATGTCTCTAAAGAGATGATCGAACGAGGGATGCAGTACAACGGTTTAACGCAGTTTACAGGTTACGAAAAAGCACTACAAGACTATTATGCAGGTAATATAAAATACGATGAATTTAAGCAGTTGACCGACTACTACGCAAATGTAAACACCGACTGGATGGGGCTTGTAACGCAGGACGCCATCTCCCACAATCACACTTTAAGTCTTTCCGGTGGCGCCAATGGAATTAAATATTATTCCTCTTTAGGCTATCAGAATGAAAATGGGGCAATAAAGGGTGAAAATAATAAACGCTATTCGTCGCTCATGAGCATCACTGCAGATTATAAAAAATTTATGGCTCAAATCTCATTTAACGGTAACTATTCTACCAGAGATTATACCCCACAGGATTTAGGAGTGATGAACTATGCTTATAATACCAGCAGAACGATCCCGGCTTACAATGCAGACGGCAGTTATTTCTTCTACCCGAGGGCGATTAGCGGAGCCCCTTATTATAACTACAATATTCTTAAAGAAAAGGAAAATTCAGGAGATCATACCGACCTTATTTCAGCCAACATCAGGGCATTAATAAAATATAGGGTGATGAATGGCCTGGATGTAGATGGCACATTTGCTTACAATGCAAGTAGCAACAACAGAGAGTTATACTATACGAAAGACACTTACTACATTAATAATATAAGGGGAAGCAGGGATCCCAGATTTGATCTGGCCCCGGTTGGCGGTGAACTTCAGCGGACTGAAACGCGTAATAACGGCTACACTGCCCGCTTACAGGCAAACTATAACACCTCTTTTGGAAGAGATGATAAACATTCCATTACGGCAAGTGCCGGTATGGAGGCTATATCTTCGGAATATAATGGTTTTAAAATCAACAGAAGAGGTTATTTTCCCGAAATGGGCGGTTATTTCGATATGGTGCCCACAACTAATACGGGCTATTATCAGCAGTACATGTCCAAAATAGAGGCTCTTGGTTCCTATAACCGTCAATTAACAAACACCCTTGCCTGGTACGGTACCACGGGTTATTCCTGGAACAACCGTTATATGGTTAATGTACATATCCGGGGTGAGCAGTCAAACTTATTCGGATCCAGATCGAACAATAGATTTCTCCCAATATGGGCTGTTTCCGGTCGATGGAATATGAAAGACGATTTATTGAAAAATGTTTCCTGGGTAAATGATCTTGCAGTCAAAGCTTCATGGGGCTGGCAGGGAAATATGTTGCCTGGACAATCTGCCAATATGGTTATTCAGCAATATCCAACTTCAGACATTTATTACAATTCGCAGCTTTCAAAGATTGTTAATTTTCCAAATCCCGATTTGAAATGGGAGCGGACTTCCTCCTCTAACGTAGCACTGGAATTCTCTTTGCTGGGAAATAAAATAACCGGATCGCTTGGCTACTTCTATAAAAGAACCGAAGATGCATTTCTTGACAAAACAGTATCCGAAATCAATGGGATAGAGTCTTATGTGATCAACAGTGGTACATTGGAAAATAAAGGTATTGAAGTAAGCCTGAGTATAAAAGCTATTGATAATGTGGGTGTAAGTGGTTCGAAGCGTGGCTTTGTATGGCACTTTGACCCACAACTTGGACAGGTATTGAACAAAGTTTTAAACCGTGCAATTAACAATAGAAACAACGTTTTGGTTGATAATCTAGACTATAACGACTATTTGGCGGGAACTGTTCAGCTTGCAGGTAAGCCATTAAACACATTCTACTCTTATAAGTTTAAGGGGCTGAGCCCTGTTGATGGTTCACCGGTTTTTTACGGAACAGAGGAGGAACAGGCAGCTGCTTATCAAGAAAAATATGGTTTAATGAAAAAAGAAGACGTTTACCTGGAGGTAATGAGTGAGTCTGGACGCCGCGAACCTTTTATTCAAGGTGGTTTATCCAATTATTTCGGTTGGAGAAACTTTGGTTTATCTTTCAATTTAACCTATTCTTTAGGCAACAAGATTCGCCTGATGAAGATCGCTTCAGGCTACGGAACAGCAATTGCATATCCACAACAAAACCTTCGTAAGGAGTTTGTAGACCGCTGGCGCAGACCCGGAGATGAGGCTTACACCAATATACCAGGGCTACTGGCGAACAATTATTTGAATTCGCCATGGTGGACTCAATATCCGGCATCAGCGTATCAATTTGGAGGAAGTATCTATGATATGTACGACAATTCGGACATCAGGCTGGTTAGCGGAGACTATCTGAAGCTTCAGTCTGCCTCTTTCAGGTACAACTTTGCTGAAAAATTAGTTAAAAAAATGGGCCTGAGTTCAGCATATGTTAGTGTAACCGGCACCAATCTTTTCATTATAAGCAATAAAATGCTGAAAGGACAAGACCCAACACAGTCAGGTTCAACGCCAAACATTAACCTTTCATTAATACCTACTTATTCAGGTAGCATCAATGTTTCATTTTAAACCAAAGCATCATGAAATACATCTATATTTTTTTACCGGTATTGTTGCTCTTCTCATCATGCAGCAAATTTTTGGATGAATACTCAACAGATCTGAAATATGTTCAAAACGCTGATGATTTGAATAAACTCATGATTGGAGAAGCATTCATAAACAGTGTTTCCCTTTCAGCTTACAGCAACCAGGAGACCATGGGCGATCTTTCAGAAACTGGTTTAACCGCACCATGGCTCCACGTTATGGACGATGATTCTGAGCAGTTTGTACTTGGCTTCGCAGAAACCGACAAGGCTACCCCACTTTATAAATTATCCGGATTCCACAACTGGGGCCAAACGCCTGCATTAAATGTCTTAAATCTTTCCTGGGAGGACATTTTGTGGAAAAAGATTTATAAGCGTGTGGGGGCGATAAACGCCATTCTGTTTCAGGCCTCAAAATTGGCAGAAACCTCCGATAATTCAACCTTACAACACATTCGAGGCGAAGCCTATTTCTTAAGGGCCTATTATTATTTCCTCTTACAGAATGTTTATGGCAGTCCGTACCGTGTCAGCTCCGCTGTTACGGATGAAGGTGTTCCATTGAAGATCTCTGAAAAAGTAGAAGACAATTATTTTAAAAGAGACAACAATGATAAGATTTATAAACAGATTGTTACAGATCTTGATCAGGCCGAACAATACTTACAAGGCTATAACCCGGCTACAAAAATACGCGTTGGAATTGCAGCAGTAAAGATTCTGCAAAGCCGTGTGTATTTGTACACGGAGCAATATGACAAAGCCATCGCAGCATGTAAAAATTTTAGTGCAATGGGCTACACGCTTAACGATCTGAATGTATATTCACGAAATACCAATTTTACTTCCCGGAGTTCAAATGAATCCATTTTTACCATGGGACCGAATTCAGTTCCTGCAGTATTTATAAATGATTCTACCGCTACTTATAACGGCAATGATCGCCTGGCTTCGTCTTTCAAAGCTTCAAGTACATTAATAAGTAGCTATGCTTCAGATGACCTCAGACTTAATGCTTTCTTTCAAAGGTCGGCTAAAACTAAATCATGGTTACCGGCAAAATACCGCAGCTGGCAAACCCCCAATGATCCGGAGCAGACATCCTGCATTTTTTCTTTCCGTTATGCGGAAGTAATTTTAAATAATGCAGAGGCCCTGGCAATGACCGGAGCAAACGATGAAGCGAGAAATGAAATTCAGAAGCTGAGAATAAACCGGTTTAAAAACGCCGCGATGGATCAAATACCCGCAGGCAACCAGGAACTGGTGGAATTTATCAGGGCAGAACGCAGGCGGGAGTTGTGTTTTGAAGGACACAGATGGTTTGACTTGCGTCGGTATGCGGTAAATTCCAGGTACCCACTTCCGCAGGATTTTACCATCAGGCATCCGGCTTATAGCTTCAATGCGCAAACAAATTCAAACTCGTCCATAGGTAATTATGTATTGAAATCCTTTGCACAGGATGCGCCTGCCTGGCAGGTTCCTATTCCAAATTATGCCATAGAATTCAACAGGGGCGCATTAACAAATCCGGTTAGAAGTGTACGTACTGTTCAACCTTTATAAAATCATTTAATATGAATCATAAAATTTATATCGCAGGTATATTCCTTATTTTATTGGCAACTGCGTGCCGGAAGGAGGAGGTAACCGTTTTTCCGGATCATGATAAAAACTGGCTGGTTGTGGACGACAATCCCAACGACCCCACCATTCATGGCAATTATCTCTTCTTTAAAGAGACTGGCATTCCGGTTTACGTTAATGATACAATTGGTACACAAGCCCGTGTAGATGTTTTTGGGCGGAATTTCACCCATTATGAGAAATTGTCTTTAAGTTACTCCATTGGCGGTCTCCAGGCGGGAGCGCCACCGCTCGTTTATTCTTTCACTTATTGCAACAAAGCGGATGTACCTGCTGCACTTGCCTATTTAAAGAGTGAAGTTTTGCCTGTGTTACCGAAAGGTATTTATGTGCCCAGTATTTTATTGGTCAGCAATCTAAATACCAATGGTTTTAAATATGCTTTTAAGGGTTTAAATACCATAGTTATCGGTCAGATTGCGGGTATCCCTACCATGAACCAGGCTACAAAAGTGCAATACAAAGGCGCGATACTACGGGCTATGCTTACAAATGCCATTCTCAGGCCTAAATACGCAGATATACTGGACAAATTTGCCAACGCTACCAGGAAATTTGTTACCGTTAGTGACGCTTATGACCTGGCTACCTTTTACCTCAATTCCAGGGTAACTGGTTTACCCGCCGGTGTAAGTCCATCATTACAAGCCATAGGCTTTATTGATGCGGAGCCAACAAATCCTTATATAACGCCTGCAACGCCTTCTATGGATGCAAATATGTACGTGGAAGCCATACTTGGGCGTACGGATGCAGAATTTAAAGCTTTATATGGCACAAATCCTGTAATCATGATAAAATACAATTTAATACGCCAGATATTAACTGATTTAGGCATCCCAACTTTATAAACTACTTAACGGGTATGGCGAATGCACGCCATACCCATCCTATTCAAAAATAAATTACATGAAAAAATCAATTATTGCTGTTTTAATGGCAACGATGTCTCTAACGGCATTGGCACAGAGTGCTACCATTACAGGTAAATTTAAGAAACTTCTTCCCAATGGCGCACTAGCTGAAAGTATGCTTATCGCCAAACCAGAAAATGCAGATTTAACTTTAATCGCCGAACCAAAAATCGATAAAGCAACAAAAACTTTTAATGCTGAATTGAGCGCTTCGGATCTGGATGTGATCAGGTATGTTGGCATGTATGGAGAGCTCTATCCTTTTTACCTTCATAAAGGAGAAAACCTGATGATTGACGCTGGCGATGGAGCCATCACGTATTCAGGAAAAGTGAGTAAAGAAAATAAGGTTTTTGCCGACTGGTATAAGATGATACTTCCGCTTAGAAAGTATGGTTATACCCCAAAGGGATATGCGTTACCGAGTGAAGGCTATGTGAAGTTGTTGGATTCGTTGGAAAAACCAGTTGCCGATTTTGTTCAAAACATCAATACCGGAAACGCTTCTTTTGATAAACAAGTTAAATACCTCTTGCCATACAGCTATAAGTTTGATGTTTTAGTGCCGATTGCGACTGGCTTAAATGTAGGTACTAAAAATGAATATCCTCCTTATCTGGTAAATTGGTTTAAAAATGAGACTTTTTCTGATAAGCAAATCTGGACTTTGCCTATAGGTTTTAACTTAATGCAGTACTTTGGCTTTGCAAAACACATTATATACAACAACGAACAAGGTATAGGAGGCCAATTACTTGTACCTGACATCGCTGATAAAGAGCTAAAAGCAGATTTCGCTTTAGCTCAAGCTGAAAAAGGCGCAACTTTCGATCTCTTAGGTTATCTGGAGACCTATCGGTCTTCTATGGTTACTGAGAAACAGAAGGCCAAAATGAAAGTGTTGGAGGCCCGCGCTAAAATGAGGGTTGCAGGAGGAGATTGGATAGATTTTTCATATCCCGACCTGAACGGAAAAATGCACCATCTGTCAGAAAACCTTGGTAAAGTGGTGCTTATTGATGTTTGGGCAACCTGGTGTAAACCATGTTTGGACGAGCTACCGGCCCTTGAAGCTATGGAAAAAGCTTTTGAAGGAAAGAATGTGACATTTATCAGCCTTTCCATTGATACCGATAAAGCAAAATGGAAACAAATGGTAGAAAGTAAGAAAATGTCTGGCTTGCATTTGTTTTCTAACCGCAAGGGGCCGATTGCAGAAGACTATGAATTGGAAACCGTGCCTCGTTACATGTTATTTGATAAAAACGGCAAAACAGTAGCTATCGACGCGCCTAGACCGTCTGATCCAAAACTTACAGAATTGATCAATTCAAAATTATAATGCATAAACTCTTTAAGATGAATAAATTAATCGCAGCTTTCTTGCTTGTATTCGCTTTGCTTCCTTTACAAAAAGTGCTTGCACAAGGCATCAATTTTGAACACTTAACACTCAGCGAAGCCATGTCAAAAGCAAATGACCCTGCAAAACAAAAGCTTATTTTAATTGATTGCTACACAACCTGGTGTATACCTTGTATTGAGATGGCGCAACAGGAGTTTCCAAAAAAGGTTGCGGGCGATTATATCAATCCAAAATTCGTTTCGATAAAAATCGATATGGAGAAAGGTGAAGGCAAAGAAATCGGCAAAAAATACAATGTAACCGCATACCCTACTTTTTTAATTCTGAATGCTCAGGGGCAGGAAATCAATAGGGTAGTTGGAAAGTCGACTGCCGATGAATTTGTGGAAAAAGTAAAGGCTGCCTTAGATCCGAAGAATTCTCTGAAAGGCCTGAAAGCAGCTTATGAGGCACAGAAAGGCATGCAGACTGGAATGCCTTACGCCCTTGCACTGTACCAAAACTCTCAGGATCCTTCACCGGTTTTAGAAGATGTATTTGACCACCTTTTAGACTTTGAAAGATTTAGCCCTGATTATCTTCAACTGGCATTAGGTACCGTGAAGTTTGGCAGTCCTTTTTTTCATAAGCTTTTGATGTATAAGGGCGATATGGATCAGGCGATGGGTACTGATGTTATCAACCGCATTATTTTCGACAAAGTGCGAAAAGACATGTATTGCATTGCCGCAGGTAGCGCAGCACGTTACAACATATTTTACACCTCTAAGGAGGTTGAAGAGGTTGCTTATATTATTGGTTTGCTAAAGTTACGACCAGATCAGGCAGAAACACACATTTGTAAGATTGCGCTTTACGTAACTAATAAAGATGTAGATGGTCTGATCAGCTATTATAAGCGTTATATCTGGATAATGCCTCCGACAGATGTTTACAAGGGAATACTGGACGGAATTTTAATGGGGCAGATGGCTAAAGCAAATGATGCACAGAAAGGAGCCATTAAAGACTATTTTAAAACCAGGGTGGAGAGCTTAGAGAAAGAAGCCAAAGGTTATCGTAGCATGATCGGCATTACTAATTAATAAGATTTATATGAGTATATTTTCAGAGAAGTTGGCCTGTAAAAAGGTCGTTATAATGCTGTTGAGTTTTATTTTAATTTCTACTCTTACAATGGCGCAAGGATTTACCAATGATGCCAAAATAGCCGCCGATTATCAGAAATCTGTAGATTCTTTGCTTTTAAAAGTGAAGACGGTTACTTTAGAGGAAGCAAAGGCGATGCTGGCTAATCCATCTCAATCAGCTGCTATTGGAATCGTTAAACCTTCTAAAAAAGTTTTAACGGCCAATGCCATTTACGAACGTGCAAAAGCGGCTACTGTAATTACAGGTTGCGTTTACTTGTGCCCCAGGTGTTCTAATGCACATATCAGCGAATCTTCAGGGTATATCATTGACCCCAAAGGGATAATGGTAACGAATTACCATGTAATCGCCACCTATGCAAACATGTCAGACGGCAACAAACCTTTAGGTTTCGTTGTTCGGATGGCCAATGGACATACCTATGCCGTAAAATCGGTATTGACATCCTCAAAAGAAAATGATTTGGCCATACTTCAACTGGAAACAAATGGTGACGTTTTGCCTGCCTTACCGCTTGCAGAAGGTGCAAAAGTGGGCGAAAAGGTATTCGTATTGGGACATCCAAAAGGGATGCATTATTTCTTTTCACAAGGTAATGTGATGGATAAATACCTGGAGGAAGCGGGAGAACAAAATCATAAGTTCTTTCGTGAAATGGTCGTGATTTCAGCAGATTATGCTACAGGATCAAGCGGAGGCCCCGTAATGAATGAATATGGTGATGTTGTTGCTACCGTTTCCAATACACACCCATTAATACATAGCGAAATGAATCCGGGATTACAGATGGTATTGAAGAATACAGTACCGGTGGAATCTTTGTATAAACTCATAAAAGCCATAAAATAGCGCTTTCCATATTAATCTGTTACAGTTAAATCCAAAAAGAGAAATGCCTTGGAATGGTATTTTTTCTTTTTGGATTTTTTGCTAATATCAGAATTTACAATCTCTCCAGTCCGTTGGGCCTTACAATAGTCATGCACCGATTGGTATATGTTAGCCGCCGTATTTGCTTTTGAGCTGGTCAAGTAAGGCAGTAATGCCTTGGTTTGTTTCAGTCGTGGCCGAATTTGTAAAGATGATGAAAGCCCTGCCAGTTTCCCTTATGATCTGTACCTGGGTGATGAATGCACCTGCATTTCCTTCATTGTATGCAACATGATGGCCCGTTGTGGTGTCAAGTTTGTTGAACCAACCAAACGAGAATGTTGGCAGGCCATAGAGTAATTGCTCAAAGGTTTGCGGTGAAAGAATCTTTGACTGTTCTTTAAGCCCCCTTAACTGCAGTTGGATGAACCTTATGTAGTCAGCCAGGCTAACGTTGAGGTTGCCTGCCGATAAAAGCCAGTTTAGCTTATAGTTGTCAAAAGGCGGCAATGGGGTTAGGTCCATGTCGTGCCCCCATGGTTGCAATGTGTCCGACAGGTTTGGGTAATCAAAGCCAAATGCAATCCCCTGTGCCTTACCAAAGTCGGTGACCAATTCCCTGAAGGGCTTTTTGCTCACCTTTTCAAGCATGAGCCCCGCCAGGATATAGTCTACGTTGGAAGGTGTCAGGCCATTTTCAACCCGCATGGGTTTTTGGGCCAGGAAATATCGTGCAAGCTGAAGACGTTGCGCTGCATTGTCACCGGTTATCTGGTCCCTGGTCGGCCTGTCAAAGGTATAGGTGTAGCCAGGCAGTTTTCCCCTGAAGGTAAGCAGGTCCTGTAAAGTGATGTTCTGGTACGCCTTTCTACTTTCCTTCCTCAATTCGGGAAACAGGGCAAGGAACTTCGTGTTCCAATCTACTTGTCCCTGTTGGACCAGCAGCGCGGCAATGAAGGAAGTTATTGCTTTTGTATTTGAGCCGATATGGAACTTGTCATCGGGTCCTGCCCTAAATGCCGTGTTGATCCTTTGTACACCCAGGACCTGCATTTCAAAAATGGTATCTGCAGATACGACTGCATAAGCAAGCTCTGGAATCTTATGTTTTATCCTTATGCTGTCAGCAAGATCCATTGCGGTCTGTCCGCTTGCAACGAAGAAAGTTGCCAGAAAGAATAGGGTCGTTAAAAGTCTCTTCATGAATCATTAATTACAATTTTCAAATACAATCTTGGAACCGTGTCACCCCTAAAAAGCATATGCGCATGTTGCATACCTCTGAATTTGTTTCCGGGCAAAATCGAATAATGTATTAGGCCGTTCGTGCCACACCATTTCGGCGCAAGCTACTGTTTAACCATCCGGATATATTTTTGGTCACAAGCATTAAGTTGTACGTAATGATTCATAGCATTGCCGGAATTTTGTATCATTATCTCATTGTTTAACAAAACCCCTCTAACACCTATAGGTAGCTTAAGTGATCGCGGCTCCTCATCTTCTTTTAATTGTGAAATGTCGCCTTCATTAACAGCCCAGGTTATGCCGGTAAAATAATATACCTTGCCTCTGGTTTTTCACCATATAAAACCTTCAGTATCCCCTTATAAGTAGTTCCTGCTACATATAGTTTATAACGGTATAAATTTTTCACTTTTACGATTTGTACACTAATGTCACAACTGTCATCAGATCCCTCTATTGCTTTACTAACATAGTTGCCTTCAATACGCACAGAAGCACCGGTGGCATAAATGCGCCGATGAGGTTTTTGTAGGATATTGTGACTATCAGACATCTTTAATAAAGATGTTGAGTTTTGCATCATTGCTGGTATTAAATCCCGCATTTGGGCACCAGCGCACAAAAAACCTGCATTCAGGAAAAGGAATAAACTTAAAGCACCCAGGTTTCTATTCATTGAAATTAAATTTGTACGCATCAACTAATACATCATGTTATAATACTCTTTAATGATTATCACCTTATAATCGTTACTATTTTTCATTCGTTTTCCTTTTTTGCAAACCTAAAACTCGTACTAAATAATTTCTTATTGTTCTTGCCCAGCGATATGACTTAAAATCCAGATATTAATATTTAATACATCCCAGAAAAAAGATTCGCCGTTTCCTCTATCTCTCCGCTCGTAATGTGGGTTTGCTTAGCAATTAACTCTTTAAACCCAGATTATCAGTATATGTGCATTTCCGTGAATCTTCGCTATTTCTCCCATCATCAAAGAAGTTACGATTTGATGATGGGATCATAATAACCTATCTAATGAAATTGGTGAAGGTAAATTTAATGGAGGACAACTATTTGACATTGCTTTCGACAAAGTCTTTAGCCTCATCAATCCAGTCCTGTTCGTGCGTTAAATACTTATCAGGCCTAATACCGACATTATCTATCGTCAGTCCCTTATCAATCCTCCTGCTTCGGGAAGTCGCCCAGTAGAGCATGTAAGGCATACCGTAAAAATCTGCTCCCCTCATATTGGCGTAGTCTAATACTCCTGCGGTATGTTCACCCATTAGAACTACTTTATCAGATTGCTTAGCCATCAGGAGGAATTCTTCGGTAGTACTTCCACAATCCTTATTAATCAAGATTATTATTTTTTTCGGGTACGGTAAAACGCTATCAAAAGTTATATCCCGGTCTTCAGAGAAGGACACCAGTTTTCCAATATGTTGTTTCATCATCTGAATAACATTTGTTATAAATATTTTTTGATCAGCAGGAATCCCGTTGGTTGTCGCTATCGCAGCCCAGCCAGCTATGTTGTCATCGGTAGCTAATACATCTGCGCCAATGAGTTTAAGTGGTTTTGTGTAAAGGTATGGAGTTATTGCCCTGTAGGAAAAATCTGCGCCGCCACCATTATTCCGGAGATCAAGGATCAGATAGGGCATTTTATTTAAAATAGATTGATTAGCTTTAAATACAGAATCAATATTTCTGGCATTCGCCTGATTAAATGTGCTTATCTTTATATATAGTGTTTTTGAAGATAGCAATTTGCTGGCCACGGTTGCTCCAGAAGAGGATTCGACGGATGATCGATCGCTTCCTTCCCGTTTAAAAGGCCCCAAAGCATCCTGCTTCAGTGGAAAGGAAACGTTTTCGGGGATATAGTATCTATCATACAGCACGCCTTTAAGCGTATGCTTACTTTTCTTTAGTTCCAAAACAACCTGTCCTGGCATCCATTTACCAGCATTCGAAGAAATGACTACTCCGGCATAATCCCGAAAGCTTGTTTTATTGCTGATCACAGCAATACAGGATGTAAGATTCTTATCCCAATAAATGCCTTCAATTCCTTTTTTGTTTCTAAGACCGGCCAAATCTTCATCTGATAGCTTTAAGTTTTCTATTCCATGAATCCGCTCTTTTATAAAGCTCTCCTCTTTTTCCTTTGATATCCGGTTTCTGCCTACCTGTAAATGTCCGTCACGGAAAAATGTTAACCAATCATTAATTAAATAAAGGCAGTGAGCAGATGTACTTATAGATTTGGAATGTTCAAGGACAGATTGGGTCCATTTATCATATTTAGCTTTAGTTTTATCGTTCACCTTATCTTTAAAACCTGCATAGTTTTTTTCGACTTTTTCTTTTATAAAATTAAATTCCTGAGGGCAATTACAAGACTGCCCAAAAGAATTGCAGGCAAATAACAGTATAAGCAAAGCACTGGATAGAACCGATTTCATAGGCTGTAAAGTTGATCAAAAAAACAGAAACTTAAAGAATTAAATAAGACCAATTACATTAAGAAATCGACAAAGACTTCAAGATAGGTGACAGGATTTGAAGTAGCTTCAGTTCCATTCGTTTTTCCAAAATTTCCGGATCAACCTGGATGAACATTTTAGACCGGCATCCGGTGTCCGTTATTATCGCTGACACACTATAGAAGTTACTCCTGTACGCAATAGCTTTATTGTAAGAAGAATACTGAATATAATACGACAATTAAGAGCAGTATTGCAAGTAAGCCTGATGCAACCAGTCTGGTATTCTTTAAATTTCTGTTGATTACATAAACACTTAGAGCGATGCCAAATAGTGCAAATAATGTGTAGACAACTTTCATTGGTTATTTAGGTCCATCGTGTAAATATATGCAATATCAAAATAGATCAAAAGAAATCGACAAGGCTATTTCTGACGGTGTTAAGGGTCAATGAGTTCATTAGCTGGGGGATGCAGATTTTTCATTGCTTACTGACTTTAACACATGTAATCCAGATGCCTAATTAAATTGGGATTTTCTAAAAGAGATTAGAACGAGAAAAATACCCGTAGTAAGCGAGCGCTTCAGAAAGCATAGTACATCCTCCGGGATATGTACTTAATGCTGATGAAATTTGAAATGCAGAAATTCTCAGTTTTTTTTCTGATAAAACAGATCACGATTTTTTGAAGACGTTGAAATAGATTGCAAATTCCCTCAACGAGGTGATGTGCTAAAAAAGCCCAATCCTATTAGCTATAAATAGTTTTTATGTGATTTTAAGTCTTGAAAATCTTTGCTCCTTCCGCTGGGCTCCCTTCGTCTGCGCTCAAGACAAACTTCTCGCTCAGTCCTAAATGCAAAAAACCTACAACTTTCGTTGTAGGTTTTGGCTCCCTCTGCTGGGCTCGAACCAGCGACCCTCTGATTAACAGTCAGATGCTCTAACCAGCTGAGCTAAGAAGGAGTGCTGGTTATTTCCTAAAACGAGGTTATTTACGCTTTGCAGCACATATACCCTTGCTCGTTTTGGGAGTGCAATATTAGCGCTTTTAAATTATTTATGCAAAAATTAATTCAATTATTATTTAAGAAAACAATCCTCCCTTTACAATGGAGGGCTGTTTCACATATTTAAAACTGAATATCAGATCTTTAACAATTAAGACTTATAATCTATTGTATCATCTTTTTATAAAAATTAATGTCCGTAAAAAACTGTTTAAACCTATTTTAAGACTTTTAATAATATCCCTCAGCACATTAAAGATGGGTAGTGCTGATATATTCAATCCAGAAAATCAGACCTTTACTAACTTCTGCTTTATCTGCAAACGCTTAAACAGTAATGCCCAACGCTTTATGTCTTTCTTTAATTTTAACGATGATTGTAAAGAATCTCTTTTTGAATGCTAAATGGGGATTAATAGCACCCTAATGTATTATTTATCTCTGTAATCTTAATCAGCAATCGCTTAGATTGTGTTTTCACATTTTTTGGCAGGGCTATAAAACAAATCGCCGTCATATTTTTATGGCGGCGATGGTAATAATTTGCTTAACGGTAATGTCCTGGCACCCAATACCGACCACCATAAGGGTCAATATTATAATGCCCACGAACCCAATGTGCCCTTGGTACACGCGTGCTTACTACGCATGCACTAAAATTAACCGCCATAACCAACAAGAGCAATACATTTACAATCCTTTTCATAACCTAACCTTTTTAAATTGAAAAATAAATTCAAGCTTTATACTGTGTTTTATTTTGACGGACAGAGCATAGTAAAGGTTTAATTAGCTTTACCTAAAAAAGATGCGTCATGCTGATCCGATAGCTGTCAAATCAGGGTGGAGACCGACCACTAAATAAAAAAACGGCCTGACCTTATTTAGGCCAGACCGCTATATATTAGTTTAAAAAAAGATTAGAAACTATATCTCGCTCCCAATTGCATCTGGTAACGTGAGGCAAAGAAATCTCTTGAATAAGAAGTTACATCACTTTGTTTGAAGCTATAAGTAGGATAAGTAGTAGCACTACCTGCAGAAATTACTTTTCCTGCAGCATCTTTAGCAAGTGATAAACCAACACTAGCCATTGAATTAAACGTATTAGGAGAAAAATATTGAATTCCCCAATCTTTATTTACCAGGTTGGTTAGGTTAACAATATCGTAAGTTAAAGTAAGTACATGTGGGTGTTTACCTTTTGTAACCTGAATATCCTGAGAGAAACGGAAATCAGCCTGAACGTTCCAAGGGGTACGTGCACCATTACGTTCTGTAAAATTGCCACGACGGGTGCTTAGGTATTTATCACTATTGACGTAGCTATCAAACGCTGCTGCCTGTGCAATTCCATCTGCTGTATTGGCAAAAAATTTCTGTGTTTCGCCAGCTGCCGGAACATACATTAAACTTACGGTTTGTCCGGTTCCATTAATTGTACTGTTCACCAAACCCAATGAATAAGGAGAACCTGATTGACCACTGAAGAACAACGAGAAGTTAGAGACGTATTTACCGTTTTTAGCCCAATCTAACCTATAATTTATGGTAGAGATAATCCTGTTGCGGATATCGAAGTTAGAATAAGCCAAACCTGGGTTATTCGGACTTAAAGCCTGATTTAACTGCCAGTTAGATTCCATGGAGTTCCGGATACCGTTTGCAATATCTTTTGACTGACCATAAGTATAAGCTACCATTACATCTAATCCAAACGGTAAAGATTTACTCACTTGTCCTGTTAAGCTGTATTTATATCCTTTATTGGTGTTTGATAATAAATAGGCGTTGGTGTACGATGGATTGATTTTCGTTCCTGAATAAATGGGTTGTTGTTTTTGTGTATCATAAACCATGTATTTTGGATTATCTACATAGTTAATTTGCTGAAAAGCAACATCCTTAATAACCTTGCTATAAATACCCTCTACAGTAAATTTCCAGTTATCCTGTGTTTTGAAATCAAAACCTAGGTTACTTCTCCATGCTTTTGGCATTTTAAAATTATTATCTACTAAATCTACTTGTGTTGCACCATTTGCATCGTTAATGTTTACACCTTGTTTAACAGCGTATCCTGCTTCACCATTTCCACCTAATGCATCTTTAATTGGATCGCTACCCGGTACTTGCGTCACAACCTTGTTTCCTGTTGCAGGTTTAAGATCATAAGAACCATAGTTTACACCATTATTGTAATATGCATAACCTAACCAGGCAAAAGGTACACGACTGGTAAATAAACCACTACCGCCACGTACAATCAAACTTTGATCACCCAATGCATCGAAATTAAAGCCTAATCTTGGTGAAATCTGAACTTTATTTAAAAACTTATTATTAATATTTGAAGGTTGGGTATAGGTATATGTTGTACCATAGTTAGGATCAACTGGTGAGTTAGTTGTTTTACTACTCAAAGTTGGCATGGTTGGTAAATCAGCCATATCGAAACGCAAACCTAATGTCAGTTTAAATTTATCGCTCAAACGCATTTCATCCTGCCCATAAGCGCTATAAAGATTAACATTGAATTTAGCTGTCGGATTCGCAATAATATTATCGCGGGTATTATCAGCATAATCAAAACTTGTACGTACTCTTTTTGGCTTGTTGTTTAAGAAGTCATCAACATTCTCGTAAGCTACCCTACCGTTCCAGGCATTTACAAAACCATAATTGATTTTATAAAATTCATTGTGGGTACCCACTGTAAAATTATGTATGCCTTTGCTGAATGAATAGTTATCCGTTAGCTCAAAAGTATTTTGCTTCATATTAAAAATACTTGCTTCTCTATCCGTACCCAAGAAAATAGTACCACCACCAGAGCCAATTTCAATTTGTGGAATAGCAGGATCTGAAAGAGGTGTACGGAAATCGTGTACAGTTGAATAACCTAAAATCAGGTTATTTGTAGCAGAATTGTTAAACCTTGTTTTTAAATCAGCAACGGTTGAACTTTGATTGTTATTCTGCTTAAAATCGATACTCCCAAACCTGAAGTTAGACTGGTCTCTTTCTAAGTTAGTAGCCTTTGAAACGATGGTATTGTTTCTGATGGTTAACTGTGTACTTTCACTGATGTTCCAATCTAATCGATTAAAAAACTTATTAGATTGAGAGTAGATGTTATAATCACCATAAGCACCAGCATCTATACCATAAGCATTTTTCATGCGATCTGAAATTTGTTGGGCTTGAGACAATGAAATAATACCCTGCGGAGAACCTGCACCTAAAATAACAGGGTCCTGACGGCGGGTAATCTCTTCGTTGGTGAAGAAGAACAACTTATCTTTTATAATCGGAAAACCAACACGGAAACCGGTTTGATAATCGTGGAAAGCAGAAGGCTCTTTTGCATTATCGCCGATTTTATTTCTACCGATCAATGAAGCGTTACGGCCATAACCATAAACCGATCCTACTACATCATTGGTACCACCACGCGTAACAGCGTTAATACTACCACCTAAAAAGTTACCCACTTTAACATCGTAAGGAGAAAGTAGAACGGTAACATCCTGGATCGCATCAAGCGAAACCGGATTGGTACGTGTACTACTTCCCGGCATGCCCGAACTTCCGCTCTGGCCACCCAATGAAGGACTAAAACCAATGGCGTCATTGTTAATCGCACCATCAATAGTTACGTTGTTATACCTGAAGTTGGTACCGCCAAAGGTATTATCTTTACTGCCTTGAGGCGTTACACGGGTAACATCCTGCAAACTGCGGTTCATGGTAGGTAAGGTTTTAATCTGACCTTCGCCAATGCTGGTACCTGCACCAGATTTTGTTCCGCCCTTTTGGCCCTTAATACTTACATCGGCCAGTTGATTACCCTGCTCCTGAAGATCTAGATCGAGTTTTAGGTCTGAACCAAGGGTTAAATAAATGTTTTCTTTTACCACTGGACTATAACCTACAAAGGTTACGGTGATTTTGTATGGTCCACCAGGATTTAAGTTGCCAATATGGTAAAGCCCGGATTCGTTTGACGAACCCTTGGATACTGTTCCTGTAGGAACGTGTACCATAACGATGGTTGCACCAGGGATGATACCTTTGTTATCCTTAATCTTTCCATTAATACTAGACGTGGTAACCTGCGCTTGCGCAAACGTGACCAGGAGTACAAGAATACTTACTAGCGATAGTATACGTGATTTCATTTTCTGTTATTTTATTTTGGCACAAAACAACAGTCCTAATGTTAACTGAACATTAACTTGAAATTAAATTTAACCTTATGTTAACAATATGAAAATCAGAATTAAACAATAGGAAAACAATTCCTTAACAGCCCTTTAGAAGCCGGAATATGATGAAGAGCGATATGCTCAAATATCAGACAGAAAGATGAAGATTTGATGAAGATTTAAAACAGTCCGAAGTCTTTAGTCGGAAATCCCAAAGCCAATTTTCAGTTAAAAATTTTCAGTTGACGGTCACTCAAGTCCCCTAAAATGATACCAACAAACAAATGACCAACAAACAACTGAACGAATAAACCCATCTATTATCTTTGCATCCATGACAATAAGATTAGCCGTTACAGAAGATATACCATTAATTATGCAACTTGTTCACAAGGTTGTGCCCTTAATGCGTGCTTCAGGAAATTTCCAGTGGGGAGATGATTATCCGAACCCTGAAGTATTTACCAACGATATTACGATTGGTCAGTTATGGGTAGCTGAAATGGAAAATGAAATTGTTGGTGTTTCAGCAATTACGACAGATCAGGATCCCGAGTATGCCGATGCTGGTTGGGACATTACGGAAAAAGCCATTGTTACACACCGTTTAGCCGTAGATCCGGATTGCCAGGGCAAGGGCATTGCCAAAGCTTTGATGAACCAGGCCGAGCAGATAGCAAAAGCTTCGGGAATCTCTATCTTAAGAGTAGATACCAACAGTAAAAACATGGCCACACAAGCGCTTTTCCCAAAACTTGGCTATCAGTTTAGCGGCGAAATTAACCTGGCCAAGCGCCCCGGACTGCGTTTCTTTTGTTATCAAAAGCTGTTGTAACCCTTAGTTACACTCTTAACAAACCGCGAAATGCCCTTGCAGCATAATACGATTGTGCGCCATTGTGGTACACGAACACATGATCGTAGCGGCGATCACCAAAAAGAGCACCTCCTAATTTTCTGATTCCGGGAGGAGTAACAATCCAACTGGATGTTTTCGTATCAAAGTTGCCGAGTTGCTGCAAAAAGCGATATTGCTCTTCTGTTAACAGCTCAATACCTATTGCAGCAGCCATATCAATAGCATTATTTTCTGGCTGATGCTCTTTTCGTGATTCTAGTCCTTCCAAATCGTAACAAATACTTCTACGGCCTTTAGGACTTTCTGCCGAACAATCGTAAAAAATATATTCGCCTGTTTTTTCATCATAATCCACAATGTCGGGTTCGCCCCCGGTTACTTCCATTTCATCAAGTACCCAGAGTTTGTCAGCATTCGCTTCCAGTTTCGCCTGTACTTTAGCCCATTCGATACCTTTATGACGCTCCATGTTTTTCTCGAAACGGGTTTTCAATGTATTCAGCAATGCATGCGTTTGTGCTACAGATAGTTCTTTTTTGCTCATATTAAAGTTTCAATCGAATAGTTTCTTTGTTTTAAAAATACCAATTTATATTTGGAGCGCAAGGCTTGTACTAAATAAAAAGCTTCTTCCCGTTTTACGCTTATACGCTTCGCTGCCTCGTACCTCGTTGCTGCAGGGTAACGCTCAATGTCATTAAGTTAAGGGTTTTTAACCACAGATGAGCACAGATAAACACGGATTTTCATATCTGTGTGCATCCTTCCTATCTGTGGTTAAATTATTTTCATACGCCTAATGGGCTTAACTTAATGAAATTGCAGTAACGCTTCAACCGGGGCTAATAGGCTAAAATAGTCTTTCATTTTTGAGGTTGCAGGGTGCACAAACCCTTGTTCCTAAACCCGACAGCAGCGGCAGCCTCCGATTTTTTCTATCGGAGCTACAGCGAATGGCGGGACTGAACACCCCCAAAAAGCACAAACCACTCATTTTCAACAAAAACTAAAGAAAAAATGGGGGACGTATAAGCTTATATTTGTTCAAATCTCCTAATCCAGCTTTACTTTTTAAACTGAATTAGTGTATCATCAACCAAATGTGCTATCGATAGAAAATTATTAGCCAGTGATAAAATTTCATTTTGAAAATCGTTTGCATCACAACTTACCCAACCCTCCATTAAAGTTAACGGACCATAATTGACGCTCACATTTGGCCATTGGGTTTCAAAAATATTGAATCTGCTTCTGAATAAACCGGCAAACTGTCTGCTTTGTATGGCGTAACCTTTAAGATGCCTCAGTTTAAATGCATGAATGTTATAATAAATCTTTTGCTCTTGTATGGCGTCATCATTTATCCAAATGGAAAAGAAAATCCTCGAAACTGCAGTTAAGGGATCCCGTGCAGAACTTGCCCACGATTTTTTATAGAGTTTTAAAAATACAGCATCCAAAACCACTCCAACAGCAGCCTCGATTTCTTTTTCATGAAGCATTTTTTGATCGAGCTGATCAGCTGCTTTTTTAAATTTCTCTAAGTAAAATGAAGTATCCATATTGCCGTTTGGTAATTAATGTGTTGAGAAAAGAGTAGATGGTTCACATAAATAAGTTCCCATCTGCTGAAGCATAGCAGAATGGAGGGATCTTTAGACATAGATTTCTCGGCTTCGTTGTACTTCGCTCGAAATGACGAACCTATAGTTACCACCTAATCAGTGCACTGGCCCAGGTAAAGCCCGATCCGAATGCGGCAAGGCAAACCAGATCGCCATCTTTAATTTTACCCGCTTCCCAGGCTTCGCACAAGGCAATAGGAACAGAAGCCGCTGTAGTATTTCCATACTTCTGGATGTTATTAAAAACCTGGTCGTCGTTTAAGCCCAACAACTGCTGTACATACTGGCTGATACGCAAGTTTGCCTGATGGGGTACTAACATATCAATATCTTTTTCCGTTAAATTATTTGCAGCTAAAGCCTCCTTAATTACTTCAGGGAATTTCACCACTGCCTTTTTGAAAACCGATGGCCCATCCATGTAAGGTAAAGCGGCACCACTTTCTAAAATTTCCTGTGTCATAAACAAACCTCCGAGTTCCTGTTCGGGATAGGCAGGTTTATCTTTTAACCATTTATTGGCATGGGAACCTGGATAATACATGGCCAAAATTTCGGCATCGGCACCATCACTATGTAAATGTGTACTTAAAATTCCTTTTCCAGGTTCATCTGTAGGCTGTAACACCACTGCGCCAGCACCATCGCCAAAAATTACCGATACATTACGACTCCTGGTTTCGAAATCCATCGCAAATGAGTGTTTCTCGCTTCCCACTACCAGCACATTTTTATACATGCCGGTTTTTACAAACTGATCAGCCACCGAAAGTGCGTATACAAAACCCGAACATTGATTCCGGATGTCCAAAGCACCGATCTCGCCCATGCCCATTTCACGCTGCAACAACACTCCACAACCTGGAAAATAATAATCAGGACTTAGCGTAGCAAAAACAATAAAATCTACATCCTTGGCGGTAATTCCCGCTCTTTCGATTGCGATTTTTGATGCTTCAATGCCCATTGTAGTCGTGGTTTCCTCGTTGCGATCGGCAAAGCGACGCTCTCTAATACCGGTACGCTCCTGAATCCACGCATCGTTGGTA
>Ga0190271_10000247_pt1 | contig 26601 bp, 21 predicted proteins | sample Popmic356T_FD_133747 | JGI IMG/M metagenome (GOLD analysis project Ga0190271, IMG submission 133747) | Populus adjacent soil microbial communities from riparian zone of Weber River, Utah, USA - 356 T | ecosystem: Environmental > Terrestrial > Soil > Riparian zone | place: USA: Utah | collected...
CACCGGATCCGGGGCGAGGAACTGACTGGCGCCTCGTCCCGGACCGCGCCTGTTTGGAATCCCGCGACGGGGGCCCAGCAGGCCGAGGTTCTGCTGGCCGAGCCGGCCGACGTCGACACCGCGGTGGCCGCCGCCCGCGACGCCTTCGCCGAGTGGTCGGAGGCCTCGCTCAGCCGCCGCGCCAAGGTGATGTTCGCCTTTCGCCAGCTGCTCCACGCCAACGTCGAGCGCCTGGCGCGGATCGTCTCCTCCGAGCACGGAAAGGTGCTGGAGGACGCCAAGGGCGAGGTCCTGCGCGGCCTCGAGGTGGTCGAGTTCGCCTGCGGCATCCCGCAACTGCTGAAGGGCGAGTACTCCGACCAGGTGTCCTCCACCGTCGACGCCTATTCCTTCCGCCAGCCGCTCGGCGTCTGCGCCGGGATCACCCCGTTCAACTTCCCGGCGATGGTGCCGATGTGGATGCACCCGGTCGCGATCGCCTGCGGCAACACCTTCGTGCTGAAGCCATCCGAGCGCGACCCCTCGGCCTCCAACCTGGTCGCCGAGCTCTACGCCGAGGCGGGCCTGCCCGCGGGGGTCTTCAACGTCGTCCACGGCGACAAGGTCGCGGTCGACGCCCTGCTCGACCATCCCGACGTGGCGGCCGTCTCCTTCGTCGGCTCGACCCCGATCGCCTCCTACGTCCACGCCCGCGCCGGCGAGAACCGCAAGCGGGTGCAGGCGCTCGGCGGCGCCAAGAACCACGCGGTGGTGATGCCCGGCGCCGACCTCGGCTACGCCGCGGACCAGCTCGCCGCCGCCGGCTTCGGCTCGGCCGGCCAGCGCTGCATGGCGATCTCGGTCGCGGTCACCGTCGGCGACGCCGGCGACCCCTTGGTCGAGGAGGTGGCGCGGCGGGCGCGAGAGATCAAGGTCGGCCCCGGCCTCGACCCCAGCTCGGAGATGGGGCCGGTGGTGACGCCCGAGGCCCGCGACCGGATCGCCGACTACATCGGCCAGGGGGCCGAGGCGGGAGCCCGGGTAACCGTCGACGGCCGCGAGCTGGAGGTCGACGGCGGCGGCTTCTGGGTCGGCCCGACCCTGATCGACGAGGTCACGCCTGGAATGTCGGTCTACGACGACGAGATCTTCGGCCCGGTCCTCTCGGTCGTCCGCAGCGAAAGCCTGGAGGAGGCGATCGCCTTGATCAACCGCAACTCCTTCGCCAACGGCGCCGCGATCTTCACCGGCTCCGGCTACGAGGCGCGCCGCTTCCAGCGCGAGGTCGAAGTGGGGATGATCGGCATCAACGTGCCGATCCCGGTGCCGATGGCCTTCTACTCCTTCGGCGGCTGGAAGGACTCGATCTTCGGCGACCACCACATCCACGGCCCCGAGGGCGTCCGCTTCTACACCCGCGGCAAGGCGATCACCAGCCGCTGGCCAAAAAGCGCCGGCAACGCCGCCTTCGGGGGCATGAACTTCCCGACCTCCAGCTGACCTACGGAGAAGGTGGCTGGCCGACCGCCAGGCAGAGACGGTCGTAGATCGCGTCGGCCTCCTCGACCGTCATCGCCGGTCGCCGTCGCGAAAAGAAACCCGTGAGCATCCGAGCCGGGACGATGGTGACGCCGCGCTGCTTGGCAGGCACGCTGCCGACCAGGTAGGCGTGGCTGAAGACCAGAAGGGCCTGGACCTCCATCCCGGTGACCGTCTCCAGGGATTTCTTCTCGGCGTAGGCCTGGGCCAGCATTTTCGGGTCCAGCCGGTCCAGCGAGAGCCGGCCTTTGCGGCTCTTGGTCTCGACGGTGAAGATGCCGCCCGGCCCGACCACGATGTGGTCCACGTTCCCTCGCCCGAAACAGACGTCGTGGATCACCTGCCAGCCGTCGGCGGCCAAGCCCTCGAGGATTTCCCCGACGACCTCCTCTCCTTCGGCACCCTGGGCCCACGCTCCGTGATCGCGCTTGAAGGAGCCGCCGAGGAATCGCAGCCAGCTCCGCCTTTTCGCCTCGGCCCGAACGTGCTGCCCCGCTACCCGCCTTGGTTCGATCTCGATACTCACCGGTGCTTTTTCGGCCCGGTTGCGGAGAAGACTGAGTCGAGCAAGCGGATGTTCGGTTTGATGGAGTGCGGAGCATGGACCAACTCGGCAGAAAGATTCTCCGCGAGGGCAAGCACGTCGATTTCGTCGCCAGGCGCTACCGGCGCGCGGACGGGACCGAGGTAGAGCGGGAGGTCGTCGAGCACCCTGGCTCGGTCGCGGTGCTCGCCCACGACGAGGAGTTCGCCTACCTGGTGGCCCAGCCGCGGGAGGCGGTGGAGGAGGACGAGCTGCTGGAGATCCCGGCCGGGACGCTCGACGTCGAGGGGGAGGACGAGCTGGAATGCGCGAAGCGGGAGCTGGCGGAGGAGGCGGAGCTACGGGCCGAGAGCTGGAGCGTGCTCCACGTCGTCTATCCCAGTCCCGGCTTCCTGACCGAGAAGGTGACGATCTTCGAGGCGACCGGGCTTTCACCCGCCGCCGGCGAGCGCGACGACGACGAGGAGATCGAGATCGTCCGCCTCGACCTGTCGGAGATCGAGCGGGCCCTGCCGGATATCCGCGACGCGACGACCGTGATCGCGCTGCTGCGACTGAAGGAGCAGCTCCAGGGGTAGGAGAGGGACCCCGTGTTCCTCTTCTTCTCCAACAACCTCGGCTGCGCCGGCTCGCTGCTGGTCTCGGCCGTGGTGACGCTGGTCCTGCTGCTGCTCTTCGGCGTGATCGAACTCGGCTAGCCGTCCAGCCCGAAGTCGCCGCGCTTCTCGGCTGGGACGAGGTCCAGATGCTCCGGGTGGCGCTCGATGTAGCCCTTGACGAAGAGGCAGAAAGGAAGCACCGCCAGCCCGCGCTTGCGGGCGTCGTCGAGGGCGAAGGAGACCAGGCGACCGCCGAGGCCCTGACCCTCGAAGCGGTCGTCGATCTCGGTGTGGACGAAGGCGAGGCCGCCCGGTCGCTGCCGGTACTGGCTGAAGCCGGCCGGCTCGCCGTCTACCCGAATCTCATAGCGGCTCTCGTCTGGGTTGTCGGTTACCTCGATCATCGGCGACGCAGGTGACCGCGCACCTGGCGGTCGCGCTCGGCCAGCTCCCGCATCCGGCGCTGGGACTCGGCCGCGTTGGCGAGGGTCAAGCTGGCTAGGAATCTCATTTTCGGCCTCCTCTCAATCTGTTCGACACCGGCTATTTCAACTTGCCGGTGTACCCAACACTAGCTAAACTAGATAGACGGTGTCAACCCAACTTAACAAAACCGATCAGGACGCGGCCGACCTGCTCATCGCCTTCGTCAACACCAGGGAGATCGAGGAGGGGACCGACGAAGTCGACGATCCCGAGAGTCTGCGGGCCTGGATCGAGGAGCAGACCGGCGAATACCTGCCGGCGCCCGACGAAGAGGCCCATGCACGGACCCTCGCCCTGCGCGAATCGCTCCGCGCCTTCCTGCGCGCCAACAATGGCGGTGAGCCGGGCGAGCGGGAGCTTGCGGCGTTGCACGAGGCCGCCGAGCGCAGTCGCTACCGGACTGCCTTCGGTGCCAACGGCCGGCTGACGCTGATCCCCGCCCGCGCCGACCTCAGCGGCTTCGAAGCCCGCCTCCTGCTCGCGATCGAGTGCCTCCAGGCCCAGGGTGCGTGGCCACGGCTCAAGGCCTGCACCGACGAGAGCTGCCAGTGGGCCTTCTTCGACACCACCCGCAACCGCTCCCGCACCTGGTGCTCGATGGAGGAGTGCGGGAACAAGGAGAAGACGCGGCGCTACCGCGCGCGGCGGGGAGGAGCCGGCTCGAAGGAGACCAGGTGAACACGCACCGGGAAACTCTTGGTTCGTCCCTCGTTCTTTTCCAGGCGCTGCCTGGTGCGCTTTTGGATCGACAGGAGCTCCTCCATCGAGAGGTTAAGGGCGTCGTGAAGCTCCTCCCAGCCCTGCTCGTCGACCCATAGCGGGATGCGAACGAGGAAGCGCTCGGGATGAGCGTCGAAGGTACCCGTGGCCATGGCGTCGTCGATCTCCTCGCGCATCGCGGAGACGATCTCCGTTGACAGCCCTTCGCGCTCGGACTGGCTGCGCCGCTCCCACTCCGCGGTGTTCCAGACCGGCCAGCGCGACTGGAAAACAGGCGGACCGCCCGCCTCGGCCCCTGGCGATCGCTCGATCGTGCCCGCCTCCTGCAGCCTGGCGATCTGGCTCTCCACCTCCTCCCGCGAGAGCGAGGCCTGCGTGGCGAGGGCCTCGAGCGAGAGCGGTTCCTGGCTCAGCAGGCCGAGCAGGCGAACCGTGTGGGGATGGTTCTCCGCAACCCGCAGCGGCGACCGGGCGGCATCAGGCCGCTGCCGGCGGTAGCTCTTGCCTTCCGCCGCGGCCGTCGCCTGCTCGGCCCCGAGCATCGGGGCCAGGGCGATGTAGGTGCAGATCGGGGCCAGGCCAAGCAGGGCGCCGGGTCCGGCCTCCGCCATCCGCCGCCGGGCCAGCCAGAGAAGGCCACCAAGCAGCGCCTCGGACAGCAGCCCCCGGGAAACGGGAAGCTGACTGGGAGCGGCTCGCATCAGCATCCCTTCAAGCGGGCGCAGGGATTCGGCTCGCCGTCGCAGGGCGGGCGCGCCGCCTTCGTAGGCAGCGACGAGCAGCAGGTGGGCGAGGTTCGGCCGGGATGAGAGGAGCCCGAGCAGGGCGGTGACCGCCGCCCTGATCCCCTCCGGCGGACTGCCCCCCCGCCGGTAGGCGGGCAGTGCCGCTGCCGTCGCTTGAGCGCCGGCGCTGTCGATCGCGGCCAGCATCAACTCGTCGCGACCGGTGAAATTGGCGTAGAGCGTTCGCACCGACATTCCCGCTCGCTTCGCCACCTGCTCCATCGTCGTCTCGCCGTAGGGCTGCTCGGTCAGCAGCGCTTCGAACGCCCGCAGTGCCCGCTCGGCATGGTCGCTGGCTTCGAGGTGCTCGGGACGAATCTCGGGCGGTCGCGAGGCCGAGCGCAGCGCCTGGGTCGGTGCCTCATAGCCGAGCAGGAAAGCCGCCAACTGGTGGGCGATCTCGGGAAGGCGGCTCTCCTGGTTGTCGACCAGCTTTCGTCTGAAGCTCTCGAAAATGGCGCCGATCGCGAAGGTGCCGATCTCGGTAGGCAGGTCGGCCCATCGAGGCGAGCCGGCCAAGCTCTTGCGAACCAGAGCCTCCAGCTGCACGGTGGCCCCTTCGACCAGGTCGGCCGCCGGCGGCCCCGCCACGTAGGTCTCGACCAGGCACAGCGTGGCTGCGGCCGGTTGGCCGGCGGCGAGTGCGGCCGCGGTCGCGAGCATGCGCCGCGAGGAGATCTCCCAGCCGTCGCCGGCGTCGGACTCGAGCACCGGCCCGAAGGTCGAGCGCACCAGCGCTGTGATCGCGCCGACCAGGCAGGCGTCCTTATCGGCGAAGAGGTCGTAGAAGCTGCGCAGCGAAACGCCTGAGATCTCGACCAGGTCGGCGACCCGGGTGTCGGCATAACCGCGCTCGGCCACGCTCGCGACCATCGCCCCGAAGAGGCGCTGCCGCTGGTTCTCGGCGACCGAGTCGGGCAGGTTCGAGGGGCCGGGGGTGAGCATCCCCTCGCGCAGCGTTTCAGAGTCCCCCCACGGCGTCACCACCATAAGAAGGAAAAGCATATATCCCAGGTCGGCGCACCGCTAGTGCACATTCGACCATTAAATTCTTGACATGGAAACGTCATCCTCTCTATCTTGGACACAACGTCGCGTTTACGCGCGACCCAGGGAACCGGGGAACGGGGAACGATGTGAAGGAATGGATTTCCGCAGATGTGCGCTCAGCGACGATCGCGCCGCTTGTCGCCCCAGGCGACCCGCACGGCCTCTTCGCTGCCGACGTACGGCCGCAGGAAGAGCTCGACCAGGTCGGGCAGCAGCGCCGGCAGCTCGTCGCCTTTCCCGGCGTTCACCTTCATCGCCGCCAGCCGCGAGAGGCCACCCGCGAGGGCCTCGACCCGGGTCTCCGACGCGGCAGCGCCGCCGGACCCCTTGGGGGCCTTCGAGACCAGCGCCTCGACCAGCTCGCGCATCGCCAGGTGGTGCCGCGAGGCGATCTCGTCGCCGACGCCGGCCGGCGAGACGAGGAAGAACGAAGCCAGCATCGGGTGGGAGGCCAGGCTCTCGAGCAGCGAACCGAGCCCGGCCCGGACCGAGCCCGGCCAGTCCTCTTCCGAGGACGAGGCAACCACCTGGTCCAGCAGGTACTCGAAGGTCGCCTCGTACGCCGCCCGGTAGCAGTCTTCCTTGTTGGCGAAGGACTCGTAGAAGGTCCGGCGGGAGATCTTCGCCGCTTTGATCACCTTGGCGATCGTCGCCTTCCCGTAGCCCAGCTCGGCGACCGTCTCGATCATGCTGCTGACCAGCCGCGCCCGCTGGTTCTCGACCACCAGCTCCCGCGGCAGTCCGTGCCGCCCTCGCGGCAGGCCCTGCGGCTCGGTCTTTCTCTTCGTTGCCATTCAGTCGCTCGGGGGCGGGATCGTCAGCTCTTTCCGTGCGGCCTCCTCGCCGAGATAGGGACGCACCGCCAGGTACATCATCTCCGGAACGGCGGCGACGGGGTCGCGTTCCCCTCCTCGCTCCAGGCTGTAGCGCCCGAGCGCCTGGGTTATCGAGCCGACTGCGCTCTCCGCCGCCAGCGGCGGAACCGCCGCTGGATCCGGGGCGACCTCGCGGCCGGCCTCGACCATGGCGACGAACTTGCCGAAGAACTGGTCCCGCAGAGCACCGGTCATCTCACCCGCCCAGAGCATGTCCAGCATGCCGAAGCGGATCTCCTTCGGATTGTCGGCGACGTACCTGGCCATCGCATAAGCGGCGGTGCGCAGCGAGTCCGGCCAGCGCTCCTCGCTGTCGTAGGCCGCCTGAACGACCCGCAGGTTCTCGGCCATGACTCCTTCGATCGCCGCGACGGCGCAGGCCTGCTTGGAGGGGAAGGTCCGTTCGAAGTCCTCCCTGCTGCCGCCGGCGCGGGCGACGATCTCCTCCACGGCCACCGACTGGTAGTCGGTCTCGAAGGCGAGCTCGATCAGCGCCGCCGTGTAGGCGGTCCGCTCCGCCGTCTGACCGTCGTTCATCTCTGGCGAGCGCGGTCCCGCAGGGTCGCCTCGGCGAGCTTCTTCGCCCCGGCGTCGCCGAGGAAGGGGGAGAGGGCGATTTGAATCGACTGCCCCAACAGAACCTCGGTGTCGTCCAGCTCACCCTTGATCAGTTGCTGGTGGACGATCCAGATGACGCCGCCCAGCACCGCCTCCTCGAGCGTCTTCGAGAGCTGGGCGGCTTCGTCGTTCAGCTCGCGGCCCTCCCGCAGCTTGGGTATCGCCCGGTCGAAGACCTGCTCGTAGCGGGCGTAGGCATCGGGGCCCGCGGCCTGCACCTCGATCAGGGCGACCCGGGCCCGCTTCGGGTCGGCTGCGATCAGGTCGAGCAGGCGAGCCAGCGCCGCGGCCATCTGCTGCGGCCACTCCTCCTGGCCTGCGACCGCCTCGGCAAGTTCCTCCGTCGCCTCGTCGACGATCCGGTCGAAGGCGGCGAGGAAGCAATCCTCCTTGCCTTCGTAGAGGTCGTAGAAAGCGACGTAGCCGACCCGGGCGGCCTTGACGATGTGGTCGACCGAGGTGTTGCGGTAGCCGCGTTTGGCGACCAGGTCGACGGTCGCCTCGAACAGCCGCTCGCGTTGGTGCGCAGCGACGACGTCGGGGGCCAGCCCGTGCCTTCCCAGCGGCACGACGGGCGCCTCGTCCGGTCCTCTCTTCATCGGCCCAAGATAACCGGCCAGATGAGTTGGGGCAACGTTTTCATACAGAGGGATATAGTTTTCGCCTCTGGTCGCACGCTCCGGGACCGGGATCTGGCAATTCCGGACGGGCGACCCATCGATATGGACGAACAGGGACCGGAGGCCGGCAAAGGAACGGGCGCTGACGCGAACGCGCGTCGGCGCACCGAGCGGGCGATGTTGGAGCTGAGCGGGCAGGTCGGGTTCCGCGCGATCGACCTCGAGGCGCTGCTCGTCCGCAGTGGCGCCGACGCCGAGCAGTTCGGTGCCTGGTTCGCGGATCTCGAGGAGTGCTTCACAGCTGCATACGAGCTCGAAGCCGACGCGCTCTGCGATGCGATGCTCGGCGAGAGCAGGGGAGCACTGGACTGGCGCGACGGAACCGAGGCGGCCCTCAACGTGGTTCTGCGCTTCACCGCCGCGCGTCCCGACGTCGCCCGGGCGCTGATCCGCGAGGTCCACGTGGTCGGCGGCGCAGCCCTCGACAAGCACGAGGAGGTCCTCGAGCGACTGGCGGCCGCGATGGGGGGGCAGTGCGCCCCGTCGGTCGGCGGGACGTCGCTGCCCTGGGCGTCGAGCTTCGTCGTCGGCGCTGTCGAGGGCGTCATCTCCGGCCACCTCGACCGGGGAGAGACGGAGGAGCTGCTGGCGGCGGCACCGGAACTGATGGACCTGATCGCCGCCTTCTTCGACGGTACCGGTCCAGCTGAAGGCCTATAAACGCCTTCCCTTTGTAGGAAAACAGCTCTTGACTTCCAAGAGCGTTTGCGTTTACATACCCGCCACTCGCCTAGGGAGGCGATACAGGGATTCGGGTCGACAGGAGGGGAGCCACTCCGCCTCGCACCGATTCGGGAAAACGGGCACCAGGGGCCCCGAGGGACAAGGAGAGCAATAAGTGAGAAGCCACGCCAAGGCAGCGTCCGTACTCGTGTCTCTATTGATACTGCTCGGCATCGTGGCGTCGACGGCCTCCGCCGCCCCGACCGCGACGACCGCCTGGGTGTACCAGGCTTCCTTCGGCACCGAAATCCGCCACGACAATGCGACTCAAAACGGCATCGCGGTCGAAGCAGGCTCCGGCAACATCCTCGCTCCGGTCGGTATTTTCGAAGAAGTAAGGGTCTTCGCGCCCGACGCTTCCCTGGGGGGAACGCCGCTGACCCAGTTCTCGACCCCCGGCTACCCGTCCAATATCTCGATCGACCGGGAAACCGGCGCGATCTATCCGAACGAGGGGCCCGAGCGTTCGAGGGTGTGGCGTTATCTCTCCGACGGCGCACCCACCCCGACCTACACCCTGGACACCGATTTTGCACCTGAGGTCGAAATCGGCGCGGGGTCTTCGGCGGTAGATCCGACCACCAACGAGCTGCTGGCGGTGCGCTTCAGCACGATCAGGCGCTTCGACCCGGAAACGGGGGAGTTGATCTCGAGCTTTGCCTCGTTGACCTCGGCGGACCGTATTGCCGTCGGCCTGGACGGAACCGTCTACCTCACCGGCTTCAGCGGCGAAATCGCGCGTTATACGCCGAGTGGTACCCCGCTGCTGCCGAGGATTCCCCTTCCGGGCCCTTCGCAGGCGATAGCAGTCGATCCTGGGACGGGAGATATCGCGGTGGTCGTCGGTGAACGCCTTCTCGGCTTTACCCCGGGCGGAGAAAAGATCTTCGACGTTCCGATGCAGGCCGGCGGCTCGGTCGGCATCGCCCTCGATCCGGAAAGAAACCGGCTCTACAACCGCAATCCCTTCACCCAGACCATCGACACTTATGTCCCGGCTCCGTACGCGGGAGTTGACGCGCCGACCGTCTCCGAAATCACCCCGACCGGCTTTCACGTCTCGACCGAAGTGGACCCCGGCGAAAAAGAAGGGGGAGGCGTGCCCGACGAAAGCACCGTCCATTTCGAGTACCGCCTCGTCGGCGAAGAAAGCTGGGCGTCCACGCCTGACCAGGATGTGAACGGCCCCGGCTCCTTTGTGGCTGACATCACCGGTCTTTCCGCCAATCGCACCTATGAAGTACGCGCGGTGGCAAGCAACTCACTCACCGTCCATTTCACGGACCCGACCAAATCGACCACGGCCCCCGTACCCCCGGCGACCGAAACCACGAGCGCCACCGACGTGACCGAAACCAGCGTCGTCCTCAACGGCACGATCAACCCGACGGGCCTGCTGACGAGCTACCACTTCGAGTACGGGGCGACGACCGCCTACGGCTCGCGGATCCCCGCGGGCATCGAGGCGGTAGCCGGCGGCGGCTACACGACCCTGCCGTTCTTCCGCACTGTCACGGGCCTCGCCCCTGGGACGACCTACCACTACCGCCTGGTTGCCACCAACTCGGCCGGTACGAACGAGGGCACCGATCGCACCTTCACCACCGTTGCCACGGGTGGTATCCCGGTCAGGGCCTACGAGCAGGTGACCCCCGCGGACAAGCACGGCGCCGCGATCATCCCCAGCCTCGGCATTCAGGCCGCTGCCGACGGCAACGGGCTCTCATTCACCAAGAAATCGGGCGCGAACGCGTCACCGATCATCACCCGCGGCCTGGCGATCCGCGGCTCTAGCGACTGGGGAGGCGACATCGACCTCGATCCGCCGATCAACGTGGGGTCCGGAAACTTCCTGGTTCACCCCGCGCTTGCCATTTCCGACGATTTCACCCGCTCGTTTGTCTCCAGCGATCGGGCTCTGACTCCCGGCGCGATCGAAAAGGGCGGCAACCTCTACCGGGTCGACCTCGCCTCCGGTACCTACGATCTCGTCGGCGCCAGCAGCGATCCTGGAGCTTTCGACACCTACGCCTACTCCCTGAGCGCGGGCCTGTTCCGGGCCGGGGCGCCGGACTTCAGCTGGATCATGTTCGTGTCTCCGAAGCCGCTGCTGCCCGGCGCTCCGGAAAGTGCGCTCTACCGCTGGAGCGAGAGCGACGGGCTCGAAGTCGTCTCTGTGACTCCTGACGGCGAGATGACCAGCACCGTGCGTGCGGACATCGCCCCGGTCTACGAGACGGTGTCCGGCGACGGGTCGCGGATCTACTTCACCGCGGTCGATGCGGCCGAACCGGGCGTCTTCCTCCGCGAAGCAGGAGGCGCCGCGAAAGCGATTTCGGTTTCCCACGTCGCCGGCGATCCGCCGACCCCGCAGCCGGCAACCCTGCTCGCGGTCAACGAGGACGGTCGTTACGCGTTCTTCAGTACCCCCTTCGGAGTCAAGCTGACCGATGACGCTCCAGGAGAAATCGGCGATCTCTACAGGTACGACGTCAACGACGACAGCCTCGAGTACCTCGGCACGAAGGCTTTCAGCATTGTCAACGGCTCGCGGCTGCAGAAAGGCAGCAGGGGAGTCAGCGACGACGGCCGCACCTTCTATTTCCTCAGCGGTGATATGGGCGAAGGTGCTTATGGCGAAGGTCCGCTGATGGTTTGGCGCGATGGAGCGATCCACGAAGTCTCCCCGGTGACCACCGAACCCGGCGCCGAACGCATGAGCCCAGATGGCCGGTACTACGCCATCTATCAGTCAAGTGTCGTTCAGCAGGTAGGTGTCATCCGCCTCTATGACGCCGAGACCAACCAGCTCGAGTGCGTGTCCTGTCTGCCCGACGGTACCCCCGTCTTCGCTTCTCTCCCTTCGAATACCGGCGGGGACACGCTGTTCAGCAACCGCTCGCCGCGCTCGGTCGGCAATGACGGCGCCGTCTACTTCGACACCGCGGCGCGGTTGGTCGCGGCAGACGTCAACGGCACCCGTGACGTCTACGTGTACCGGGACGGGTCGGTTTCCCTGATCAGCCCGGGCAACGCGCCGTTCGACGCCGTCATCGGCGACGTCTCGGCCAGCGGCAGCGATGTCTTCTTCACCACCGCACAGAAGCTGGTCGGCCGCGACAACGACGAATCGATCGACGTCTATGACGCCCGGGTCAACGGCGGGCTGCCGGCCCAGAGCCCGCCGCCGCCCCAGGAATGCCTCCGCGACGACTGCAAGGCGACCCCGAACGCCGGGCCGGAACTGCCGTTCGGCGGCTCCGAAGCGCTGAGCGGGCCGGGGAACGTCAATCCCCCCAAGCACAAGAAATGCGGCAAGGGCAAGCGGGCCAAGAAGGTCGAGGGCAAGGTCCGCTGCGTCAAGAAGCACAAAGCCAACAAGAACAAGAAGGGGGGCAACCGATGAACCGGGCCCAGAAGATTCTCCGCAGAGCGCTGATCTCGGCCTCGGGTTGTCTGGCGGTTGCCGCGTTGGCGGCCCCCTTGGCCGGCGCTGCATTCGAATTCGAGGACATCGGTGTCCGCGTCGACGACAAGGCCGGCAACTACACGCGGAAGGCCGGAGCCCACCCCGATTTCACCTTCAACTTCTCCGTCCCGATCGCCACCAACGAGATCGGCCAGAAAACCGGACCGGTCGAGGCGGTTCGGGACGTCGACCTCGATCTTCCTGCCGGGATGGTCGGCAACCCGGTGCCGTTCCCGACTTGCTCGTTCGAGCAGTTGGCGGGTGCCCCCGCCAACAACCAGCAATGTCCCGTCGCGAGTCAGGTAGGAAAGGTCATCCTCAGGCTCCGCGCGAACAGCATCATCTCCTCAGTCGGCGTCTTCAACCTCGAGCATGGCCCGGAAGTGCCGGCCCGGTTCGGGTTCAACTACTTCGGCTACATCGCGACGATCACTCCCAGGATCCGCCCGGATGGCTACGCGATCTCCGCCGGCAGCTTCGAGATCGGCAACGGATTGCCCGTGGCAGGCGCGAGGCTGACGTTCTGGGGATATCCGGCCGACCCGGCGCACGACGCCGAACGGCAGGGGATCGGCTTTCCGGAAATTCTTGGCATCCCGTTCGAATCCAACGCGGCCAAGGTGCCGTTCTTCACCAACCCCACGGCCTGCCCGGACAGCGCCGCCACCTTCACGGCGAGGGCTGACTCTTGGGAATTCCCAGGGATCTTCGACACCCGACAGCTGGCGACCGACGAGGAAGGCAATCCCTTCGTCTGGGAAGGGTGCGAAAACCTGCCGTTTGAACCTACCCTGATCCCGCTGCCGGGTACGCATCGCGCCAACTCACCGACCGGGCTCGACGTGAACATCGATCTGCCCTCGAACGATGGCAGCCCCGACGGTTTCTCGGCCTCCGCGGTGAAGAAGACCGTGGTCCAGTTTCCCGAGGGGGTGACCGTCTCACCTTCGGCGGTCGGCGGCCTCGAAGCCTGCTCCGAAGCGCAGGTCGGCCTCGGCAGCAATGACCCGCCAACCTGCCCGAGCGGGTCGAAAATCGGCAACGTGACGATCGAAACCCAGCTGCTCGAGGACCGGCTCAGCGGCGAGGTCGTGCTGGCCCGGCAGAACGAAAACCCGTTCGGGTCCATCTACGCGATCTATCTGCTGGTCAAAGGTCCTGGCTTCTACCTGAAGCTCCCCGGCGAACTGAACGTGGACAAACAGACCGGCCGACTGAAGGCGATCGTCGACGACCTGCCACAGCTGCCGTTCGAAAACGTCCACCTCGACTTCCGTGGAGGCCCGACGGCGCCGCTGGTGACGCCGAACAAATGCGGGGACTACTCGATCAGGACCGAAGTCTTCCCCTGGGCGCGGCCGAACGACCCGGTTGTCGACGAGGTGCCGATGCCGATCAACGAAGACTGCGCCGGCGGCGGCGCGTTCAACCCGCGCCTGCAGGCCGGCGTCGCCAACCCGGTTGCGGGTGCGAAATCGCCGCTGACGATCCGCATCACCCGTCAGGACGGCGAACAGAACATCTCGAAGATCGAGGTGACTCTGCCGAAGGGCGAGATCGCGAACCTGAAAGGGCTCGAGGTCTGCCCGGAGTCGGGAGCGCCCTCGGGCAACTGCCCGGCAGGGAGCCAGGTCGGGATCGCCACCACGGCGATCGGCACCGGAGCGTTCCCGCTCTTCGTGCCGCAGGCCGGCAAGGAGCCGACCGCGCTCTACTTCGCCGGCCCCTACAAAGGCGCCCCCTACTCGCTGATCACCAAGGTCCCGGCGCAAGCGGGCCCCTTCGACTTCGGTGACATCGTCGTGCGGACCGCGATCGACCTCAACCCGGTCACCGCCCAGGTGATCGCCAAGTCCGATCCGCTGCCGCAGATCCTCGAAGGCGTGCCGATCGCCTACCGCGACGTCCGCATCGAAGTCAAAAAGCCGGACTTCACGGTCAACCCGACGAGCTGCGAACAGCGCTACGTGACGACGACGATCACCTCTGTCGACGGCACCGAGGCGCATCCTTCGGTCCCGACCAAGGTCGGCGACTGCGGGGCGCTGAACTTCGGGCCGAAGCTGAAGTTCAGGGTCAAAGGCGGCACCAACCGCGGCGACTTCCAGGCGCTGACCGCGGTGCTCACCACCGGCAAGAAGGAAGCCAACATCTCAAGGGTGCAGGTTGCCCTGCCGCACGCCTTCTTCCTCGAACAGGGCCACATCGGGACTGTCTGCACCAGGGTCCAGTTCGCCGCCGAGAGCTGCCCGGCAGCCTCGGTGTACGGGTTTGCCCGGGCGATCACGCCGCTGCTCGACAATCCGCTCGAAGGGCCGGTCTACCTGCGCTCCTCGAACAATCCGCTGCCGGACCTGGTGGCCGACCTGCAGGGCCAGTTCGACATCGAGCTCGCCGGCCGGATCGACTCCGAGAACGGCGGCATCCGCAACACCTTCGAGACCGTCCCGGATGCTCCGGTGACCAAGTTCGTCCTGAAGATGAAGGGCGGCAAGAAGAGCCTCCTGGTCAACAGCCGCAACCTCTGCCTGTCACCCGCCCGCGCCAAAGTGCGGATGGTCGGCCAGAACGGCAAGCGCCACAACGAAAAGCCGCTTGTCCAGACCAGCTGCGGCAAGCAGGCGAAGCAGAAGTAGTCGGATGACGAGGAGAGCGATCCGGAGCACCGTCGCTGCGGCGGCGGTGCTCAGCCTCCTCGTTTGCGCCTCGCTGGCCACGGCCGAGGTCACCCAGGAAGGCAACCTTCGGGTCTCCTTCACCGGTGGCATCGCCCCTGACGCCCTGCCGCGGCAGGGCACGGCACCGGTCGCGGTGCGCTTCGGCGGCGAGATCAAGACGATCGACGGCGCGGTCCCGCCGCAGTTGCGGACGATCTCCCTGGCAATCAACCGGCACGGCAAGGTCGACTATCGCGGCCTTCCTGTCTGCCGCTACCACCAGATCCACCCCGCCTCGACCAGGGAAGCGATCGAAACCTGCCCCGACTCGCTGATCGGCAAGGGCAAGTTCACCGCAAACGTTCTGCTGCCCGAACAGTCGCCCTTCCCGTCGGCGGGGGAGGTGACCGCCTTCAACGGCGTCTTCCACGGCCGCCACGTCGTCTTCGCCCACGTATACGGGACCGCCCCGCTGCCCCAGTCGCAGGTCCTCGTCTTCGAGCTCGGCCGGACCTCCGGCACCTACCGCACCACTCTTACCGCCCAGCTCCCCCGGGTCGCCGCCGAATGGGGATACGTCTCCGGCATCTCCCTGCGGCTCAACCGGGTGTTCCGGTACAAGGGCCGCCTTCACTCCTTCGTCACGGCCGGCTGCCCGGCCTTGAGCGGGACCTCGCTCGCGATCTTCGACTTCGCCCGCGCCAGTTTCGGCTTCGAAGACGGCCGCACGCTGGGCGTGACGATGACCCGTACCTGCAAGGTGAAAGTGAAGTGACGCCCCTTCCCCTTGACTTTTGAGAGGGCACATGTTTTTATACAGAGAACATTGGTTTTTACGGGTGGGGCAGGGGCCACGCCTAGGGAGAAATGGGAGAGATTGAATTGACGCGCCAGGCGAGGCGAACTCGGGAGTACTCACCGTTCCGACAGGCCGGAGGCATCGTCGGCGCGGCCCTCGTGCTGACGTCCGTGCTTGCCCTTGCCGGCTGCGGAAGCGGAGACGACGGGACGACCTCGACGGCTGACCTCACCAAGTCTCCCGAGCGGCCCTCGGCCGAACGGACTCAATTGGCCGCCATCCAAGGTGCCGCCGCCCGCGCCAAGGGCCGTAAGGCCTGCGAGGGCATGACGCCCCTGGAGGTCGCCCGCCACTACCAGGCGGCCGCCCGCGAAGCAGGCGTCACCAAGCGCTTCGCCCAGCTCGCCACCGAGCCGAGCGCGAAGGTCCAATCTTCATCAGGGTACCCCCGACTCGCCGCCGCGATCTACGCGACGACGACGCCGGAGAAGAGCCGGGCCGCAGCCGCGGCCGGCTGCGCCGAAGTGCTTGCCGCCGACGGGGAGGGCGGAGAGGTCTCGTCCGAACGGACGGGGCAAACCGTGCCTCCCAGTCAAGGCGGGGCAGATCAGAAAGGCAGTAACTAGATGAAGCAGAAGTTCGCACTACTAACCATCGTGGGGGCGCTCCTCGCGCTCGCCGTGCCGGCAGTCTCGTCCGCGAGCATGTATCCCGCGGGGGCGACTTTCGAAGTCGGCAGCGCCGGAGCGCAACCGACGCTCGGCACCTCGATCGGCTCCTGCCAGATCAAAGTCGCGGGAACGGTTCCGAAAGCGCCGGCAAATGAAGCTACCTCGCTCTTGTTTGCGCTCACGCCCGCGACCTCTACCTGCTCCTCGGGAGCGAGCATCAAATTCAACGGTGAATGGAAACTCCTGGCAACCAATTTCTCGTTCCAGATGGCTGCCTCTGGCGGGCCCAGCAACGCCGTGGAATTCCGCTCGACCACGCTGCCGAACTGCAAGCTGGCCGGTAACTACGTGCTCGGTGGTCTTTTCCACAACGGAATCTCGTCGCCGAAATCGATGAAATCGGCCATGCAGCCCACCTCGAGCTCCTCGCTCACCTGGGCCGACGACGGTGGGACGTGCGCGATCGCCGGCACCAAAGAAACGCTCACCTACGGCTCCGGAACTGGCATCTGGACCGTCAACAACCTGACCACCCCCGCGACTCCGATCATCGTCGCCAACTAGGTACCTGTAATGCGCCGGAGCGGACATAGACAAGCACTACCTAGCGCCCGTTCCGGCGCTCCAATCAGAAAGGCAGCAAGCGTGAAAGCAGAAGGTCGTTCATACGGGTCAGCCACTTCGAGTACGGCTGCGATTGTTGCGTCTCTGCTTTCGATGGTCCTGCTGCTCGGCGTCAGTGCGCCCGCGGCGAGCGCTGCGCCTGAAGCGGGCCTGGGTTGGGGGTACAAAGCCAGCTTCGGAAGCTTCGGAGGCTTCTTCGATCCACCTCGCAACCCGGTGGCGATCGACGGCAGCGGCAACATCTTCGGAGTCGACCAAAACAACGGCAAGATCAAGGTCTATTCGCCAAGCCCAGATGGCGGAGCCCTACTTACTGAAGTCAGTTTGGACTTTTTCCGGAACATCGCCATCGACACCAGCGACGGGACGTTCTATGCGGACGACACTTTTCTGTCTACCAACACTGTAAGGCGCTACGTCTCCGACGGCCAGCCGACGCCCACCTACACCCTTGACCCCACTTTCGAGCCAATCCCACGCGGGGAGGGGATGGGAGTCGACCAGACCACCGGCGACCTCCTGGTCACCGACCCTGCGGCCGAAGGCGTGCGCCGCTACGACACCAGCGGCACCCTGCTGGAAACCATCGCCACCCCGTCGATCAACCCCGTCTGGATCGTCACCGCACCCGACGGCAGCTTCTACGTAGCGCCAGGGGAAGGCGACGTCACTCACTTCAGCGGCACCGGAACTCTGCTCGGGACGATTTCCGGCGTCGGCTCGATCCACGGCCTCGCCTACGACGCGTCGCGCTCCCTCGTCGTGGCTGCGGTCGGAGAAGAGCTCCAGGCTTACTCGCCGGCCGGCGCCCTGCTCGGCAAATCTCGGACTCAAGGCGGAGGGGGCCTCGGCCTTGTCGTCAGCGCCTCGGGGTCCCTCTATGAACACACCGGAGGCAGCCTCAACTACTACGTTCCCGGGACGGTGCCCGGCGTCGAAGCGCCACACGTCTCCGCCCTCGCCGTCTACTCGGCGCACGTAAGCGCCGAAGTCGACCCCGGCGCCGGCCCTCCGGAAAACTCTGTCGCCCACTTCGAGTACTCGGCCGACGGCGGCCTGACCTGGCCGGAAGAGTTCAAAACCCCAGACGAACCGGTGGAGCGGACCGAAAGCGGAGAGCCGGACACCATTGAAGCCGACCTCACTGGGCTGAAAGGAAACTCCGACTACCTGGTCCGCCTTGTCGCCGGCAACTCGGTCATAACCGAAACCTCGGGCACGACCTCTTTCCACACGCCGCTCGGCCCGCCGGAGGTCGAAACCGGCCCGGCGATCTCTATCACCGATACGAACGCCGAACTGACCGGGACGATTGACACGCTCGGCGATCAGACGACCTACCACTTCGAGTACGGGACGACCGCGGCGTACGGGAGCCGCGTCCCGGTTGACGGTGAGGCCCCCGCGGGGATGAGCCGCACGCCGCGGCCCGTCAGCCGTCCGATCAGCGGGCTGCAGCCCGGTACGACCTATCACTTCCGGCTCGTGGCCCAAAACACGGCCGGAACGACCGAAGGGCCCGACCGCACGTTCATCACCGCGGCGGCGACTCCGCCGGTGCGGAGCTACGAGCAGGTGACCCCGGTCGAAAAGAAAGGCGGCGTCATCAACACCCTGCTGGGCTTCCAAGCCGCCGCGGACGGGTCCGCCGTCAGCTACACCCTGGCCGCAGCGCCGGCCGACGCCCCGAGCGCGGTGATCTTCACCCGGTACCTGAGCCGCCGGGGCAGCACTGACTGGCTCAACTGGTCCCCCACCGATCCGCCGGTCAACGTGCCGCGCAACGTCATCGAGGTGGTCACCCAGGCGATCTCCTCAGACTTCACCCATGCGCTGGTGGTCAGCAACCGCGCTCTGACTCCGGGGGCGGAAAACGGAAGTGGGAACATCTACGTCGAGGACCTGCGCACCGGTGACTACACCTTTGTCGGCTCGGCTCCGGGGTACAGCGCGTATGTCGCGATGGCCGGCATTCAGGTCGAGAACCTGTTCCTCGCCGGGGCGCCGGACTTCAGCTGGGTTACGTTCATCTCGCCGAGGAGCCTCCTGCCGGGGGCGCCCCGGGAGGCCATGTATCGCTGGTCGCTCAGCGAAGGGCTGACGCTGCAGAGCTCGGACACCGCCTCGATTCGGCGGCCGGACACGGCGAACGAACTGTCGGTGCGACACGTCTCCGGTGACGGCAACGTCATGTACTACGACCTGGAGGAAGGCAATGGCGGGGTCTACCGCCATGTCCTGGGAGGAGCCACGACCCCGGTCTCCGTCGCCGAGGCCGGGGGGGACCTCCCGCCGGGCGAAGTGGCGTCCGCCAGGCTCGAGGGCGTCAGCCGCGACGGGCGGTACGCGATCATCCGCACGCAGCAGCGGCTGACGGCCGACAACCCACCGTCCGCCAACAACGCGTGGATGTACCGCTTCGATGCCCAGACGGGGGACCTCGAGTTCATCGGTCAGCCGGTCAGCACGGTTTCGGGCGCCGTGTACGTGGTCAGTGATGACGCTAAGACGGTGTTCTTCCACGGCGACCTTGGCGGCTCGCTCTCGTGGCGTGACGGCGTGACGCACAAATTCACGGACGCGCTGCTGGACTTCTCTCTCAAAAACGGCCCCCAGCATTTTGTGAGTCCCAATGGCCGGTATCTGGCCTACGTCGACTCAGGGTCGGTGCACCTATATGACGCTGAGGCCCAGACCGACGTCTGCGTCTCGTGTCCGTCCGCCGGTGGCAGCGGTGGGGACGATTTCGGCCTTCCTGTCGGGACGAGGACGGTCAGCAACCGGACGCCGGAAGTGGTCAACGACAGCGGGCTGATGTTCTTCGACACCGCCGCGCGGCTGACCTCGGACGACCACAACGGGTCCCGTGACGTCTACTCTTACCAGGACGGCAAGCTGTCGCTGATCAGCCCCGGCGAGGGCAGCTTCACGGCGCGGTTCGCCGATGCAACGCCGGATGGCAGCGTCGTCTACTTCACGACCGATCAGTCGCTGGTCGGTCAGGACAAAGACGGGGCGCTCGATCTGTACGCATCCCGCCTGGGCCCCGCCTTCGACCAATCGGCCCCCCCGAGTGCCGAGTGCGCCGGCGAAACCTGTCAGGGCCCGATCAACACTCCACCTGGTGCACCGAACGTGGGCAGCAATGCGCCCAGGAACGCCGGAGACCTCGCTGTGGGCACGATCAGCGGAGTCCGCAAGCTCAGTTCTTCGGACCTGTCGACCCTGGCGAAGGGCGGCAACGCGCGATTGAAGCTGACGGTCAGCGGCCCGGGTACGGTCAGCGTGACCGGTAAAGCGAGGGTCGGCAAGAAGAACCGCCAGGTGGCGAGCGCCTCCGCCAAGGCCGCGAAGGCAGGGCCCGTAAGCGTGCCGTTCGGTCTCTCGAAGGCTGGCCTGTCAGCTCTGAACTCGCAGGGATCGCTGACGGTGTCCCTGACCGTGCGGTTCAAGGACGCAAGCCCGAAGGCGGTCAAGTTCACCTTGCGATCCGCCACCGCCAAGAAGGGAGGTCGGTCGTGAGCGGGTTCAACGGAATTCCCTCAGGGCCGAATGCAACTGACATGAAAGATCCCATGGAGACCCAGGTGACCAAGAAGAGGATGTGGGCTGCGCTCGTCGTAGCGGTGGCATTGTTCGGCGGGGTGCTCGGTCAAGCCGCGACCGCCCAGGCCGCCTTCGAATTCGAGCGTGTCGGCGTCTCGCTGACCGGTTCGGATGGGCAGTTCACCCGCCAGGCGGGTGCGCATCCCGACTTCACGTTCTCCTTCGAAGTTCCGTCCGACCCCAGCCCGGTGATCGGCGGCGAGCCCGCTCCGGCCGGCCCGTTGGAGGCGCCCCACTCGGTCACCCTCGACCTACCGCCCGGGTTCGTCGGCGATCCGACGGGCATCGCGACCTGCGACCCCATCGACCTGGCCAGTCCGGGGACCGGACAAGCGGTTTGCCCGGCTGCCTCGCAGGTCGGGACCGCCTATGTCTTTACGACCGAGGAGCACACGGCGGGCGTCTACAACATCGCCCACGGGCCGGACGTGCCGGCGCGCTTCGGGTTCAACGTCCTCGGCGTGGTGAACATCATCGACGCGCGGGTCAGGCCCGGCGACTACGGGATCACCTCCGGCAGCCTCGCGGTGTCCCAGGCCCAGACGATCCGCTCTGTGGACGTCACCTTCTGGGGCGTGCCGGCCGATCCGCGGCATGACGCGGAGCGTAAGGAGGGTGGTGGACCTCCCCGGTCCACCGACGCTCCGCGCGTCCCGTTCTTGAGCGCCCCGACCTCGTGCTCCTCGACGCCCGCCTCCTTCACCGCCCGCGGCGATAGCTGGGAAAACCTCGGCGTCTTCGACACGCGAGTGTTGACCAGCGACCTCGAAGGGACGCCGCTTGCCTTCGAAGGCTGCGAGCGCCTCGCCTTCGCGCCCACGCTCGAGGTGGCACCCCTCTCGACCTTCGCCGATGGGCCGACGGGCCTCTCCGTCGACCTCGAGGTGCCGCAGGCCGACGATCCCGATGGGTTCGCCACGGCGCATCTGCGCAAGGTCGTGATGACGCTCCCGGAGGGAATGTCGGTCTCGGCCTCCTCGGCGGCCGGCCTCGGCGCTTGTTCGCTTGCGCAGATCGATCTCGATTCCACTGACGCTCCCACCTGCCCCGCTTCCTCGAAGATCGGGACGGTCCGGCTCGACACGCCGGTGCTCGACGAACAGCTGCAGGGCGAGGTGATCCTCGCCAAGCAGAACGACAACCCGTTCAACTCGCTGCTGGCCATCTACATCGCGATCAAGGGCCCGGGCTTCTACGTGAAGCTGCCGGGGAAGGTCGAGCCCGACCCGAACACGGGTCAGCTGACCGTCACCTTCGATGACAACCCGCAGCTGCCGTTCGAACGGCTGCAGCTGGACCTGAAGTCAGGGCCGCGGGCGCCGCTGACCAACCCGGGCCGGTGCGGCACCTATGCAGCGAAGACCGTGCTGACCCCCTGGTCGGGGACCGCGCCGGTCGAGCTGAGCACGCCGATCACTGTCGACCAGGGCTGCAACACCGGCGGCTTCTCGCCGGGCCTCAGCGCCGGGACGGTTGACCCGACGGGCGGCGCGTTCAGCCCGTTCCTGCTGCGGATCACCCGCAACGACGGCGAACCGAACCTGAGCAAGATCCAGGCCACCCTGCCACCCGGCCTCCTGGCCAAGCTGAAGGGCGTGCCGCTCTGCGCCGACGTCCAGGCAGCCACGGGCGCCTGCCCGGTAGGCAGCCAGGTCGGCCAGGTGACGGTAGGCGCGGGCTCGGGCCCGAGCCCGCTCTACGTCCCCGAGGCGGGCAAGGCCCCAACGGCCGCCTATCTAGCCGGCCCCTACAAAGGCGCCCCCTACTCGATGGTCGTCAAGGTCCCGGCCCAGGCCGGCCCCTTCGACCTCGGCACGGTCACCGTTCGCAATGCCCTGAACATCGACCCGACCACGGCCCAGGTGACCGCGGTCTCCGACCCCCTGCCCCAGATCCTGCAGGGCATCCCGATCGCCTACCGGGACGTCCGGGTGGAAGTGAATAGGCCCGACTTCACGATCAACCCGACCAGCTGCAAGGCGATGGCGGTGACCAGCACCCTGACCTCGGCGACGGGGCAGAGCGCGAATCCCTCCAGCCGCTTCCAGGCCACCGACTGCGGCGAGCTCGACTTCGGCCCCAGCCTGAAGCTCGCCTTCAAGGGCAAGATGAACCGCACCGGCAACCCGGCCGTCAGCGCGGTGCTGAAGGCAGCTCCGGGCGAGGCCAACATCGCCAAGACCACGGTGATCCTGCCCAAGAGCCAGTTCATCGACAACGCCCACATCTCCAACCCCTGCACCCGGGTCCAGTTCAACGCGAACGTCTGCCCGGCGAGCTCGATCCTCGGCCAGGCCACCGCCCACTCGCCACTCATCGATCAGCCGCTGAGTGGCCCGGTCTACTTCCGAAGCAACGGAGGCGAGAGGGAACTCCCCGACCTGGTCGCTGACCTGAACGGGCAGATCCACGTCACCCTGGTCGGCTTCATCGACTCGGTCAAAGGCGGGGTCAGGACCCGCTTCCAGAACGTCCCCGACGCTCCGGTCTCCAAGTTCACTCTGAAGCTCAAGGGCGGCTCGAAGGGCCTGGTCGAGAACAGCGAAAACCTCTGCTCCTTCACCCCGAAGGCGAAGGTGCAGATGACGGGCCAGAACGGGAAGCCGAACAACTTCCTCGCCAAGATCGCGACCAGTTGCGGGAAGAAGCAGAGTAAGAAGTAGGAGCTTCCCGTTCCCCACGTCGGGTGTTCATTCACCCGGCGACATAGCGCCTCGGCACACCCTGGCCTGTGGCGCTGAGTAGCACCAGCGGCCCCGCGCTTTCCCCGAGCTCGGGGTCGCTGTGCGTCTGCGTCTACCCGGGGGCGGGGATCGTCAGCTCCCGGCGCGCCGCCTCCTCGCCGAGGTAGGGCCGCACCGCCAGGTACATCATCTCCGGCACCAGGTCGACCAGCTGGCGGCCGCTCTCCCCGCCGAGCCTCCTGGTGATCACCCCGGTGATCGCGCCGACCACGCCCAGAGCCGTGCCGGCGGGGATCGAGTCGGGGTCGCCGGCCGCCTCCCGGCCGGCATCGACCATCGCGACGTATTCGCCGAAGAGGTGGTCTCGCAGGGCGCTGGTCAGCTCGCTCGCCCAGACCGTCTCCAGCAGCCCGAAGCGCATCTTCTTCGGGTTCTCGAGTATCCACTCGGCGTGCGCGTAGGCGGCCGCGCGCAGCGAGTCCGGCCAAGCCGGCTCGCTGTCGAAGGCGCCGCGCACGGCTCGCAGGTTGCTCTCTGCGATGCCTTCGAGGATTGCCACTGCGCAGGCCAGCTTCGAGGGAAACAGGGACTCGAACTCGGCGACGCTGCCGCCGGCTCGCTCGGTCACGTCAGCCACGCCGACGGCGTCGTACCCGCGCTCGGCGGCGAGGTCGACCAGCGCTTCCATGTACTCGCTGCGGCGAGCGGCCGGCACCGGCGTCTAGCTCTGCTGCAAGCGGTCCCGCGACGTGGCGGCGAGACGTTCGATCTCTTCGTCGCCCAGATACGGGGAGAGGGCGATCCGAATCGTCTCCTCGAGCAGCGAACCGGGGTCGCCGAGCTCGCCTTTGACCAGACGCTGGTGGACGATCCAGAGGATGCCGCCGAGGATCGCCTCCTCCAGCGCACCGGAGAGCGACGCCGCCTCCCTGCTGAACTCGCGTCCCTCGCCCAGCTTCGGCGCCGCCCGGTCGACGGCCTTCTCGTAGTGCTCGTAGGCGCGGGGCCCCGCCGCCTGTACCTCGACCAGCGCGATCCGGGCGCGCCGTGTGTCGGCGACGACCAGGTCCAGCAGGCAGGCGAGGCCGGTGGCCATTTCCTCCGGCCACCCGTCCGCCTCCGCGACGGCCGTGGCTACCGCCGCAGCGCCCTCGTCGACGATCCGGTCGAAGGCGGCGAGGAAGCACTCTTCCTTGCCCTCATAAAGCTCGTAGAAGGCGACATAGCCGACCCGGGCTGACTTGACGATGTGGTCAACCGAGGTGTCGCGGTAACCGCGCTTGGCGACCAGCTCGACGGTCGCCTCGAACAGCCGCTCACGCTGATGGTCGGCAACGACGTCGGGCGGGAGACCGTGCCTGCCGGTCGGCACGATGACGTCGTCGCGCTCAATGGTCATGGTGTCAAGATAACGCGCTGGCTCGCGGCCGCCAACCACTGGCGCTCCTTGGAGCGCATCACCGGCGTCGCGAGGAGGCTGCCGGCGTGGCGCTGGAGGGAGCGCAGGCGCGAGTCGTGGTCGGACGGCAGCAGCTTGGCCAGCTGGCGGTACTCCTTCGAGACCTGGGGGGCGCGGAAGACGGTGGCGATCTCGGTCAGGAGGTCGGCGGGCTCGGTGACCGTGGTGCGGGCGATCTCCTCGCCCTCGACCCGGATCACCAGCTCGGCCGGGTAGCTGCGGGGCGGCGGCGGCTGCAGCGGGCCGGCCATCGCCTCGGCGATCGCCTCGCGCAGGTGGGCGTGGGCAGCGGTCGGCGCCAGCGAGCGCGCCTGGGCTCGGCCGAGGCCTTCCTTGGTCTTGACCAGGCGGGCGCTGCCGAGCTCGCCCTCGTTGGTCTCATCGAGCAGCCAGCGGTCGCCGCCGGCGACGAGGATCGGGATCCCCTCCGCCGCCAGCGCCTGGGCGTAGGTCTGGGTCTCGCTCAGCTGCTCACCGTCGAGCAGCACCTCCATCTCCCAGATGAAGGTGTGGGAGCAGAAGCCGCGCGGGCTCGGGGTGCGGGCGTGGTGGCCGATCATCACCACCGCGTCGAGCGGGCCGCCGTGAGCCTTGGCGATCGAGGGCTCGGCCTCGTTCAGCGCCAGGTCGGCGATCGGCCGCACCAAAACGCCGGCCGGCATCCGCTCGCGTTCGATGTTGGTCCCGACCATGTGCCAGTCGCCGACGCTGATCGTCCCGGCCCCGCCGGCCCGCAAAGCCTCCACCGCGACCAGCACTTCGTCGGTCATCAGCCGCCGCCCGCGCGCGTAGCGGCGGGGGTGGGAGGGGAGGCAGTCGCCGTAGTGCTCGATCCCGGCGATCCCCTCCATGTCGGCGGCGATGAGGACGTTCATGGATCGGGAGCCTATTTCGCCTGTGCAGGGTGGGGAACTTCCATTGCGAGACCTTCACACATTGAGATCAAAAACACCTGATTTCTCAGCTACCGTCGAGCCAACCTGGGAAACGCCCCCGTTTCCCTCAAACCAGTCAAAAGGAGATCGATATGACCTCGATCAAAGCGGGGCTGCTCGGCCTTGCCGCGTTGCTGGCACTCGCCCTCGTCGGGCCGGCGTCCGCATCGGCGACCGCCGTGTGGCAGCACGAAGGGGTACCGCTCGAAGAACACGCAGAAATGAGCCTCGAAGGCAGCCAGGTCTTCATCACCGAAGCAGGCGGGATGATCTGCGAAGTCGACGCGACGCTCACAGCCGAACCAGGCAGCACAGGTTGGGTGACCGGATTCGAAACGACAAAATGCCAGGGCTTCTTCGGCGAAATCGCCGGCTGCACGGTGACCGGCAGCGAACAGCCCGCCGGTCCCTGGGACGTCCACGTGACGACAACCGACCTGGTCACCACAGAAGTAGCGCTGGTGCGCACCTTCGACGAAGGGTGCCCGGTGGAACGGATCGAATCGCGGATCCCCGAACTCACATACCTCCTCCCGGAACCGGGAGCGATCGGTGAAATCGAATACTTCGGCGGCGGCAGCGCCAGCATCGACGGCGGCCCCGAAGGCGAATACGAAGAGATCGGCTCCTGGTTCGTGACGCCGGCCGGGACATACGGCATCGGCTAAACCCTGACCCCGAAAGCAGACGGCGACCCCTCCCGCCCGGAAGGGGTCGCCGTTCGAGGGTCCTCTAGACCCGTCTGACTAGAGGCCCAGCTTGTGGAGGCGGGAGAGGTCCCAGGCGGCGACCTGCTTGCCCACTTTGGCCGCGATCTCGTCCGAGAAGCGGTAGTGGACCCCCTCCCAGACGCGGCCGTCGATCGTCTCGTCGGTGATCTGCGACCAGCGGGTGTAGGTGTGGACCGAGCCGGGGGCGGTGACGCTGGTGGCGTCGATCGGCTCCGGGGCCCGGGGGCCGGTCAGCCAGGTGAGCACGCCCTCGGCGGCACCGGCGTAGCCGGCGTGTCCGCTGGGGTACTCGGGATGGCGCGGGGTCGCCAGCAGCGGCGTCCAGGTCGGGTCGGGGTCGACGCTGCTGGTGCGGATCGCCGTCACCG
>Ga0190271_10000248_pt1 | contig 26485 bp, 27 predicted proteins | sample Popmic356T_FD_133747 | JGI IMG/M metagenome (GOLD analysis project Ga0190271, IMG submission 133747) | Populus adjacent soil microbial communities from riparian zone of Weber River, Utah, USA - 356 T | ecosystem: Environmental > Terrestrial > Soil > Riparian zone | place: USA: Utah | collected...
CGCTATCGATGGCTGCTGGCCGCCATCGCCGCGGCGCTGCTGCTGCAGGCGGCGCTGATCTCATGGTTGCTGATCGAACGTCGGCGCCGGCAGTTTGCGGAAACGGAGTCGCTTGGCCGGCTTCGCGAAGTTATTCACCTCGATCGCGTTGCTGCCATCGGCGCGATGTCCGCCTCCATCGCCCATGAACTCAATCAGCCGCTGGGTGCTATCATGGCCAATGCCGAAACGGCCGAATTGCTGCTGGCGGCAGAGCCAGTCGATCGGGAGCAGCTGAAGGAGATCATTGCCGATATTCGACAGTCGGATCAGCGCGCCGGAGATATCATCGCTCACCTGCGCGGCTTGTTGAAAAGGCAGAGCGAATCCGAACTGCAGGAGTTCGATCTGCATCAGGTTCTGGGCGCGGCGCTCCGGATGCTGGAGCCCGAGGCCAGAAAGAGAGGAGTTCTGGTGAGCGCGCACCAGGTGCAAGGGGCGCTGCCTGTGCGCGTCGATCAGGTGCATCTGGAGCAGGTCATTTTGAATTTGGCGACAAACGCGATGGACGCCATGCAGGAGCGCGCTCCAGGCACGCGACGGATGTCGGTTCAAACCGCATTGACCGGAGAGTTCGAGGTTGAGGTGTCGGTAGCCGACAATGGTTCCGGGATTTCGAAGGACAAGCTGAAGAACATTTTCGAGACCTTCTATACAACCAAGCAACAGGGCACCGGGCTCGGGCTGTCGGTTGCGCGAACGATCGTCGAGAACTTCGGCGGCAAGATCTGGGCGGAGAACCGTTCCGAAGGCGGCGCGGTCTTTCGATTCACCCTGCCGCTCGCCAAGGTCCATGCGTGATGACCGCAACCGAATTCGAGTTGGCGATGACGCTGCGTCGCTTTGCCGGAGGTGGCGCGCCCCGGCCAGTCGCAGCAACCGTGCGGGAGTGCCGCATTAGCAGGCCTTTCATTACCTGAAAGCCAGGTCAGCGAGCGGGTCGAATCTTTCCAGAGGTGCTGCCACAACAGCTAGACTGATACGGAATTTGTGGCCCTATCGCTGCCGGGGTGCGCAGCGTGGTGGTTAACGGCTGCGAAGCCGGGTATTAATCTGACAGCGGCATTATGCCAAACGGTAAATTGAATGGTATTTTTGAAACGTTTTTGCGACGAAGCAACAAGGCGCAGGGCCGGAGCCATCAATCGTGCACACCATCGTCGAGAGTAGCAGCGGCAGCATCCCGGCCGAGCATCGTCCCGTCGGCGGCGCCATCTTTCGGTTTGCCCTGCAGTTCTCCGAGGCCTGTCCGGTATGACATCGGAAACGGCCGTCATTTACGTTGTCGATGATGACGCGCCATTTCGTACGGCGATCGGGCGCCTGCTGCGGGCGTCGGGCTATCAGGCTGCATTGTATGAGTCGGCCGAACAATTTCTGAAGAGTCCTCCGCCCTCCGGACCGGGTTGCATCCTGCTTGACATTCGGATGTCGGGCTTGAGCGGTCTCGAACTCCAGGGGCAGCTCAACAAGCAGGGGATTTTGTTGCCGATCGTCTTTTTGACCGGGCATGGCGATATCCCGACCAGCGTCAAGGCGATCAAGGCTGGGGCCGAGGATTTCCTGTCGAAGCCGGTGGTCAAGGATACGCTGCTCAGCACGGTCGAGCGGGCGCTTGCACGCTATCGCGAAATGCACGGCAAGCAGGATCAGCTCAAGGCGCTGCGTGCGCTTGTGGCCACCTTCACCCCGCGCGAGAGCGAGGTCTTCGCCCTCGTTGTGCACGGAAAACTCAACAAGCAGATTGCCTACGAACTCGGCACTTCGGAGCGCACGGTGAAGGCGCACCGGCACAAGATCATGGAGAAGCTGCAGGTGAACTCGCTGGCGGAAGCGGTCTCGATCGCCGAGCGACTGGGTCTTGTGACGCACTCCTGGGGAGATTCCGCCTGACGCGGCAGGACACAGCAAGGCCGCTCGCGGGTCAGGCGTGCTCGACGGCCTTGCCGATGGCATCGATCAGCTGGCGCGCCGGAAACGGCTTGCGCAGATAGGCAACGCATCCGGCCTCCCGCGCTTCCCGGTGATCCACTTCACTCTCGACAGCCGTCATGAAGATGATCGGAAGCTTGTAACCGGTGGCCGCAAGGCGACGCTGTAGCTCGATGCCTGAAATGCCGCCGAGATTGATATCGAGTACGAGGCAGTTGGCACGGGTGTCCGCTGCGTGTCCAAGGAATGCTTCGGCTGAAGTATAGTCTTCGGTGCCGAAGCCGTGCGCCTTCAGTAGGCGTGCGACACCCTTCAGCATGCTGGGATCGTCTTCGACGATTGCGACAACTACCACCGTGGCCGCTGCCTTCTCTGTACACTCTGCGGGAACTTTTACGGCTCGTGCGCCGAGCGCGTACGTCTGATTCAACGGAAACGAATTGCGACAAATCCGGTCGAACAACATAATTGGCCACGCGGATTGGCAAGGGCCATTGTACTTTGGGGCAGCATGGGTGTGGAACCTTCCCGCTGCTCGCATCACGATGCACCCCCAGGGGGCCGGCGATTGCGCTCGCTCGATGAGGGATCCCCGACCGCCGCCGCCTTGACGGCTTTTTTGCGATGGCCGCCGTTTGGCGGCGTTCCCCAAAGGACAATATCGTTTCAGCAAGGCCAGCCTCAGGATTGTACGCGATAACGGCGCTGCACGGCAAAAGCAGCAAGAAACCGCGATCGGAATCGACAGGACGCGCGTTCTGGCGAGACGGCGACGAGCGCCGAAACCGGCGTGAACATGGAGACCGCACATGATGATACGTCCTGAATCGAAGCCGGTCCGCCGGTCGGCAAGTTTGCTGGCCTCAATGGCGGCGGTCGTCCTTGCGACCGCTTTGTCATCCGGCTCGTCGCGTGCTCAGGGCACTGACGCCAACCGCATCCTCAAGACGATGTCGGAATTCATTGCCAAACAGCAGAACGTTTCGATCGCGTTCGACTCGGACATCGAGATCGTGACCCAGGACCTGCAGAAAATCCAGTTCGCCAATTCCGGTACGGTGCTGATGAGTCGTCCGGACAAGCTCCGGGTCACGCGCACGGGCGGCTACTCCCACGCCGAAGTCGTGTTCGACGGCAAGGCCGCAACACTTCTGAACAAGGACGCCAACGTCTATACGCGGCTCGATGCGCCGGGCAACATCGATCAGCTGGTCGAGAGGCTGCGGCAGGGCTATTCGATGACAGCTCCTGGCGCCGATCTGCTGGTGGCAAATGTGTTCAGCGATCTGATGGAAGAAGTCGTCGACAGCAAGCACATCGGACTTGGCGTCATCGACGGCGTCGAGTGCGAGCATCTTGCCTTCCGCACGCCGGAGACCGACTGGCAGATCTGGATCCAGACCGGCGACCGTCCGATTCCGCGCAAATACATCATCACCAGCAAGACCATGACGGCTGCGCCGCAATACACGCTTCGCATCAAGGAATGGCGGACCGACCCGCAAATCAGCGCCGACAGCTTCACGTTCACGGCGCCGCAAGCGGCGAAGCAGGTTGCCGTTGCCGAGTTTCCAAGCGCGGACGAAGTGCCGGATGGCGTAATCACGGGAGGAAAACAACAATGAATCGCATGACAAGGAATTTGACGCGTTTCTCGCTCGCGGGTTTGGTCGGCCTGCTTGCACTGTTCTCCGGCGGCGACGCCGGACTGGATCGACAACTGTCCCTCGTGTCGAGCGCAGAGGCGCGCGTCGGCCGGCCGTTGACGCCGATGAGCTATGCCGGCGTTGCGCGACGGACGACGCGGCGGGCTGTAGGTGCTGCGGCGGTCGTCGGCGGGGCAGCGGTGGTTGGCGGGGCATATTACAGCTGTCGGCAAGTGGTCGACGCCTACGGGCGGGTCGTCCGCATCTGCCCTTGAACCTTACAGCGCGGTCATGTGGGCCGTTTCATCTGATCGACGCGATGGGCCACTACGACGTTGCGCCGTTGAAAGCGACGCTCGAGCGACTGGTGGACGTCGATCGGATCAGCGTCGGTGAAATGCGTTTCCGCGTGGCGCGGTGAAGGTGCGCACCGCCAATTTCACGTACTTCGATAACAAGACCCACCGCATCGTGTTGGCAAGATCGGGTCTCGGATTGCGTCGAATCGGCTCTCGAATTTCGTCGAGTTTGCGCTAGAGCGACTGTCCTTCGTATGGTATTGCCCCTAGATGCAGCATCGGCTTTGCCTTAATCGCGGGCCGGGTGTGCAACGGCCTTTGCCCTTTGGGGCAATAGCTCTCCGGGCCTGGTTGCTTCAGCATTTGTCTTCAACACGAGAGGCCGCATGACTTCGGCAGTTCACCCAGCAGCACCCCATCATTTGCCGGCATTCATCACCGCGCCCGGCGAGACGGACGTTCTTATGGTCGCCACGGCCATATTCCTGGTTGTGACCGTGCTAGCAGCGGGCAATTTCTTCCTGTGGCTGCACACGCTGCCGGAGCGCATGGCGCACAAGTCGCAGAAATTTCAGTTCGAGGTCGTAGCCATACTGGGCCTGCTCGCGCTTTTCACCCATATCCATCTGTTCTGGGTTGCCGGGCTGATTCTCGCATTCATCGACATCCCCGATTTTTCCTCGCCTCTGCGCAGGATGGCGAATGGAGTCGAGAAGCTCGCCGGCATCGACCCCCCCGAGGAAACCGTGGCTGACACCGCGCATGGCGCGCACGGGCACGGGGCGCACCTGGCACACGACGACGCAACCCCGGTCGCGAAGAACGAACCCGCCGTGGTTGCGCCACCCAAGGAACTCGCCAAGGCGAGCGGAAGGAGCTGATCCATGTTCGAGATTATGCTCTGTTCCTTGCTGACGATCCTTCCGGACTACCTCTTCCGCCGCTATGTGCAGGGGAAACGGATCGGCCGTGAAATTACCCTGTACTCGGTGTGGTACGAGCTGAGACTGGGCATCGTGTCGTGCCTGATGCTGACGATCGGTCTGATCACCGTCATCTTCTACTTCCATCCCTCCACCACCAACGCCACGCTCTACTTCAGAACGATTCCGATTGCCTCCGAGTTACTCGGGCGCGTGGATGAGGTTTACGTCGGCGTGAGCGAAAATGTCGCCGCTGGCGCGCCGCTTTTCAAGTTCGACAGTACGTCCCAGGAGGCAGCGGTGACGACAGCGCGGCGCAAGGTCGCCCAGATCGAAGCGACCATGCTGGTGGCGCAGTCGGAGATCCTGTCGGCAGAAGGCCAAATCCTGCAGGCGCAGGGGGCCTATCAGCAGGCACTGGACGAACTGGAAACCAAAACGGAGCTGAACCGTCGCAATCCCGATATCGTCGCGCGCCGGGAGCTTGAGCGGCTGCAGGTCGCCGTGGACGGACGCAAGGGCGCGGTCGATTCCGCAACCGCCGCAAAGCAGTCGGCGGAGACGCGCGTGTCCGCGCTCCTGCCGGCGGAGAAAGCAAGCGCGGAGGCTGCCCTTGCGGAGGCTCAAGCGACCCTGGCCAAGACAACGATCTACGCCAGCGTCGCCGGGCGGGTGGAACAGTTCGCGCTAAAGCCCGGCGACATCGTCACCTCGATGGTCATGCGATCGGCCGGGGCCCTGATCCCGGACGGCGCCGGAACAAAATCGCTGCAGGCCGGCTTCGGGCAGATCGAGGGGCAGGTCATGAAGGTCGGGATGGTGGCCGAGGTCACATGCGTCTCGATGCCGTGGAAGGTCATCCCGATGGTGGTCACCGGAGTGCAGAATTACATCGCTGCCGGCCAGTACCGCGGTGGCGAGATGATGGTCGAGATCGCGCGTCAGGGCGCGCCGGGATCGATCCTGGTCTACATGGAGCCTCTCTACGAGGGCGGCCTCGAAGGCGTCACGCCCGGCAGCGCTTGCATTGCCAACGCCTATACGAGCAACCACGACCTGATCGCCTCGGGCAAGATCGGTACCTTCAAGAGTATCGTCCTTCACGCGGTGGATGCCGTCGGTCTCGTCCACGCGTTGCTGCTTCGCGTTCAGGCATTGCTGCTTCCGATCAAGGTCCTCGTGCTCAGCGGCGGGCACTGAGGCCGTGTGCCTCGAGCTTTTGACGGCGCTCCTCAGCTGACGCGCGTTGGCGCGTCTTTGCGAGCGAAGCGACGCCGTTCTTCGAACGGCGATGCCTTGCGATCGCGCGCTTTGTCCCTGTTCAATTGTCCCTGCTGGGAAGGTGCTCACTGAGCGGTTCGGCCGACTGCTTGCGGCCCCGCCGGACTCGGCCGATCCCTCTCGACGCGCCGCAGATCGTATCGGGGTCGAGCCCAAGCATCCAGCCAATTGACACGCATGTATCCTGTCGACGCAACGCCGTGGCACTGCTCGATGATGTCGGTACCGGCTCACGGCACGACTATGCAGTTTGTGCCAATTCCAAGTGCTTATCTTGCTCGCAGAACGGCGTAGTTGCACCCTGGTACAATAGCGAGTTGCGCGGGGAGTTGGTTATTGAACCGAAGCTAGCATAACCGGAAAGGCCATCGACCGGTTACCGGTCGATGCAGGAAAATACGACGCGTGCAAACCAGTGCGACCAGCGCTGCTGTCGGACCGCGTACGGGCGCCTCCGGATCTGCTTTCGCGCGCCGTCCCGCAGGAGGATCGCGGGCCGCTGCGATCCCGCTGCTTGCATTGTGGCTTTTGCTACCCGGCCTCGAGGCCGCAGGCGCGCAGGACGCTCCTCGCCGTGTCCTCGTGATTCACTCCTACACGACCCAGGTCCCTGCCAGCGCGGCCGCCGGAATGTCAGCGACGAAGCGCATTTCGGAGCGTTTGGGAGGGCAGATCGAAATCTATTCCGAGTTTCTGGATCTCGAGCGCTTTGCGGCTGATGGATACGAAGCTCGGATGGCGCGTCATCTCGCGGAAAAGTATTACGACCGCAAGCCGGCGGCTATCCTCGCGGTCGGTGCGACCTCGCTGCGCTTCGTCGTTCAGAACAGGACAGCCCTCGATTTCGACGCTCCTGTCATCTTCGGCCTGACTTCGCGCACCCGCCTTGCCGAAGTCGGTCACGATGCTGGCGTTACCGGAGTTATCAGCGAGTTCGATCTGACAAAAACCCTGTCGTTGGCACAGCGGCTGCAGCCGGCGGCGCGCAGTATCGTCGTCGTGGCCGGGGCAGGCGAGTTCGATCGCCAGTGGGTCCGGATTGCCCGTCGTCAACTCGCTCCTCATGAACAGCGGTTCGATACAAGATATTTCGAAGGTCTTAAATCCGACGAGCTGACGAGCGCTTTGAAATCACTGTCGCGCGATACCATCGTGATCATGCTAACGGCGTACCGCGATGGTGACGGTCGCCACCTGGTTCCGGCCGAAGCGGTCAAGGACGTTGCGCGTGCGTCAAGCGCGCCGGTTTACTCTCCATATGAGACCCATCTCGGGAGTGGCGTGGTGGGCGGGCACACCGACTCGTTCGAACGGATCGGGCACGAGATGGCCGACATGGCCATCAGCGTTCTCGCTGGTACGCCGCTGTCAGCCTTGCCGCCGCGTGCGACCAGCACCGATGGAGTCAGGGTAGACTGGCGACAGCTCCAGCGCTGGAATTTGAGCGAGCAGGCGCTCCCTCCGGGAAGCGAGGTTCACTTTCGCGAATTCAGCCTCTGGGAGCGATACCGCTGGCAGTTCACTGCTGTGCTCCTGGGTATGTTGGTGCAGGCGGCGGCTTTCGCCTGGATGTTGTTCGAGCGCCACGGCCGGATGGTTGCGCACGCCGCCCTGCAGCAGCGGTTGATGGAAGTCCTCCACCTGAATCGGGTTGTCACGGCCGAAGCGTTTTCGGCGTCGGTTGCTCATGAGTTGAACCAACCACTCGCGGCTATCCAGAGTTATGCCGAGGCAGCGGAAATCTACCTCCAGGAAAGCCCCCCGAACGTCGCGCGGATCGCCGCGATCCTCGGCGAAATTCGCAGCGATAACCGGCGCGCGTCCGACATCATCCGCCACTTCCGGGGATTGTTGAAAAAGAGCGAAACATTCGAGCTAAAGGAGTTCGATATCAACGACGTCGTTCGCAGCGCCCTTCGCATCATAGACTCGGAGGCGCTGAAACGCGGCGTTTCGCTGAGCGCGAGCCATGTCGAGCGAGCGCTTCCCGTACGCGCCGATGAAGTTCACCTGCAGCAGGTCATCCTGAATCTGGCGGTCAATAGCCTCGACGCCATGGAGAGTTGCCCCGCGGGGACGGGCAGGATTCGGATCGAGACCGCGATGGCAGGTGAGGGGGAGGTGGAGATATCGATTGCCGATTCGGGCACCGGGATTCCTGCTGACAAGTTGAGCAAGATCTTCGACGCCTTCTACACGACCAAGCGTCTTGGGACCGGCCTCGGCCTATCCATCGCCCGCACGATCGTCGAAATCTACGGCGGCCGGATATGGGCAGAAAACAGGCCTGGCGGCGGTGCGGCGTTTCGATTCACACTGCCGCTGATCAAGGAACGTTCTGCATGATTGCGCCGACAATCTACGTGGTCGATGACGACGTGTCGTTTCGCACCGCGACCGGCACCTTGCTTGCCGCGTGCGGCTATGAGGTTGCGCTGTTCGAAAGCGCGCGGCAATTGCTGGATCTGCTGTCAGGCGACGAAGCGGGTTGCATTTTGCTCGACGTGCAGATGGCGGATCTGACCGGCCCTCAGTTTCAGGATCAACTCGCAGCGAGAGGATGCAAGCTGCCGATTGTCTTTGTTACGGGTCATGCGGACGTGCCCACTGCGGTGAAGACCATCAAGGGCGGCGCAGACGATTTTCTGACGAAGCCGATTGAAAGGGTCAGGCTGCTCGCCGCGATCGAAAGCGCGCTCAATCGCCTGGCGCGCATGCGCGAGCAAGACACCCGAATGACCGGTCTGCGGTCATCGTTTGCGGAATTGACCGCTCGCGAAGCAGACGTCTTCTCGATGTTGGTCCGCGGCAAGCCACACAAGCAAATCGCCTACGCGCTAGGCGTTTCGGAGCGCACGATCAAGGTTCACCGGCGCAACGTGCTCCAGAAATTCGAGGTGCAGTCGCTTGCAGAGCTTGCAGTGATTGCCGAGCGTCTCGGCCTGCTGCAAGCGTCTGGTCATGAGCCCGGCGATGTCCGTCAATCCCACGCCGCTTCGCTGCCGGGAAGTCCGGTGACTGGTCGATAGACACGCGGCTGCTCCGGCTTTCGTAGAAAGTGCGGCACCGCAAGCGTTGCGCAGCCTTGTTCTGCCCCTAGGGGAGACGTTTCACAGCTCTCGGTTTCTGCCATAAGCGGCGGCAGACGCCAAAAGCCGTGAGCTCCCGTTTGCCGATCCACTGGGGCAGGACGTACATGGAACGTCAATGCACCATAGCGGTCATCGATGACGACCGAAGCATGCTCAAGGCGACGAAGAACCTGCTGGAGGCGCTTGGCCTAGGAAGCCAGTTGTTTGCCTCCGCGGAGGAGTTTTTGAGGCGCGGTGCTCAGGCAGATCCGGATTGCGTGTTGCTGGACATCCAACTTGGCGGAATGTCCGGGCTTGAGCTGCGGCGCCGGCTCCTGATCACGGATCCGGGGCTGCCTATCATATTCATGACTGCGCACGATGACGAGAACACGCGTCTTGAGGCAGTGCAGGCTGAAAGCGTGGCAGTGCTGCGGAAGCCCTATTCAGCACGCCAGCTCCTGAACGCTATCGAGAAGGCGATCTCAGGCGCCTGATCCTTGGTGTCTCACGGCCACGCCCCGTCCCAAATTGAGGCGGAGTGAATCGCGTCCGCGATTGTGACGTCCGCAAGACGACTTTCGGTCTGCCGATTCCCCTATGTGCAATTTCGCTTGAGTGAAGCCAGCGCGAGAATGATGAATGCCGGGGTAGCGAACCACGGGGCCTCGGGATTCCCATCCCGGAGCCGCCCGCATGAAGGATTGCTGGCTTCATGAGTGTCCGTGTGGAGGAGCAGTATGCGGAAACCATTGACGTTTCTGACCGCGACCATTCTGGCCGCGGCCTTGACGATTGCGAACGCGCCTGTAAAGGGCCAGACCGACCTGAGTGCCTACACCGACGCCAACGGCTTTCTGGACGTCCAGAAACTCACGTGCGCGCAGCTTGCCGGCACGTGGCAGGAAGACGCAGACGCGCTGATGACCTGGTACAGCGGTTGGTACAATGGCCTGGCAAAGAAGCACTTCTTCCACATCTCCCGCGCCAAGCGCCTCGAACACGAGGTGATCCTGCATTGCAAGGCTAATCCCGGCATTCGCATCATCGATGCCATGGCGGTGATCTTCAAGGATGAGCGCGTGCGTCAAGGTATTCAAATGTAGGTCGATTGATCCGCAGCGCACGATGGCAAAGGACTCGACAGTGAATAAGGCCATCCGACGTACCCTGTTTCTCGGGTCCCTTGGACTGGCGCTCTTGGGCGCGCCGGGCGCCGGGGCACAATCCGATCCGTTGCCGTCCTGGAATAACGGTGCGTCCAAGAAATCGATAACGGACTTCGTCAAGCGCGTGACGACAAGAGGCGCCGATTTCGTGCCGCCCGATCAGCGCATCGCGACCTTCGACAACGATGGCACGTTGTGGATCGAGCAACCGATGTACGTGCAGCTTGCGTTCATCCTCGACCGCGTGAAGGCGCTCGCGCCGCAGAACCCCGGCTGGGCGACCACCCAGCCGTTCAAGGCGGTGCTTGACGGCGACATGCATGCGCTTGCGGCATCAGGCGAAAAGGGACTGGTCCAACTGATGGCGGTGACACACGCCGGAATGACCAACGAGGAGTTCGCCAAGATTGTTTCCGACTGGCTCACGGCTGCACGCGATCCCAGGTACAAGCGGCCCTACACCGAGCTCGTCTACAAGCCGATGGTTGAACTGCTTACCTATCTGCGGGCGAACGGCTTCAAGACCTTCATCGTGTCCGGTGGAGGTATCGAATTCATGCGGCCATGGGCCGAGAAGACTTATGGCATTCCGCCGGAACAGGTCGTCGGCTCGTCGATCAAGACCCAGTTCCAGATGCGCGATGGCAAGCCGGTGCTGATGAGACTGCCGGAAATCAACTTTATCGACGATAAGACAGGCAAGCCGGTCGGCATTAACGAGCACATCGGTCGGCGTCCCATCGCCGCGTTCGGCAATTCCGACGGCGACCTCGAGATGCTGCAATGGACGACGGCAGGGGCAGGCGCGCGTCTCGGCGTCATCATCCACCACACCGATGCAGAGCGCGAGTATGCCTATGATCGTCAGTCCCATTTCGGGAAGCTCGACAAGGCGCTCGACGCAGCAAAGGACAACAAGTGGACCGTCGTCGACATGAAGAAAGATTGGAAGCGGGTTTTTGCGTTTCAGTAAGCAGACGGCAACCTTCAAGCGAGTGGCCTAAAGCAGAAACAGTGGGGATGACGATGAATCGTTCTGAGAAGAGATACGGGAAGAGGGTGTTGCGGCCTCGCGCGCTGATGGCGGCGCTGGGGTTGATCGGCGTGACTCTCGTCGCACCGGCGGCCTTGGCGCAGCAATCACACAAGAGCATCGGAACTCCGACGTCGGCCAAGCCGGAGATCGTTCCATCGTTGTTCGTGCTCAATTCGCGCGGCGCGAGCTTGCAGGGTGAGACGCTGACCCTGACGGGTGTAACGCCCAATTCGATCATATTCGCCGATCGTCCGGTCAGGGCCGCCGGTCACCAGGCCACTGCGGATATCATCGCCGAATGGGGATCTGGCGACGACAGCTTCGTCAAGAACCCACCAAATGCGACGATATCAGTCTTCGCCAGGGACGGATCGGTGAAGGATGCTGTCGTCGTACTCAAGAGCCCGAAGCTCGAAGGCGACAAGCTGACATTCAACGTCCAGGTTCTCGAAGGCGACCTTGCCGGCGGCGACGGAGGCGCGGCACTGTTCATCGACATCATCGGCAGGCCCTTCACGCCGCTGTCGTTCGCAGGCGCGGCACGGCGCTCCGTATACCGCGGCGCAATGTATACTGGCGCAGCAGTGGCCGGAGCAGCAGTAGCGGGCGCTGCCTACGGTGCCTATCGGGCTCCGTATGCATACCCTTACTCTTACGCACCACCTCCACCGCCGTGTGGTTACCCGCCTTACCCCCCTTGTTATTGAGCCGGGCGACGTGTTGTTGGGCAAAGTAGCGGCGAGATCCCCATGCTCATCGTCCTTGTCCTCTACCTGGTGGTGCTGTGTTTCAAGCTGGTGTGCCGGGGCTGGTCCTCCGGCACGGTTGCGGTCACAATCCGCCTGTTCATCCCGGCCGTCTTCTCGGCACTGCTGAACAACCTGACGCCGCACGTAGGCGTCTTGCGCGTGGACGATCAAGGCAAAATCGGACGATGCGGCTGAATGTCAGACTTGAAACGTTCCAGCGAGGTCAACATACCACGAGCGCTTTCGATCAGACGATTGGCCTTGACGATTGCTGCCTTGGCTATCGTCTATTTCATGCTGGCATATGTGGTGCTGCCTGCCATGTGGACACATCACGAGCATGAGCCCGGCCTGGCCACTCTGCCGATGGTGACCCGCACAGGAGCCGGTATTCCTGGAGATGCACTCAACGTCGGCCTTGTTGGCCGCAAGGAGGATATACTCCGCGCGATGCACGCAGCGGGCTGGTTTCCAGCCGATCCCATCACCCTCCGCACGAGCATCGAGATCGTCGGTAGTGTCGTACTCGATCGGCCGTATCGTAATGCGCCTGTCAGCCCACTCTACTATCAGGGAAAGAAAGAAGAGCTGGCGTTCGAAAAACCGGATGGCGGGAGCGCCGACAAGCGACACCATGTGCGCTTCTGGCAGGTCCTCGAAAAAGGAAGCGATGGCCGTCCGGTCTGGCTCGGCTCGGCCACCTACGACCGCAGCGTAGGGCTAAGCCATGATACCGGGCAAATCACCCATCATATCGGACCGGACATCGACGCCGATCGTGACCTGCTGATGGAGGATTTGCGAGCAGCCGGAATGGCACAGACGTTCTTTCAGATCTCCGGCACCGGCCCGACATTGCGCGGGCGAAATGGCGAAGGTGATCCTTACCATACAGATGGAGAAATCGACGTCGCCAGTCTCGTCATTGATGGCGTCAAGCGAACTGAGCCGCCTCGTATCCTGCCTCCGCCATCGTTCATCGTCTTGAAGGATCAAATCTGGCATGGAGTCCGCGGCGCGCTGAGCAAATAGCGATTGCTAGCGGTCGGCCCAGGTCGACGCCTCGGCCGTGACACCTGCTTCGTTTCTCGGCTTGCCGGTGAAAACGAATGGTCGCAATTCCTGGCTGCGTCGCGATTTCTGTTGTGTAGCGTCCAGCACAACAAGGGCCGCTCTGGACGAAGCGCGGGCATACGCACTATTCAGCCCTGGGGGCCCATCAGCCGCTGCCCGCGCTCGGCGCAGAGAACATGATGGTGCAGGTTGGCGATCCACTGGCGGCCGGATACGGTCATGTTCAGGCATTTTATTCCCTCGTCGAGATGCGACGAAACGCTGTTCCAGAAGAAAGAGGGATACTTGTCGATGATATCGGCCGGCGTGGAATAACCGAGTTGCCGGTTCATGCCGATCTCTTCGAACTCCTGATACAGCGCGTTTGCCTTGCGCGCATACATCGGATCGCCGAGCTGACCGATGAAATCGGCCGCCTGGACCAGCTTGGTCTCGAGGCTGTTGTCGTTGCCGGGGGTCTGGACCGGAAAGCGTGTCATCTCGATCGCAGCCGCAACCCGGGCAGCGTCGACGAGCGGCGACGACTTCAGCCGTTCGACCACGTACAGCTTCGACCGATCGACGTGGTACGGCGTCAGGGCAGCATCTGACGCGCCGCGGGGAAGCGTAACTTTCCTTCCGGTGCCGTCGACGATGAACTCGGTCTCGGTGTCGCCGCTGAGGACCCCCCGAACATAGCCGATGTCGTGCAGCAGGCAGGCCGTGATCAGGTGGGTGTAATCCGCCGGCTCGATGCGGCGGGACACCATCAGTCCGTGCAGAATGTCGCGGCCGACCAGGGTGACCTGCAGCGTATGCTCGTAGTTGTGATAGAGCGCGTCGCTGCTCGCCAGGCATTCGATCGTGCTTCGGGCGGTGGAGCCCAGCCGTTCGGCGACTTCATCGTGCTTCGCGCCGAAGATGCGGCGAAAATCCCGTGTCAGGTGGTTGCCGAGCTTGTTTGCGACGATCGACGCGACTGGTTTCACAGGGGTTGCTCCAATGCACGGCGTGGTTGCCTGTTCCGGGCTTAGGCGGTCTCGTTCTGGATCGATCCGATCAGTGCGACCAGAATCGCGCCGCCGACCCCTGCGGCGGCGGTATGTGTGATGCTGCCGGCGAGGCTTACGTACCCCGCGGTCGTGGCGGTGAGCGCCGGCAAAAGCACGGAAATGAGCTGACCAAGCCCGCTGCCGCCAGCGAGGCCGGCGCATGTGTTGCCGGCTGAGCCGAGGTCGAAGTCCGGCGATATCCGCGCCGCGATGTGACCGCCGAGCGTGCCTGCAATAAGATGGACGAGTATCTGTTCCATGGAGGTCTCTCGATCATCCCGGTCGCTACGCGCCGGCTATTCCTTCGTTACCGTCACCCGAGTTGCGAGACTGAGCGTGACCGGTGAGATTGTTGAACCGTTCGACCGATAGGCGGCCGCGACCTCGGGACGAGGCATCACGCGCGCCGGCAGCGTACTCAACGACACACAAGACTTGCGTCGAGGGCCGTTTTTAAGGCGGCCAGTCACCTTCATCACCATTCCGCGGGTGCAGCGTCCGTCGCCGACAAACGCCACGGCACCGGCCGCGAGATAATGAGGCTCCCGCTTCAGCACCGTCTGGGCGGAAGCGGTGTGAAGGGTCAGCGCCGTGAGGACCCCGGTCAGCAGCACGCGCATCAACCCTCTCGATCTGGCCCCAACGCGACTTTCTGCGGTCGCCGGAACCGCAAGGTGGAGGCCGCTACGCCGGCTTGACCTTTGGCGGCCGCGTCAGAATGCTCTTGCCCATCTTTCGCACCGCCGTGCCGTCGTCGGCGAGCTTCGGCGGCGCCTTGTCCAGCTTCTTCGTCCACTCCTTGGCGTAGGCGACAGCAATGAGCAGGGCGATGCCGGCAAAACTGACGAAGATCTGCATCAGCACGCCGGGATACATGATCAGAATGGAGTGGCCGACGAACGACAGGAAGATACCGATGCAGAACACTTCGAGCGAATGCTGTCCGCACATGATGGCCGGCTGCATGATCGGCGCTTCCAGGCCCTTCCAGTCCCGGGGCATGAAGCGAATGATGAAGAACGCGATGATGATGAAATGGATGACCCGGTACGGCGCCATGTTGGTCTTGTCGTTCGGGTTGAACATCGCATAGAGCCAGTGCGGGAACAGTGCGCCGAACGACTCAAACTTGCCCGCGAAGGTCATGATCGCGGCAAACACCAGGAAGCCGCCGCCGAGGATGATCAGCCAACGTGATTGAATGAACGGCTTTGCGCCAAAGGCGCCGCCGAGGGCAAACCAGGCGCCGAACATGAAAAGGATCTGCCAGGCGAACGGGTTGAAGAACCAGTCTCCGGACGGGAACGAGGGCAAATTCCAACCGAACTGGCGGGCTGCCAGGTAGAGCACGATCGAGGCCAGCATGGTCAGGTCCGGCTTGCGCAGCATGCACCACAGCACGAACGGGAATACTGCCATCAGGACGATGTAGAGCGGCAGCACATCGAGATTGTAGGGCTTGAACTTGAGCAACAGGCCCTGGAGCAGCGTCTGGACCGGATTGTCGAGGATTCCCGCGATGTTGAACTCGTGGATGATGATTGGCAGGTTCCAGCGCTGGGCGGCGTAGCCGATGCCCACGACGTAGACGACGAACAGCAGGACATGCGCGACGTACAGCTGCCACACCCGCTTCAGGAGCTTGGTCGCTCCGACGATGAAGCCGCGCTCGAGCATGACCCGCGCATAGACGAATGCCGCGGTGTAGCCGGAGATGAAGACGAACAGGTCGGCCGCATCGCTGAAGCCGTAGTTCCGCGTGGTGAGCCAGTTCACGATGTTATGCGGAATATGGTCGACGAAAATGATCCAGTTCGCGAACCCCCTGAAGAAGTCGAGGCGCAGGTCACGCCCGCTGGGTGGGAGGACCGCGTTGATCTCGCTCATGAGGATCGGCTCGCCATTTTCTGGTTGCGACTGAGGGCAGGGCAGGACCGTTGAAGCGTCTTTGCGCACAAACGGACTACGCACGAAGTTACGGGGCCAAGTGTCCTATCACCGGGGGCGGGAGCGCTATTGGCCCAAGGGGCAGGGAAAAGGTCAAGGGGCACCGCGGACGCGCGGCTATTTGCCGGCCCCGGCCACCGCTTTTTGTTTCGCTGTCCATCTTTGAGGGACTTCTCGGCCTTGCGGACGAAGTGGAATTGCGCCGGCCTTGACGAACGGGTTGACGCCGAACTTGCCGATCATCGGCCGTTTCTCTTCCATGTCTCTTCCATGCCGAACATCTCCGGATGCGGCGGGAGGAAGACGTCGGCGATGATGCCCTTCGCAGTTGCGAAGGTCTCCTTGTAACCTCGGCAATGCCTGGGGATGCGCCGGAACGACGACAGGCCGCGGTGTCGACATAGTAGACGTTGTGGTGATCCTGAACGGTTCGCTCGGCGCGGTCCACTTCGTCCCTAACTGGGCGATCAGGTCAGGCCTGGTTTAAGCGTGAGCCGGCGCAGACAACAGTAGAAGCGATGTGCCGCCGGGTGCCGGCAGGATTTTCTGGTTCGCGTCCCGGGTTTTGCGAAGTCGGGGCGCGTGCGCTCACTCAGCTACTTGGTTGGCGTCCCGGCGGCTACCGCCGGAGCCCTTTTCTCGCCCCGCTTTGGTGGCTGCTTGTCCTCCGCCAGGAACTTGGCGAGGAGATCCCTCACAGTAAGCCGGACCGTGTCGGGCCCGCGATCGCTGAAGTGATCGTGCTGGAAATCCGTGTGAACCACCTCGACGCCGGCGTCCTGCTGCTCCTCTGCCGGCGGGACGACACCGGGGTCGGCCTTGAAGTTACTGGAGCGCAGCGACAGGATGCGTTGCCGGCCCGCCATCAGGATCGGCACCCGGATGTTGTCGAGGGTGATCACCTTCGTCACCAGTTCGGGATGCTGGCCGGCGAAATACATGGCGATGTCGCCGCCCTGCGAGTGGCCGAACATCGTCACGGTGGTGAAATCCGGATCCGGATAGCGCTTCTTGATTTCCTCGATCGCGAACAGAATGTTCTTCTCTCCGCGCTGGTATGAAGGCATACGGCCGACGTACGGCTGGCCCTGGATCGTCACCAGCTGCGGATCGCCCGGAACGTCATGCTGGATGCTGGCGACCAGATAGCCCTGGGTCGCGAGTACGTCGCCGAACAGGGCATACTCGGTGTTCCTGACCGTATTGCCGTGGTTGACGATCGCGACGCGTGGCTTGAAGCCGAACTTCGCCTTGAGCTCCGCGCGGCGGCTGATCGCAAGTTCGACCGGCACGGAGCGATTGTTGCGGGAGGTATCGACCAGATCGAGCTGCTCGCGCCTGATGTCATATTTGATCAGGTAGAGATAGCCCCAGACCACCGCGACGGCGACGACTGCCACCAGCGAAAACAGCACCTTGGATCTGAACGCCATGAATCCCTTCCCAGCTATCTCGTCCCGGCGGCCCATTTTGGGCTCATTCTCGAATATTTGATCGATTGTCCCGCAGCTGTATCGTCCTTGGTATTGCCCCCAGGTGCAATAGCGCTTTGCTTGCTGCGGCGCGAAAGTTAAGGTTTCGGGAGAAAATTCTTCATATGCAGCAGACAGCGCTCAAGGCGACCGACACAGCGGTTGAGCCCGACGAGACACCTCGCGTGCCGTCGTACGAATTTACCCAGGACTGGTTCTCGAACCACATCCCGACGTGGGACGGTATCCTCGCGCGGCTCCAGCCCCGTCGGGTCATGGAGATCGGCAGCTACGAGGGCCTTTCGACCACTTATCTGATCGAAAAGTGCACGTCCTTCGGGCCGCTGCAGCTCCACTGCGTCGATACCTGGCAGGGCGCCGTCGATCTGCCGCCGGAGCTGATGGCCGGCGTCGAGGCCAGGTTCGATGCGAACGTGGCGGTGGCGATCGGCAACGCCGGAGCCGGTGTCTCGCTGCAGAAGGTCAAGCAGCGCTCTAACGTCGCGCTTGCGGCCAAGATCGCGGCCGGCGAAGCGCTGTTTGACCTGATCTACGTCGACGGTTCGCACACCGCGGCCGATGTCCTCACCGATGCAATCCTTGCGTTCCAGCTGGTTCGCGTCGGTGGCGTTATGATCTTCGACGATTACCTCTGGTCCATGGAGCCAGCGTTGTCGGTCGATCCGCTCAATCTGCCGAAACCGGCGATCGATGCCTTTGCGGCCATTTTCATGCGCAAGGTGCGGGTGCTGCCGGACCTGCCGAACACCCAGTGTTACATCGAGAAGATCGCTGACTGATGAGACCGTCCGACGCACCCGTCGATCGCAAGGCACTGGTACAGCGTTGCTGGCGCGGTGCGCTGGGCTATTGGCGGGATCCTTGCGCCCGGTGGTGGCTGCTTGCGTTCTCGACACTGGCGATCGTGCTGCAGCTCGTCGTTCAGTACCGGCTGAATTTCTGGAGCCGCGACCTGTTCAATGCGATCGAGCAGAAGAACGCCGGTGCCCTGATCGAACAGGCGTGGGTCTTCCTGCCTCTCGCGGGGGCGAGCCTGGCTCTTACAATAGGGGCGGTCTGGAGCCGGATGACCATCGACCGCGAATGGCGCCGCTGGTTCAGCCAGTATCTCTATGACTACTGGATGCGAAACGACGGTCACGCGCAACTGCAGTTCATGCCTGGCGAACATCAGACTCCGGAATACCGGATCGCCGATGACGCCCGGACCGCGACGGATCTGCCGATCGATCTGGCCCTCGGGTTTGCGTCCTCGGTGCTCACGGCGAGCACGTTCATCGGCGTGCTCTGGTCGGTCGGCGGCAGTCTGCAGATCAGGACGTTCGGAGCCGATATCACCATCGGCGGCTACCTTGTCCTCGCGGTGGTCGTCTATTCGTTGCTGGTGACGTCGGCGATGCTGACCATCGGCCGGAAGCTGACGCTGGTCGCCGAGGCGAACAAGGCCTCCGAGGCCGATCTCCGGGCGGCCGGCGCCACCTTGCGCGCGATCGGAGAGGGGCAGGCACCGCCGCAGGCGCCTGGAGAAAGCCGGCGTACGATCCGCGACGCGCTTGAACTGGTCACCACAAACTGGCGGAACCTCTGCTTCCAGGTGATGCGGATGACGCTCGTGTCCCACATCAACTTTCTCATCGCACCGTCGGTTGGGCTGCTGCTCTGCGCGCCGAAGTACCTTGCGGGCGACATGAGCCTTGGTACCGTCGTTCAGGCCGCTGCCGCCTTCGTCGCGGTTCAGGCGGCATTCAACTGGGTCGCCGACAACTACATGCGCCTGATCGAATGGAGCACGTCGGCGAGCCGCGTCGGTTCGCTTCTGTATTCGCTGGATCTCCTGAACGGCGCCGGTGCGGTGGACGAGGTGGAGTTCAAGCAGTCGCTGACAATATCGCCGGTAGTCGCCCAGCTGAACGTGCGGTGACGTTCGTTCGCCGGCGACGAGTTGCGAAAGCGTCGATCTGGACTGGTCCCGTACCCATTTTCGCCGTGACGGGCGGCGTCAAGCAGAGGAGAGCATACCATGCGATCCACCCCATCGATCGTCGCTGCAATTGCGGCGGCCTGCAGCCTCGCGTCCTTCGGCTCCGCTCATGCGGCGGAATGCGTCGGCAGCGGGACACGCACGGCCTTCGGCGTCAACGCGTCTGCCTTCTTTGAGGTCAAGTCCGGCCAATCCTGTCGCTACGCCTTCAGCATGGAGGGCCTGGTGAAGAACTCGAAGGTCGCCACAGCTCCGAAGAATGGTACCGTGCGGATGCTGAACGCGACGTCCTTCGAATACAAACCAAAGGCCGGCTACAAGGGCCAGGACACCTTTGCGATCCAGGCGACCGGTTCGAACCAGGGCTCTTCTGGCACATCGATCCTGAGCATGACCGTTGCGGTCAACTAGACGGCTTCAGGCAAAACGAATCCTCCCGACTTGCGGCGGCGCTACGGTGCCGCCGCGGTCTTTGCGTCCCTCGGGCGAGGCGGGCGGCGGATCCCGATGCAGCTTTGCAACCTTCGAACAGTGTCAAGCCGTGTACCCTATTCGAACGGCTGGTGTTAGCGAAACCCGCGCTTACCCGAGGCTGCAGCGCAGCCCAGGCGCAGGCGTTAGTGGTGCCTCGTCAAACAGGTTCAAATTCATGAAGATGCTTGGTCTATCGACTTTCGCCGTCGGATTGCTCGCGTTCTCGGTGGCTTCGTTCATAACTGCGCCGGCTGCTGCCGAGATCGATTATCCGTGGTGTGCACGCTCGTCGGCCGGCCAGAGCGGCGGGCCTGTCTGCCGCTTTTCGAGCTACGAACAGTGCTATGCTACGGCCGTATCGTCGAACGGCTGGTGTGAACGGAACGCCCGCACCGTTTGGCAAGAGCAGCAACAGCGAAAGAAGCAGGGCGGGCGTTAACGGACCGTGCGGACTGCTTCTGCCAGGGAAATCCGCGCGCAGCAATCCTCACGTTTAACGAACCAGTTGCAGCACCGGTTTCAGGGCGTTTACGAGCGGGTCGCGGCCGCAATCGCCGCAAACAGCGATGAGTCCTGCAAGGGCTTACTGAGATAGCTGCTGGCGCCGGCAATCACGCAGCGCTCGAGGATATCGGCGTCACCAAGTGCAGTGATGACCACCGTCGGAATGCGCAAACCCTCTCGCTGCAGGTTTTGCAGGAGTTCGAGGCCGGTCATTCCCGGCATTTGCAGGTCCAGAACCAGGCAGTCGGGCGGCGCAACTTCCAGTGATGCGAGAAACTCCCTGGCCGATCCATAGGGGACGGCGTTGAACGCGCGGGCGCGCAACAACCGCGTCAAGGCTTTCAGCACCGAAGCGTCATCGTCGACGACGGCGATAAGTGGAGGCGAGTTCGCCATGCCGAGATTGTGCGCTCACGCGGACGGCGCGTCGAGTTGTCCCTTGGGGCAATACGGTCAAACCTTGCCTGCGGCGGTGCGAATACAGGCTTTTTCCGCCATGCGGACGAGATCGGTCAAGCTGTGAACGCCCAGCTTTTGCATCATCCGATCACGGTGCGCCTTGATGGTCGTTTCGACGGTGCCAAGATCGTGGGCGATTTGCCTGTTGAGCCGCCCCGTGACGACACGGGCCAGCACTTCGCTTTCCTGTTCGGTCAGCGTCGCCATCTTTGCCTGGATCGACCTCAGATCCACGTCTGTCTCGCGGTCCCTGGTGTTCTGCTCTTGCGCGCGCGCAATCACCCGGAACAGGTCGTCGGCGCTGACGGGCTTGGTCAGGAAATCGAGCGCGCCTGCCTGCATGGCCCGCATGCTGGTCGGAATATCGCCTGTCCCGGTCAGGAAGATGACCGGGTGCAGCGACGCTTTGGACAACAACTCCTGTTGCAGGTGAAGGCCGTCGAGTCCGGGCATGGCGACATCCAGGATCACACAAGCCGGTGCCGTCGCATCGCACTTCGCAAGGAACTCGCGTGGCGAGTTGAACGCCTGAACGTTGTAACCCTTGACACGCAGCAGTCGCGACAGGGCGTTGAGAACTCCGGCGTCGTCATCGACGAGGTAGACGGTGAAGCTCTTGTCGTTCATTGGGCGGCGATAAGCAGTTCGTGGGCCGGCAACGAGAATCGGGCCTCCGCTCCGCCGCCTACCCGATTCGTCAGCGAAAGATTTCCGCCGTGAGCCTGGACGATCGTCGAACAGATCGTCAGGCCGAGACCGAGTCCCTGCTGCTTGGTCGTGTGGAACGGCTCGAACAGCTTGCCGGGCTCGGTTTCGCGAAGTCCCGTGCCGCGATCCCTGACCAGAACCTCCAACGTGCCGACCCCTGTCGCGCATGTGGAGATCGCGATCTGCTTTTGTGATACGGGTGTCGAAGCCATCGCGTCGGCCGCGTTGATAATCAGATTGATCAGAACCTGCTGCAGTTGCACCGGATCGCCTGACGCAAACGGCAGATCGGTTGCGAGATCGGCCTGGACGGCTATTCCGCGCCCCATCAACTCGCCGTTGAGCAGAGCAATCGTCGAATTCACCAGCTGGTTGAACGCGACCGGTTCGCTGGTCGTGTCGCCTTTCTTCAGCAGGTTTCTCAGCCGCTGAATAACGTGGCCGGCCCGGTTGTCTTCGTCGACGATGTCATGAAGCGCATCGCGGACCTCGGACATATTCGGCGCATCCTCCGGCAGCAGGTGCAGTGCGGCCTGGGCGTTTGCGAGGATCGCGGTGAGCGGCTGATTGATTTCGTGGGCGATCGCTCCGGACAACCCGCCGAGCACCGAAACGCGCATCAGGTGCGCGACTTCCTGGCGTTGCAATGCGGCTTCGGCTTCGGCGGTCTTGTTTTCGGTTATATCGTTCAGCGTTCCACTCAACTGCCTGATGGTGCGTCCAGCACGCGTCAAAGCCCGCGCGCGAATGCGAACCCAGCGTATTTCGCCGTCCGGCCGGATGATGCGGACGTCGGTGCTGGCCTGCAGCCCCGTCTTCGTGATGCCGCGAAGAGTGGTGACGGTAGCGTCGCGATCCTCCGGATGGATCGCATTCACGAACGTGTCGCGCGTAAACGGCGCATCGGGGGCATAACCGAACATCGCGCGGCAATGTTCGGTTGCCCAGAATTCCCGCGTTTGCGGATCGAATTGCCAGAGGCCCACATTCACCGCTGCCGCGGTGAAGGTCATGCGCTCTTCGCTCTCCCCGAGCTGGGTTTCTGCGTGATGCCGCCAGCGCCGTTCCATCAGCAGGAAAGCGACAACGATCGATTGCAACGCGAGGATCGCGAATATCGCAAGCAGAAGATTGCGATGCTCGTCCCAGATGCCGGGCTCCTTGAACAGCACCGTCGTACCGGAAGGGAGATTCTGTTCGCTGAGGCCCCAGTGTTTCATCGCCTTGTGATCCACCCGGTAGGACTGCTCGTGACTGCTTCGTGCCGGGATTGTCCGCGGATCCTTGCCGGAAAGAATCTCCTGCGCCATGTCAGCGGCGACTGCTCCCATCGTTTCGAAACTTTCGCCCGCTCCGCCCACCAAAGGGAATGCCAGTCGGGTAAGATAGGGTGCATAGGTTGGCGCGGGAGAAACCTTGATCAGGGCATTGGCGACATTGACCGGCGAGAAAGCCTTCCCGGTCGCGTCCTCGAAGAACGTCAGGAGCACGACGATCGAGTCAGGCGGCACGCGGGATATCTCGTTGATCGCTGCGTCATATGAACGCTCGAATACGTAGGTCGTCTCGAACCTTCGATTCCGGCTTTCGATCACGCGCCTTGCGGTCGCCTGCCAGCGGCGATCGAGGCTGCCGCTTCCGGCGACGACAAACAGATGACGCGCGTCGGGCTGCAGCCGTTCGGCCAATGAGATTGTGTTGTGCAGATGCTGCTCGATGTCGAAAAGTGCGCCGGTCACGTCGGACGGCGGTTGCAAGGACGCAAAACTTTCCGGCGAGATACCAGCAAACACCACGGGAATCGTCGGAGCGAATACAGCGCGGTGGGTTATGACGAAGCGCAGCGCGTCGCCGACCACGATGATCAGATCGGGTTTTGCGCGGGCATACTTGTCGCGAAGAAACGCTGCCATCCGTGGTTCGTGCTCCGGATCGGAAGCGCGCGCGAGATCGAGAAACTCGGCGCCTAACTCGACCTTGTACGAACCGTTCTCGTGCAGCCTCCTGCGGACGGCATCTGCGATCGTCGCCGACGAGGGATTGGTGAAATTGTATGCGTGCAACAGGAGTATGCGCCGCGGATCGTCATTCGCGTGCAAGGCCGCGCAACTGAAAAGCATTGTGACGACTGACAACAGGAAGGCGGCAGACGCTTGAAGCGTCCGTTCTGCGACACCGTGATACCGGCGTGATGCGTACATGTCCTTGGCTGCGTTGACCCCTTCCAGAAACCTTACCTCCCCGCCGCAGGGCAGTAAAATCGACCTCGGTCACCGGCGCGTGATTATGCAGTTTGTGCCAAATTGCGATCTCCATGCGTTGTTTTGCGCTGGCAATATCGAAAATTGGCACGAACAGGCTGAATTCGTGCGGACCGGATGTTTCGAGACGCCAGGCGCGCGGGAGGTTGGCAGGCGAGATGCAGGGGACATGACGACGAGCCGCTCCAACAGACGTAGAGCGGCCGTTCTCTCTTCAACGGATCCGGCAGCGACGTACCGATGCCGCTGACAGCCGTCGTGCCCTTAGGCCAAATTAGCTGCTTTGGCCGGGTGGTAAGGTCGCCTGAGCGAAGCTTTCCATCGATACGCTGATCACAGGCTGACGGTTCGAGTTCTGCAAGTCGCGGATCGCTCGAGGGTCTCGAGGGTCACGAGATGGAGAAGGTGAAATGAAGCTTTCGTTCGCATTTTCGGCGCCGTTGATAACCGGATTCATGGCCGCGAGCACCGATCAGGCCAGTGCGGTGGTGAATTGCCAATATGTTGACGGGCTGCTTCGTGAGGCTTGGAGTGATGCTGCGTCCGCGGCCGGTCGCGCGAGCTGTTACGCGAGAGGCCGTACGCCCTGGAACACCCATGAATCGCGGCGGCCCGGTTAACCGCGGCGGCCGGCGCATGAAATCGGGCGCGTATCAATCGGGGCCGGTTGTCTTACTCGCCTCGCGACTGGCAAAGTATGGTTTCATGCAACGCCTGTAAGCGAGGCCGGAAGCCGGTGAGGCAGACACGGACGTTCAGCAAGGGAGGGACCAGTGCCCGACAAAAAGCCACCACTCGAGCCGGAAGACTTCCCCCTCAAGGTGGACAAGGACAAGATCAAGACCACCGACGGCAAAACGATCGCCGAGGCTCCTTCGGAGGAGGTGGCGGCGGAAATCGCCGAGCGGCTGAACGAGGACGCAGAGAAAAAGGAAGAGGACCGCTGGTCGGCATAACCTGCCGGGAAATGCGCCACCCTTTCACTTCGTGTCGAAGTGCCAGACTCCATCCCAGTCGGCGGGCGGCGGATTGCCCCGTAGCTGGCTCACGCGATCGACGAACAGGCGGGAGGGCCCATCCTGCTCGTGGTTCAGCAGGCAGCTTTCGAAGCACCTCTGCGCCTCATCCCAGTCGTTCGCACGATAGGCAGCGAGGCCCTTCGCGAACGTGTCGCGCAGTTCGTTCAGCGCAGGCGAAAGTTCGCCGACGCGGCCCATTGCCTCGAAGATGCGAACCGGCTCGGTCTTTCCGGCGACCGTGATGACATCGAGTTCGCGCGCTTCGATCATGTTCTGGGCCAGTCGAAAGGTCTCCTCGCTGAGGATGATCGAACTGCCGTAGACCTTGTTGACGGCCTCGAGGCGCGAGGCGAGGTTTACCGTGTCGCCAATCACCGTATAGGAGCGCGCCGAATCCGACCCAATGGTTCCGACCACGGCTTCGCCGGTTGCTATTCCCATGCGGATGGCGAGCTTGGGCGGGTTGCGCCGCATGCCGGTGATTTCGGGCAACTGGGCGCGAAGCAGGGTCAGGGCTTCCTGCTGCGCCAGCGCGGCAAGGCAGGCATCGCTGGCGTGATCGTCGCCGGCGGAGAAGGGCGAGATCCAGAACGCCATGACGGCGTCGCCGATATACTTGTCGATGAAACCGCGATGGGCGTGGATGACGTCGGCCACCGCGCCGAAATAGCTGTTGAGCAGATTGACGACCGTGCCGGCGGTCAGTTGCTCGCTGATCACGCTGAAGTCCTTGATGTCGGAAAAGAAGATCGTCAGCGTGCGGCGTTCTGCCTGGTCGGCGCCGCTGCCGATCAATCGGGTGACGATCCGCGGATCGACGAACTTGCCGAACGTATCCTTGATCCGCTCGCGGGTGCGAAGCTCATCGACCATCCGATTGAAGGACAGTGCGAGTTCGCCGACTTCGTCTCGCGTTCGGATCGTCAGCGGCTCTGAAACCTCGCCGGATTCGATGGCGCGCGTGCTGGCCACCAGCTGGCGCAACCCTCCGACCACGCGTGCCGAGCCGATCGCGCTGACGCCGAGCCCGACGCCGCATGCCGCGATGAACAAGCCGAAACTCAGATATGTGTTGAGCCGTTGCCGGGCGAGGACGCTCCGGGTTGCCTGGTCGGTCAGGCTGGTGAGATTGCGGCGAATCTCGGACAGGTCCGGCCCGAACGCCTGCGCATACTTCGTAAAGCCCAGCGAGGCTGCGCGCGCTTCGTCGCGCCGCCCCGCGGTGAGGGCGGCCATCACCTGGTCGCCGGTGGCCAGAAAACCCTCGAGGTTGCGAACGAGGAATTTGAACGAGCCTTCCACACGCGCCAGTTCGACGCGCTCGGCGGTGTGATAGCTCGGATCCTGGATCGCCTTCGCGAGTAACGCACTGGCAGCGGTGATATCCGC
>Ga0190271_10000249_pt1 | contig 26395 bp, 27 predicted proteins | sample Popmic356T_FD_133747 | JGI IMG/M metagenome (GOLD analysis project Ga0190271, IMG submission 133747) | Populus adjacent soil microbial communities from riparian zone of Weber River, Utah, USA - 356 T | ecosystem: Environmental > Terrestrial > Soil > Riparian zone | place: USA: Utah | collected...
CAAATGTCGCCGCCGAATAAGGCCGCCGAAATAGAGCGAGGGACGCTGCAGCATGGCTCCGAGACCAACAATCGCATTCGCCAGGTTTTCCGCACCCCGCAAAGGCGCCGCCATTGTGCTTGCTGCCGATGGCGGCAAGCTTGGCGAGCAGGCGGCCGCCCTTGATGCGGCCTCCGTCTTGCCGCGCGCATTCGCCACAACCGACTTCAAGGGCAAATTCGGCGCGGTTACGGATGTTCTGGCCCCCGCCGGCTCTGAACTGGACCGCATCAGCGCAATCGGCGTGGGCGTGGCCAGCGACCTTGATGAACATGCATGGTTGCGTCTCGGCGGCGTGACCGGCGCGCAGATCAGGAATGGCAAGGATGTTGCCGTTGTTCTGGAGGTCGCCGGACTGGAGCCCGCGGCGCGCGATTGCGCCAACTTCGCGATGGGCATTCTGCTGCGCTGCTACGCCTTCGACAAATACAAGACCCGCAAGAATGGCGACGAGCCGGCAAAGGACTCGCCGGCCAGGATTACGATCCACTGCGCCAATCCGGCCGCGGTGAAAAAGGCTTTCGCCGACTCGGAAGCCGTTGCGGAAGGCGTGATGCTGGCCCGCGATCTGGTCAACGAGCCTGCCAACACGCTTGGCCCGCTCGAATTTGCCGCCGAGGCGAAGAGCCTGGAGAAGCTCGGCGTCAAGGTGGAGATCCTCGGCGAAAAGGAAATGAAGAAGCTCGGCATGGGCTCGTTGCTCGGTGTCGCGCAAGGGTCGAGCAGGCCACCGCGCCTGGCGGTCATGCAGTGGAACGGCGGGAAGGCCAAGGACAAGCCGGTCGCTTTCATCGGCAAGGGCGTCGTCTTCGACACCGGCGGCAATTCGATCAAGACCGCAGCCGGCATGGAGGACATGAAGGGCGACATGGGCGGCGCGGCCGCCGTGACCGGCCTGATGCGGGTGCTCGCCGCCCGCAAGGCAAAAGCCAATGTGGTCGGCGTCATCGGCGTCGTGGAAAACATGGTCGACGGCAATGCGCAGCGCCCCGGAGATATCGTCACCTCCATGTCCGGCCAGACGATCGAGGTGATGAATACGGACGCCGAGGGTCGTCTCGTTCTGGCGGATGCCCTCTGGTACACCAGCAAGCGCTTCGAGCCGAAATTCATGGTCAATCTGGCCACGCTGACCGGCGCTATCATCGTTGCGCTTGGCCAGCACTATGCCGGCCTTTTCTCCAACAATGACGAATTGTCCGAACGTCTGCTGGCGGCCGGCAAGTCGACGCAGGAGCGGCTCTGGCGCATGCCGATGGGTGACGAATTCGACAAGCTGATCGATTCGAAGAACGCCGACATGAAGAATGTCGGGGGCCGCTATGGCGGGTCCATTGCCGCCGCGCAGTTCCTGCAGCGATTCGTCAACGACACGCCGTGGGCGCATCTTGATATCGCCGGCACCGCGATGGCCGCGCCCGCCACCGAAATCAACCTGTCCTGGGCAAGCGGCTTCGGCGTGCGGCTGCTCGACCGCCTGGTGCGCGACCACTACGAAGGCTGACCGGTCCGATGACCGAAGCGCTGTTCTACCACTTGACCGAGTCGCGTCTGGAAGACGCTCTGCCCGGCCTGGTCGAGCGCAGTGTGCAACGGGGGTGGCGGGCAGTGGTTCAAACCGGATCGGTGGAGCGCCGCGACGCACTCGATGCGCTTTTCTGGACCTATAGCGAAGAGTCCTTTCTTGCCCATGGGCTCGATACCGAGCCAAACGTCGAGCACCAGCCGGTTCTGCTCACCACCCGCTCGGGCAATCCGAACGGCGCGTCGATACGCTTCTTCGTCGATGGAGCCGAGGCGGGGGAACTCGAGGGTTATGAGCGAGTCGTTTTCCTTTTCGACGGTCACGACGACGCGCAGTTGGCGCAAGCCCGCGAACAATGGAAGGCCGTGAAGGCAGCTAATCATGCGGCCACATATTGGCAGCAGACGCAGGATCGGCGATGGGAGCGCAAGGCGTGAGCGCGCGGCTCGCCAGCAGGAACCGCTAACAATGCGTTTTTTCTTTCTTCTGATTTTGCTCGCGGGTGTGGCGCTGGGCGTCGCCTATCCCTGGACCGTCAACAATTTTTCCGGCCGCGAGTTGGGATCCTGGACGGTTTTCGACCCCGGCTCCGGCTTCAAGCCAGTCGACGTGCCGCTCAAGGCGGCTGACGCTCCCGTGCGCATTCTTGTCGACCTCACCTCAATCGGTTCGCCGCGCTTTTCACGCGACCGCACGGTGTTGACGCTGACAGCCGCGACCGCGGGCCGCACCGTTCTTGCCGATACCTTAAGCTTCGCCGAGTCCAAACCGCGTGAGAATACGCCGCAGCTGCCAGACCGCATCTTCCGGGCGGACGCAGGTCCGCTGACGACCGTTGAGGATGGCACCTACACCTTCACGGTTGGCGCGGGCGATGCCGAGGGCATCGATACGCGCTCGGTCCAGATGTCGCTGCGCGGCGGCGCCGCCGTCGTCGACCGCCGCGCCCAACCGATCGGGATCGCGCTGATGGCGATTGGCGTGATCGGCATCGTTCTCGCCTCCCGGCGTCGCGGCACCGCAGCAGCCAATCCAAATTCCCAGCCACCGCCGCCTCGCTGGGGCAGGGGTGGCCAGAACCGCTGAGCGCGCCGCGGTGAACTATCGCCATGCCTTCCACGCGGGCAACTTCGCCGACGTGCTGAAGCACGTCGTGCTGTCGCGGCTGATCGAATATCTGAAGCGCAAGGACAAGGCGTTTCGCGTCATCGACACGCATGCCGGCCATGGGCTCTATGACCTTCGATCCGACGAGGCGTCGCGAACCGGCGAATGGCGCGACGGAATCGGACGGCTTTTCGGCAAGCCGCAGGCGCCGGACATCGCGGCCTTGCTGGACCCCTATCTGGGTGCGGTACGGGCCGCCAATCCCGACGGCGACCTGAGCCGCTACCCGGGTTCGCCGGCCGTCGCGCGGCACCTGATTCGCCGTCAGGACCGGCTCTCGCTTGTTGAACTTCATCCTGAGGAAGCGGAGCGGCTAAGCTTTCTCTTCGCGGACGACGTGCAGGTTCGCGTCATCGAGTTGGACGGATGGCTGGCGCTCGGCGCGCATCTGCCGCCGAAAGAGAAGCGCGGTCTGGTGCTGGTCGACCCGCCCTTTGAGGTGGCAGGCGAGTTCGACCGCATCCTTGCCGGCTTGCGAAAGGCGCATCGCCGTTGGCCGGGGGGCACCTATGCGATCTGGTATCCGATCAAGGACCGTATCGCTGTCTCACGGTTTCGCGAGGAACTGGCGAAGGGCGAAATTCCGAACGTGATGGACCTATGGCAGATGATTCGTCCGCAGACCGAGGAACCACGGCTCGACGGTTCCGGCGTGGTGCTCGTCAATCCGCCTTTCACGCTGGAGGCCGAGATGAAGCTTCTGCTTCCGGCCCTGACTCGAATCCTTGAGCGCGATCGCGGCGGGAACTGGGGCGTGGATTGGCTGGCGCCGGAGCAAACGGCCGCTTGACCGAAGGCGAGGGCTTGCCCAAAGTGCGGCCGAAGCGAAAGAGATCGATATGACCCATCGAGCACGATACTGGCTGTTGAGCGCCTGCCTTGGCGTGATCCTGAGCGGTGGCGCTGCGCGAGCGGCGGATCCGGTTTACGCCGATTATGGCGATGGCGGGCAGTGCAGCCAGTCCTGGGTTCTCAGCAGTATCACCAATCGCTTCCGCTATCAGGTCGAGCACGTGCCCAATCTCAAGGATGTGCGGATCGAGCAGTTCGATCGCGTGCATGAGCATCGCTACATTCCCGCCGGCGAGGACCGTCCCATCGCACGGCGCTATTGCGGCGCGACGGTCACGCTCTCCGACGGCGACTACCGCGAAATCTGGTACTTGATCGAGACCGGGCAGGGATTTGCCACGCTGAACAACGGGCTGCTGCCGAGCAGACTTGTCGCGCCCGACAATGTCGAGTTCTGCGTTGCGGGCTTCGACCGCTGGCTGGTCTACAACGGCGCATGCCGCGTATTGCGCTGACGCACTTCTGACATGCGATGTTTTCGAGGGATTTGCGCGGCGGCTCTGTTCGCGGTTCTGGCGCTTGCCGCCGGTTGCGGTGAGGCGGAACAGGAGACCCAGGCTTCCCAGCCGGCCACGACGCCAATCCTGACGTCTCCCCAGCAGGGGGCGGAGCTTCCTGCCAGACGGCCCGAGCCTGCCAAGGCCGCGGCGCAAGGCGGCAAGAAATTCGACTTCTACGTTCTCGCCCTCAGTTGGTCGCCGAGCTATTGCGAGGCGGAAGGCGCGGGCGCCAACGAACAGCAGTGCGGCGGACGTCCCTATGCGTTCGTCGTGCATGGGCTATGGCCGCAATTCGAGCGCGGCTTCCCGACCGACTGCAAGACCGACATCGACCGGGTGTCCAGCGAACTGGTCGACAGCCTCTACGACATCATGCCCTCGGCGGCGCTGATTGGTCATCAATGGCGCAGGCATGGCAGTTGCAGCGGTTTCCGTCAGGAAGACTATTTCGCAACGCTGCGCCAGGCGCGGGAGAAAATCGTCATTCCCGCTGCTTACGGACGTCTGGATATGGCAAAGACCGTAGGTCCCGAGGCGGTGGAGCGGGCGTTCGTCCTGTCAAATCCGTCAATGCCGGCTGCCGGCATCTCGACCGTCTGCGATAAGCGCTATTTCCGCGAAGTCCGGATCTGCCTGACCAAGGAACTCGCTTTCCGGCCATGTCCGGAACTCGAACAGCGCGGCTGCCGCGCTGCCAAGGTCGTGATGCCGCCTGTGCGCGGCAGGTGAACATCCTCCCGCAAAAGGAAACGAAATGCCCCAGCTGATGTATTCTCCGGCATCGCCCTACAGCGCCAAGGTGCGCATGGCTGCCGCCTACGCCGCAATTCCGCTGCAGACGATGGTGGTCGACACCAACGCCGACCCGGCAGACCTCGTCGCCGCCAATCCGCTCGGCAAGATACCGACGCTTGTCACCGACGAAGGCCACGCGATCTTCGACAGCCGCGTCATCACGCAATATCTGAACCGTGAGTCGAAGGGGAAGCTGTTCCCCCGCAACGCGGCCAAGCGGCTGGAAGCCGAGCAACTCGAAGCGCTTGCCGACGGCATTTGCGATTCGCTGCTGGCGATCATCTACGAGCGCCGCTTCCGTCCGGAGGAAAAAGTCCATCAGCCCTGGATCGACCGCCAATGGTCGAAGGCGCTGCGCGGTTTGGACCAGCTCAACGAAAATCCACCGAAGCTGCCCAAGACGATCCATGTGGGCCATATCGCGACCCGCGCCATGCTGGCCTACGCAACGCTGCGCTTTGAGGGTAAATGGGAGAAGGGCCGGGGCAAGCTGAAGCGCTGGGCCGCGCGCTTCGATGCAAGGTTCCCGGAACTGGCCGCACAAGCGCCGGGCGCGGCGCAATAGGCCGAGGCCCGAAACGAAAAGAGCCGGACTCGCGCCCGGCTCCTCTCGGCATCATATCCGATCCGAGGATCAGAACTTCATACCAATGCCGAACTGCACCCGATTGTCGGTCGAATCCACGTCACGCGTGCCCTGGGCAGTCGTGAACGACTTGTCCTGATAATCGGTGTAGCGGTACTCGCCGCGAACGAACACATTCTGCGACAGCTTCACGTCCACGCCGGCGCCGGCGGTCCAGCCCAGCGCCGTATTGCGGTCGCTCACTCCGCCCTCGCTGACCTTCATGCTCCTGGCGGCGCCACCGCCTGCCACGTAGGGCAGGATGTCCGGGGTAACCGCATAGCCGAGACGGCCGCGCAGCGCACCTTCGGCGCCACCCTTCACCTCGGTGCCGGCATTGCTGCCCTCGACGCCGGAATAGCCGACATCGCCCTCGACGCCCGCGACGACACCATTGCCGACCTCGGCGTTATAACCGGCGAAACCGCCACCGACGAAGCCGTCGGTATCGATCTTGTTGCCCGGTTCGCGCGCAGTGCCGGCGAAACCGTAACCAGCCTGGATACCGGCATAGGCTCCACCCCAGCTTGCGAGCGGCGCCTCTTCCATCGGCGTTGCGGGCTCGGGAGCGCTTTCGATGACGTCGGCGGCGAAGACTGGCCCGGAAGCGATGGCGAGAAGACTGACGGCCGCGAGGACCGAACGGGAGAATTTCGTGTTGACTGACATTATCCTTACTCCATGACCAAGACGAGAAAACCGGCTTGGACGACATTCAGGCCCGCCCGGAAGGAGCGGGTCATGTCGAATGCCCCCAATGTGGAATTGGAATGCGGCTCGATCGCACCGGAAAATTGATCATTCCCCGGCGGCTCCATGACGGAAAAATGGCGTTGCAGGCGCGCAACAACCACTGTCAGGAGCATTGCGCGGACCAGGCCTAAACCCGCTTGGTGCAAGGGTTTTTCGCCCCTATATTCACCGCTCGCACGGGCAGGGATTCGCGGCCTGTTCTGCCTTTTTCCGCCGCGTCTGTCATAGTCTTGCCCGATCAATGAACGGGCTTGTCCAGAATTGTAGTTTTGTTGACCATAATGCTGAATCCACCAGACCGCGCCTCCGTCGACTTTCCCCGCGCGGTTCTCGTCACCGGCGCGGGACGCCGCATGGGCAGCGCGTTTGCGGCGGATCTTGCAGCCCATGGCGCGGCCGTCGCCGTGCATTGCAACCGGTCTGCCGCGGAGGCGCAAAGCGTCGTCGACGACATCCGGCAACGCGGCGGCTCCGCCTGCGTGGTGCGCGCCGACTTCAGCGATCGCCAGGCCGTGGAAAACCTCGTCGGCGAAGCCGCCTCGGCTCTGGGCCGTCCACTCGACCTGCTGATCAACAACGCCTCCCTGTTCGAGGAAGACGACATCGACAGTTTCGACTGGGCCGCATGGGACAGGCATTTCGCCGTCCATGTCGATGCGCCGGTGATGCTGTCGCGCAAGTTTGCCGAACAGTTGGAGGATGGCGGCGAGGGACTGATCGTCAATCTCGTCGACCAGCGCGTCTTGAAGCCTACGCCCCGCTTCTTCTCCTACGCTCTGTCGAAATCGGCTCTATGGCATGCCACCCGAATGATGGCGCAGGCCCTGGCGCCGCGCGTTCGCGTCAACGCGATCGGGCCTGGCCCCACTCTGAGGAGCGACCGTCAGACGGAGGACGATTTTGCCGCGCAAGCGGGCGCCGTGCTGCTGCGGCGTGGCCCCGAACTGACGGAGATCGCCGCCACTGTACGCTACCTCTGGCAGGCCAAGTCGGTCACCGGCCAGATGATCGCCGTGGATGGCGGGCAGCATCTCGCCTGGCAAACGCCTGATGCAACGGTGGGCGAATGAGCACCACCCCCGGAGCGGACCTGCCCGACACCGACTTGGAGAGTGACGACGAGGTCATCGAAGAGGCCGCGCCGCTTGGCCCCGAACCCGCGTTTACCGCCATCGATTGGTCCGCGCAGGCCAGCGACGCCGATGGCAAGATCGGCGCCGATGTTATTCAGACATTGGTCAAGCGGCTGCCCAATCGGCCGGGCGTCTACCGCATGATGAATGGCGTTGGCGACGTGCTCTATGTCGGCAAGGCGCGCAGCCTGAAGAAGCGCGTCACGCAATATGCGCAAGGGCGTTTTCACACCAATCGCATTGGCCGCATGGTGCGCGAAACGGCGACGATGGAATTCGTCGTCACCCGCACCGAGATCGAAGCGCTCCTGCTGGAAGCCAATCTTATCAAGAGATTGCGGCCACGCTTCAATGTGTTGATGCGGGACGACAAGTCCTTTCCCTACATTATGATCACCGGCGACCATCCCTCGCCGGGCATTTTCAAGCATCGCGGCGCGCGCTCGCGAAAGGGCGAGTATTTCGGCCCGTTTGCCTCGGCGCAGGCGGTCGGCCGCACCATCAATTCGCTGCAGCGCGCATTCCTGATCCGGTCCTTCACCGACAGCTTCTTCGAAAACCGCACGCGCCCATGCCTGCTCTTCCAGATCAAGCGCTGCTCCGGTCCATGCACGGGAGAAATCTCGCCTGAGGGCTATGCCGACCTGGTGTCGGAAGCGAAGGATTTTCTCTCCGGTCGCAGCCAGAGCGTCAAAGCCGAAATTTCGGCGCAGATGCAGGCAGCGTCGGAGGAACTCGACTTCGAGCGCGCCGCGATTTACCGCGACCGCTTGGCGGCCCTGTCGCATGTCCAGTCGCACCAGGGCATCAACCCGCAGGGTATCGACGAGGCCGATGTATTTGCCATTCACCAGGAAGGCGGGCAGACCTGCATCCAGGTGTTCTTCTTCCGCACCGGCCAGAACTGGGGCAACCGCGCCTATTTCCCGAAAGCTGATCCGGCTCTAGAGCCGGGAGAGGTGCTGGGCTCCTTCCTGTCGCAGTTCTATGACGACAAGCTGGTGCCCCGCGTGATCCTGCTTTCAGTCAAGGTTCACGAGCAGGAACTGCTTGCCGAGGCATTGTCGACCCGTGCGGGCCGCAGGGTGACGATCAACGTGCCGCAGCGTGGCGACAAGACCGATTTGACCGACCACGCCGCGCAGAATGCCCGCGAGGCGCTCGGCCGGCGGCTGGCCGAGACGTCGACGCAAGCGCGGCTGCTGGATGGATTTCAGCAGACGTTCGGCCTGGAAAGGACACCGGTCCGCATCGAGGTGTATGACAATTCTCACATCATGGGCACGAATGCGGTCGGCGGGATGATCGTCGCCGGTCCGGAGGGCTTCGTGAAGAACCAGTACCGCAAGTTCAACATCCGCTCGACGGACATCACGCCGGGTGACGATTTCGGCATGATGCGCGAAGTGATGCAGCGCCGCTTTTCGCGGCTCATCAAGGAGCATGCCGAGGGCGGCGAGATCGAGGAGGGCAGGGATGCAGGGTTTCCGGTCTGGCCGGACGTTATCCTGATCGATGGCGGGCAGGGCCAGATGTCGGCGGTGCGCGCTATCCTCGCCGACCTCGGCATCGAGGATCGCGTCGTTGCCATCGGTGTTGCCAAGGGGCAGGACCGCGAAGCCGGCCGCGAACGCTTCTTCGTCCGCGACAAGCCGTCTTTTTCGCTGCCGGTGCGCGATCCGGTGCTCTATTTCGTCCAGCGGCTTCGCGATGAGGCGCATCGCTTCGCCATCGGCACGCATCGCGCCCGCCGCAAGAAGGAGTTGGTCAAGAATCCCCTCGACGAGATCGCGGGGATAGGTCCGACGCGCAAACGCGCGCTGCTGCTGCACTTCGGCACGGCAAAGGCGGTTGGCCGCGCGGCGATGGGGGATTTGATGGCCGTCGACGGCATTTCGGAGGCGGTGGCGAAGCTCGTTTACAGCCATTTTCACGAAAAGTGATGGCAGCCATCTAAAATTCGCCGGAAATGGTCGATCTGGCGGGTGAACCGTTGACCTCGCAGCCCTATTTCTGATTTCTCTTTCGCACTCCGACCGGATTTCCCAAGCATGGCGTCACGCGCATATAGCCTCCCCAACATGCTGACCTATGGCCGCATTCTTGCGGTGCCGCTGGTCGTTCTGTGCTTCTTCCTGGAAGGACGGCTGCAATCCAGCGACTTCGCCCGCTGGGCGGCGCTGGTCGTCTTCCTGCTTGCCAGCATCACCGACTATTTCGACGGCTACTTTGCGCGCGCCTGGCAGCAGACGTCGAATATCGGCCGGATGCTCGATCCCATCGCCGACAAGCTTCTTGTGGCGACCTGCCTTCTGCTGCTCGCCGCCGATACGGACCGCACCATCGCCGGGTGGACGCTGTGGGCCGCGATCATCATCCTGTGCCGCGAAATACTGGTCTCCGGCCTGCGCGAATATCTCGCCGACCTGAAGGTCAGCGTGCCGGTCACCAGGCTGGCGAAATGGAAGACCACCATCCAGATGGTGGCGATTGCGGTGCTGCTGGCCGGCCCCGCGCTGGACAAGATTATCTCCTACGCCACCGAGACCGGCATTGTCCTGCTCTGGATCGCGGCGATCGTCACCCTCTACACCGGCTATGATTATTTCCGCGCCGGCCTGAAGCACATCGCCAACGAGTAGACCGATGACCACGCTGAAATATTTCGCCTGGGTTCGCGAGCGCATCGGCAAGCGCGAGGAGCAGCTGGATCTGCCTGCTGAGGTGGCGACGGTTGGCGATCTCCTCACGTGGTTGCAGGCCAAGGGCGAAGGTTACGCGGAGGCGCTGAAGGAGCCGAAGGTCATTCGCGTCGCCATCAACGAGGAACATGTCGACCACCGCGAATCCATTGCCGGCGCGCGTGAGATCGCGCTGTTTCCGCCGATGACTGGTGGGTAAGGTGGCCTGTGCAGTGGGCGGCGGTCTGGACTACCGGCCGGCCCACATCCGGGCCACGCGATGAACGCCTCGATTTCCCCGACGATTCGCATCCAGGCGGCAGATTTCGACCTCGCCGCCGAGATCGCGCATCTGACGGCCGGCCGCACCGACATCGGCGCTGTCGTTACCTTCACCGGCCTTTGCCGCGATGAAGCCGGCGCGCTGACGGCGCTGGAGCTGGAGCACTATCCGGGCATGGCCCAAGCCGAAATCAGCCGCATCGCCGCCGAGGCGACGGTGCGCTGGCCGCTGACCGGCCTCACCGCCATCCACCGCTTCGGCAAGATCGCACCCGGCGAGAATATCGTGCTTGTCGTCGCTGCTTCCACGCACCGGAAGGCCGCGTTTGAGGCCGCGTCCTTCTTGATGGATTACCTGAAGTCGCGTGCGCCGTTCTGGAAGAAGGAACACCGCGCAGACGGATCGGAAGGCGAGTGGGTGGAGGCAAAATCCGCCGACGACGACGCGGCGGCGAGATGGCGTCAACGCTGACTGCCTCGATTTAGCCCCGTTCGACTCTTCGAAACGACAAATTTGCCGTCATTCTAATAAGACCGGATGGAGGAACGGCCATGATTGCACGTGTAGTTGAGCTGATACTGTTCGGCCTGATGCCATTTCTTGCGGGGTCGATCGTCGCCAACGGCAGGGAACTCGTGGACGACGATCCGGCGGCCGAGGTTCGCAGCGTCGACACCCAACTCCTCGCCGATTCGGAGATAACCGACCGTCACGGCGGCACGTCCACCACGCAAAGCAAGTAGCTGCCGTCATCCTCGGGCATGTCCTTGGATAAACCGATGACGGACGTTGATGCGGCGCATGGTCGGCAGTCCGCGATCTCTCCTGATCCGACGAAATAGCTGTTGCCCGCCAGCCCCGCTCTCGGTAGCGCTGTCAGCAGCAGGCACCGCCGCGTTGACGGCGGAGAGGGCCGCATCGGGACGTCTCATAATTTGGAGCAACGCGAATTGATGGCAGTCGCGATCTATGTGGCCATTGCGAATGATAATGTCATCGGCCGCGAGGGCGGGCTCCCATGGCGGCTCTCCAGCGATTTGCAGCGCTTCAAGACGACTACGATGGGCAAGCCGATCGTCATGGGCCGCAAGACCTGGGAGAGCTTTCCCAAGCGGCCGCTGCCCGGTCGGCGCAACATCGTCGTCAGCCGCGATGCCGCGTATCAGGCGCCCGGTGCGGAAGTGGCGACCTCGCTGGAGGCGGCCTTGAGCCTGGCTCGCACCGCAGACGGAGCCCCCATCGATAGCGGCGAGATCTGCATCCTTGGCGGCGGCCAGATCTACGGCCAGGCGCTGCCCCTGGCCGACCGGCTGTATGTGACCCATGTCCTTGCCGACATCCCCGACGGGGACACACGGTTCCCCGCCATCGATCCGTCGGAGTGGGAGGCGGTCAGTTCGGAAGAGTTTCCAGCCGGCCCGAAGGACAATTTTCCAACGCGCTATGTCGTCTACGAACGGCGCGCGGGCGTCCAACCGCGAGAAAAGCCCTAAACTGAGCAGCCGGCGACCACAAATCCGTGATCGCGGAATTCAGCCGCGTTGAAAGCACATTCCTGCATCCCTATAGAGGGAATACAGTTTTTGCGGCTCGGCGTTCCGATACGCGGTCATCGAAAGGACATTCATGCCCTGGAACAATCAAAGCGGCGGTGGCGGCGGCCCATGGGGTGGCGGCGGCAACGGCGGCGGACCTTGGGGGCAGGGGCCTCGCGGCCCTGGCGGACCGCAGAATCAACCGCCGGATCTGGAAGACATCATCCGTAAGGGCCAGGACAGGCTGAAGCGCGCGCTGCCGACCGGCGGCGGCTTCAGCCCGGCATTGCTTGGCCTCATCGCGCTGGCGCTCATTGCGGCGTGGTTCTTCAAGGCCGTCTACACCGTGCAGCCCGACGAACTGGCGGTCGAACTCAGGTTCGGCAAGCCGAAGGAGGAACTGGCCCAGCCAGGCCTGCATTTCCATTTGTGGCCGATCGAGACCGTCGAGAAGGTGGTCACCGCTGAAAAGCTGATCGCCATCGGCGGGGGCCGCGACGGCGGCACGGCCGGCCTGATGCTTTCGGGCGACCAGAACATCGTCAACGTCCAGTTTTCGCTCGCTTATGCGGTGAACGACCCGAAAGCCTATCTGTTCAACGTATCCGACCCGGACGGCATGGCCCGGCAGATCGCCGAGAGTGCGATGCGCGAGGTCGTCGGCCGGCGTCCTGCCCAGGATATCTTCCGCGACAAGCGGCAGGAGATAGCCGATAGCGTGCGCATCATCGTGCAGAACTCGCTCAACGATTACGGCGCGGGCCTTGCCATCAACGCCGTGTCGATCGAGGACGCCGCGCCGCCGCGCGAGGTCGCCGACGCCTTTGCCGAAGTGCAGCGCGCCGAACAGGACGAGGATCGTTTCGTCGAAGAGGCGAACAAATACGCCAACCAGAAGCTTGGCGCCGCGCGTGGACAGGCTGCTGAAGTCGAGCAGCGCGCCGCCGGCTACAAGAATCAGATCGTCGAGGAGGCGAAGGGTGAAGCGCAGCGCTTCATCTCCGTCCACAACGAGTATGCGAAGGCGCCGGAAGTGACGCGCAAGCGCATGTTCCTTGAGACCATGGAGCGGGTGCTGCGTGATTCCAACAAGGTGCTGATCGAGCAGAAGAACGGGCAAGGGGTGGTGCCGTATCTGCCGCTGCCGGAATTGCAGCGGCGGCAGGCGCCGCCTGCTGGCGACGGTCAAAACACTATCGCGCCGGGCGCTGCGGCCGCAACCGTGGGGTCGAACTGATGAGCAACCGTATACCCTTCTTCGGCGTCATCGCTGTCGTCATTGCGATCCTGGTCTATGCATCCGTCTTCGTCGTGAATGAGCGCGACCAGGCGATCGTCTCGCGGTTCGGCGAAATCGTCGACGTGAAGACGCAGCCTGGACTCTATTTCAAGCTGCCGTTCTCGATGTTCGAGGCCGACAATGTCCAGATCATCGAAGACCGCGTGCTGCGCTTCGACCTGGACAATATCCGCGTGCAGGTCTCGGACGGCAAATTCTACGATGTCGACGCCTTCGTTGCCTACAAGATCAACGATGCAAGGCGCTTCCGCGCCGCGGTGTCGGGCAGCCTCGACCAGGCCGAGCAGCGCATCCGCACCCGCATGGACGCCGCCTTGCGCCGCGTCTACGGCGTGCGCGGCTTCGAGGCCGCGCTGTCGGAGGAGCGCAGCGAAATGATGCGCGAGGTCGCAGATCAGTTGCGGCCCGACGCGCTGTCGCTGGGCATCGAGATCGATGACGTCCGCATCCGCCGCACCGACCTCACCGCCGACGTGTCGCAGCAGACCTATGAGCGCATGAAGGCCGAGCGACTTGCCCAGGCCGAAGCGCTGCGCGCCCGCGGCAACGAGCGCGCGCAGGGCCTCCGCGCCAAGGCCGACCGCGAGGTGATCGAAACGGTTGCCGCCGCTCAGCGCGACGCCGAGATCGTGCGTGGCGAGGGCGAAGCCGAGCGCAACGCCACCTTCGCGGCTGCTTTCACCCGCGATCCGGAGTTCTTCGATTTCTACCGGTCGATGAACGCCTATGTGTCGGCGCTGAACAATGCCAGCGGCACCACAATGGTTCTGTCGCCGGATTCGGAGTTCTTCCGCTACTTCAACGACGCTATGGGCGCGGCGGGGGTGAAGCCGGAGGCAGTTCCGGCTCCGCCAGCGGCTCCGGCCCCGGCACCGGCACCGGCGCAATAAGGGCGTTTCCGGAGGCGGCGTCGTGAAAGACCTGGTCGCCGCGGTGGGCGTTTTGCTAGTTCTTGAAGGTCTGCTGTATGGCGGCTTTCCGAACGCCGCGAAAAAGCTGGCCGAGGACGTCCGGCAGTTGCCGGAAAGCGTCCTCAGGATAGCCGGCGTGGCCTCGATGGCGGTGGGCGTGCTTATCGTCTGGCTGGCGCGCGGCTGAGAGTGTAGGGGTTGGAGCTAACACAGGTTTTACCGGTGTGTGGCAGGCAAGGTCGCAAACACGCCTCATTTCTCGCCGAGATCTGCAACTTGGCCGGTTTTCGGCGTTTTCCCAAGATTTCAACGCCGGGAGGCAATATTTCCAGATGACATCCAATCGCCCCTCATTTGCCGCCCGCCGGCTGGTCAGCGTTTCCGTTGCCGCGATAATGATTGCCTCCTCGGCGCTGCCGGCATCGGTCGCGTTCGCGCAGGAGACGGCGCCCATCCAGGCTGTTCCGCCGGCAGCTCCGGCCACGCCACCGGCAGCCCAGGCAGCGCCGCCGGCGCTGGCGCCCCTCTCGCAAGGCCCGGCTTCGGTGGCCGATCTCGCGCAAGGGCTGCTCGGCGCGGTCGTCAACATCTCAACATCGCAGAACGTGAAGGGCAGCGACGGCCCCGAGGCTGTGCCGATGCCGGAATTGCCGGAAGGCTCGCCGTTCCAAGATTTCTTTGACGATTTCTTCAAGGAACGGCGTGGCGAGGGCGGCGGTGGCGGCGGCGGTTCCGGCCAGAAGGTGCAGTCGCTCGGCTCCGGCTTCGTTGTCGACGCGGAGCAAGGGATTATCGTCACCAACAATCACGTGATTGCCGATGCGGACGAGATCGAAGTCAATTTCACCGATGGCTCGAAGCTGAAGGCGGAGTTGGTCGGCACCGACACGAAGACCGATATCGCGGTGCTGAAGGTCGACCCGAAGGGCAAGGGATTGACCGCCGTCAAATTCGGCGATTCCAACGTGATGCGAATTGGTGATTGGGTCATGGCGATCGGCAACCCGTTCGGGCTCGGCGGAACCGTGACGGTCGGCATCATCTCGGCGCGCAACCGCGACATCAATTCCGGTCCCTACGACGATTTCATCCAGACGGACGCCGCCATCAACCGCGGCAATTCCGGCGGTCCGCTATTCAACATGCATGGCGAGGTCATCGGCATCAACACGGCGATCATCTCGCCCTCCGGCGGCTCGATCGGCATCGGCTTCTCCATCCCCTCCGAGATGGCGGTCGGCGTGGTGGACCAGTTGCGCCAGTTCGGCGAGACGCGGCGCGGCTGGCTAGGCGTTCGCATTCAGCCCGTGACGGACGAGATCGCCGAAAGCCTCGGCATGACGTCCGCCAAGGGCGCGCTGATTGCCGGCGTCATCAAGGGTGGGCCGGTCGACAATGGCGTGATCCAGCCGGGCGACGTGGTGATCAAGTTCGATGGCAAGGATATCAAGGAGATGCGCGATCTGCCGCGCATCGTGGCCGAGAGCCCGGTCGGCAAGGCCGTCGATGTGCTGATCGTCCGCAAGGGCAAGGAACAGACCGTCAAGGTAACGCTCGGCCGGCTCGAGGATGGCGAGAAGCTCGCCGAGGACGCAGAGGCAAAGCCGGACGAAGGTCAGGACACCGGTCCGGTCGCCACGGCGACGGTTCTGGGTATGACCGTTGGCGAGCTCAATGACGAAAGCCGCAAGAAGTTCGGCATTGGCGACGATATTTCGGGCGTCGTCGTCACCGAGGTCGCGAAGGATTCAGTGGCTGCCGAGCGCGGCGTGACGGCCGGCGACGTCATTACCGAGATCGCACAGGAATCGGTGAAGTCGCCGAAAGAGGTCATGGACCGGGTCGGCAAGCTCAAGGATCAGGGCCGCAAGAATGCGCTTCTGATGCTTGCGTCGAAAACCGGCGAGCTGCGCTTTGTCACTGTGCGCATGGAGTAGGGGCTTCACGCCCCTTTGAAGACCAGAGCGGCGGGTTTTGATCACGCCGCCTGGGTTTGACGACATTCCGCCTGGCCAAGGCGATAGATCACCATCCGCCGCAGTTTCTGGAAGCGGTACTACTGCCGGAATTCGCTCTGGCGAAAGCCTTGGATGTAGAGCAGGGCGGTCAGGTCGCCATGGTCGATGCGGATACCGGCCTGCGCCGCTACCGCCGGTTTGGCGTGCAGCGCGACGCCGGTGCCGGCAAGCCGGATCATGTCCAGATCATTGGCGCCATCGCCCACCGCGATTGCATCTGCCGGGGTCAGCGCGTGCCGGGCCGCGATGTCGCGTAGCGCAACCGCTTTTGCCTCACGCCCCAGGATCGGTTCGGCGACTTCGCCCACCAGTTTGCCGCCTTCTTCCAGGAGTTGGTTGGCCCTGTTTTCGTCGAATCCGAGCTTTTCCGCGATCGGCCCGGTGAAAGCGGTGAAGCCGCCCGACACCAGCGCCGTCCAGCAGCCGGCGGCACGCATGGTCTGTACCAATTCGCGTCCGCCGGATGCCAGCGTGATGCGCCTGGCGATGATCCGGTCGATGACCGCCGTGTCGAGCCCCCTCAGCAAGGCGACCCGCGCGCGCAACGCCGGCTCGAAGGCGATCTCGCCGTTCATGGAACGGGCGGTAATCGCGGCGACATGTGCCTTGAGCCCCACCTCATCGGCCAGTTCGTCGATGCACTCCTGGTCGATCATGGTCGAATCCATGTCGGCTATGAGGATTTTTTTCCTGCGTCCGGCATTTTCGTGTATCACCACGTCAATCGGTTCTGAGGCTGCGGCGTCGCGAATGGCGGCCTCGGCTTCGCTGCGCTGAACCCCCTCGCGGATGACGATGTCGCAGGCAACCGCGTCGGCCAGCCAGTCCACCGAAGCGGAAATGTCCGAAAGCCTGGCCGTCAGCGGCGCCGTCAAGGCTTTGGTTGCGGGATTGGATATGAGTGTTGCAATGAGCGGCATGGAGACAACCGGAGAAGGCCGCACAGGCAGCATTGAGAATGCAATCCTGATAGCGGGGCCGACGGCCAGCGGCAAGTCGCGCCTGGCTTTGGAATTGGCCCAGAAGACGAAGGGCGTCATCGTCAACACGGACTCCATGCAGGTCTACGACGTCCTGAATGCCATCACCGCACGGCCATCGGCGTCCGACCTCGGGCGCGCGCCGCATCTGCTGTACGGCCATGTCGATCCTGCCGTTGCCTATTCCACCGGCGCGTGGCTGCGCGACGTGCAGAGACTGGCGCAGAAGGGCGCGTTTGCGAACCGCCGCCCGATTTTTGTCGGCGGTACCGGCCTCTACTTTCGTGCGCTGGTCAATGGCCTGTCCCGCATGCCCGACATCCCGCCGGACATTCGCGACCGCTGGCGCTACCGCTTGAACGAGGAGGGAGCGCCACGGCTGCACCGTACGCTGATGCAAGTCGATCCGGCCGTCGCCATGCGCCTCCAGGCCGGCGATGGACAGCGGATCGTGCGTGCGCTCGAAGTGCTGGAGGCGTCGGGCCGCTCTATCCTGGAGTGGCAGGCGGCGACTTCCATCCCGATGATCGACGCGCGATCTGCGACGCTGAAAATTGTCGACATCGACCGCCAAATTCTCTCGCAGCGCATCGGCGAGAGGCTGCGAACGATGATCGCTTCCGGTGCTCTGGACGAAGTGCGCGCCCTGCATCGCCGCAGGCTCGACCCGGCGCTCCCGGCCATGAGGGCAATTGGCGTTTCGGATCTGGTGTCGGTTATCGAGGGAGCGTTGCCGCTGGAGCAGGCGCTGGAACGGATCGCCGCGCTGACACGGCAATATGCAAAGCGCCAGGCAACATGGTTCCGGCACCAGCTTGGCCCGGAATGGCAGCGCATCCCTGCTGATTCGCTGCAAAGCGCAGATTTGATATAAATATTAGAGAAGTCTCTAGGAGTCCGTGAAGGTTAAGGCGGAGTGAGTTAAGATACCTACAAGTTGTTGTATTGACTTAACACTCTGTAAGCCTGCCTCTTCATAGGCTTTCGCCAAGTGCTGTAGGGGCGTGGCATGCGCTTGCACCGGTCGGAAATTGCGTTCGCGGTTCTGATGTCTGTCATCCTGGCGGCTGGTGTCGTCTTGTTCCTTGCCTACCTCGCCGTAACAGGCCGCGGCGGCGAGACTGGAGCGGCCGAGACTCTCATCATCGAAACCGACATCAACCGCCTCGTCCTGGTGGCAATGATCCTTCAGGGCAATGCGCTCTGCGCCGGCGCATTCCTCATCTATCCGCTGATCAGAACGCAGGTCAGGGAGGAGGGAAAGCTGAGGCAGATGACCGCTTCGCTCAGTGTCCGCTCCCAGACGATGGAGCGCGCGGCACTCACGGACGGTCTCACGGGAATGCAGAACCGGCGCTACTTCGACGATGCCCTGAGAGAATATCTGGCGGAATTCCGCCGGATCGAGCGTCCGGTGGGCCTGATCATTCTGGATCTCGACCATTTCAAGCGGGTCAACGACACTTATGGTCACGATACGGGCGACGAAGTGCTGAAGGCAGTCGCTGCGTGCCTCAAGGATATTACCCGCTACCACGACGTGGTGGCGCGGCTGGGTGGCGAAGAATTCGCTGTCGTGGCTCCCAATATGGACATCGACATGCTGTCGAGGTTCGCTGAGCGCATCCGCAAGACGGTCGCAGGCCTGCCGATCGTCTCAGGCAAGACCCGCCTCACGATCACGGCCAGCATCGGGCTGGCCCTGTGGGACCGCAAGGAAAGCGTCGAGGAACTCTTTCGACGGGCCGACGCCAAGCTCTACAGCGCCAAGCGCGATGGCCGGAACCGGGTTTCCGCCTGACAGCAGGTACAAGCGCTCAGGACTTGCTTCCGAAAGTCTTGCCCTTCAATCCGTAGCCGAAATTGGGGTCTTCGTCCGATAGCATGGGGCGCACCGGCCGCCGCAGTTCCTGTTCGACACCCGCGCGAAGCAGCGACGACACAGGAGGGGTCGGCGCACTCTCAGGCTCGGCGGTCGTCTCGCCCTGCTTGACGATCTGCGCGCTTCTCATCCGTTCGACGACGGCTTCGAGATCAAGCTTGCCGGACTTGGTCTCTACGTCGTCCGCCTGATGTCCGCGGCCGAGGCCGGGCACCAGGGTCTGCGGGATGGTCTCGAACCTCAGACGCATGGTTGTCGCGACGCCTTCTCCGAAAGCAATAGCCTCGCGTTGTCCCATCGACGAGAGGAACGACAGGCTCGACGCCGACGAGTCGGCAATTGCGGAGCGGATGATCGCCTGGTCCTGTTCGTTGGCCAGGCGCATGGCGAAGACCGTCGAGCATTGCGACAGGATCGTCGGATCGAGTTCGCCGGGCCGCTGCGTCACGACGCCGAGATAGCAGCCATATTTGCGGCCCTCTTTTGCGATGCGCGAAAGGGCATGGCGCGTCGGCGCAAAGCCCAGGCGCGGATCCGATGGCATGTAGCGATGCGCTTCCTCGCACATCAAAAGCAGCTTCAGGCGCCCTTCGCTCCACAGCGTCAGGTCGAAGGCAAGCCGCGCCAGGACGGAGCAGACGGCGTTGACGACTTCGGAGGGCATGCCCGCCATTTCGAAGCAGGTGATCGGCTTTCCGTCATCTTCCACGCGGAAGATGTTGCCGATCGTCTTGTGGATTGTGTCCTCGATCATGCGCGAGCCGAACATGAAGCGGTAGCGCGGATCGACCACGGCGGATTCGATGCGGATTTTAAGGGACCGGAAATGGGGACGGTCCGCCTTGCCGTCGAGAGCCCCCATCCGTTCGTCGATGAGCTTCAGCACGTCCGCCATGCGATAGGGCACCGGCGTGTCGGCGGTTGTGCCGTCAGCGCGCCGCACGGCCGCGCCCGCGCTGCGGTAGATCTGCTTGGCGGCAGGAATAATGTCGCGCAGCATATCAAGCTCTTCCGCAACGATATCGCGGCCGCGGAACAGAACCTCCGCCAGTTCGTCCAGCCGGAACATCCAGAAAGGCAGGTCGAGGGTGGTGGCGTTGATCCGGACGCATTTGCCGGAGAGCGACGAACCGAACTCGTTATGCGGGTCGAGGATCAGGACCCGCAGGTCGGGCCGCGCCGCGATCGACTTCCGCAACAGGAGCGAAACCGCTGTCGACTTGCCGACGCCGGTGGTTCCGACAATGGCGAAGTGCCGGTTCAGCGTATCGTCGATTGCGATATTGGCGTCGATGGACACGTCCTGCGACAGCGATCCGATGGTGATCGAGTTACGACCGCCGAGATCGTAGACGGCCTGCAGATCGCGCGCGCGGATGCGATGGGCGATCGCTCCGATATAGGGATATTCGGTGATGCCGCGGTCGAAGATCGGCTTGGCTCCGGCCGCGCCATCGCGTACTTCGCCGACCAGTTCGATGCCGACTTCGATCGCATTCGGCTGGTCCTTGACCCAGGAGCGTTCGGACCGGTTGATCTCGTAGACAAGACCGACCGTGCGGATCGGCCCCATATTGATGGAGATCAGCTTGCCGACAGTCCAGCGGCCCTCGACATTGTCGGGGTCGTCGTCCGCGAATGCGCTCAGAACCGCGCGCGCGCCATCGCATTGCACCACATTGCCGAGAATTCGCTTGTCGCGCTGATGCTCGTCCCGCCGATCCGGCGCGATGTCGCGCGCGTGGCTGTCTGCGAGTATTTTCAGGACCATCGACTTGCTACCCCGCGATCTATCCTGGAGGTTCTAAGGTCATCCAAGTTAAAGCAGCGTTTTGCTGCAACCGCCAAAGCAGGCGAGTCATCGAGATGGTGAATGCTCCGTTGCACCGATCGCGACAAATCCACACATCGCCAGGCGGCTTGTCCAATTCTGCCGGGGGAGCCAAAATGGGCGATGGCTCCTGATCATCTCAGGCGTGGCGTTTCGACATGAAGGTCCTGATTGCAGGCGGCGGCATCGCCGGGCTCGCAACCGCGTTGAGCCTGCATCGCGCCGGTATCGACGTCGAGGTTTTCGAGCGCTCCCCGGAAGTTCGGGAATTAGGTGTCGGCATCAACATGCTGCCGCATGCGGTGCGCGAACTTGCCGGCCTCGGCCTGCTGGACGCCCTTGAGCGCGACGGCGTGCGCACGCGCGAACTGATCCTGGCCAACCGCTTCGGCCAGCCGGTCTGGAACGAGTTGCGCGGCCTTGATGCCGGATACGACGTTCCCCAGATCAGCATCCATCGGGGGCGCCTGCTTGGCATTTTGCACGAGGCGTTCCTTGAGCGCATCGGTGAAAGGCGGCTTAACACCGCCGCTGCGGTGACGGGTTTCGAGAACCGCGATGAGGCCGTCGCCGTTCGGGTCGAGGGGCGAGATGGCGCGGCGGAATGGATCGGGGATCTTCTGATCGGCGCCGACGGCATTCACTCGGCTGTCCGTTCGCAACTCTATCCGCAGGAGGGGCCGCCGGTGTGGAGCGGCATCATGCTGTGGCGGGGAACCACGCCGTGGCCGCTGTGGCTCGATGGACGCACCATGGCGATCGCCGGCGGAAACTTCGCCAAGTTCGTGTTCTACCCGATTGGCGAAATTCCGGGCCGGCGGGATATGCGGCTGACGAACTGGGCGATCATGGCCCGCACCGGAGGCTATGGCGAGACACCGAGGCGCAGCGCCGACTGGACCCGCGCCGGGCTGATGCCCGAAGTCCTGGAGTTCGTGCGCGACCGCTTCCGGCTCGATTTCGTCGATCCTGTGCAGTTGATCGAGGCGACGGAGGCCCTCTACGAATATCCGAACTGCGATCGCGATCCGATCGACCGCTGGTCTTTCGGCCGCGTCACCTTGCTGGGCGATGCCGCGCACCCGATGTACCCCGTCGGCTCAAACGGAGCGAGCCAGGCAATCCTGGATGCCCGCTCGCTCGCCGGCCATCTTTCCACCGTTGCGGACCCGGTCGCCGCGCTTGCCGCCTACGACAACGAAAGACGGCCGGCGACAGCGGCCATCGTGCTCGCCAACCGCAAGGGCGGCCCAGAAGGCGTCATCGATATGGTCGAGGCGCGCGCGCCAGACGGCTTTGACGACATCGAGGCGGTAGCAAGCTACGCCGAACGCGAGGCGGTCGTCCGCGGCTATGCCTCGCTCGCCGGCTTCGGCCGTGAAAAAGGTCAAGGCTGATTGATCTTCAAGCCTGATGGTGGCCTAACGCTTGTTTCGGCGCGAGCCATCGACTTCCCCCACGATTGCCCTTCAGGACACTTCCCAAGGATCGGGCGAAGCGAGGCAGGATGAACGTTATTGTCGTTGGGGCAGGCATTGCCGGCCTTTCCACCGCGTGGTCGCTCGTCAAGGCGGGGCACAGCGTCTCGATCGTCGAGCAGGGGCCGATCCCCAATCCGCGGGCGGCGTCGGGCGACCATCATCGCATTATTCGCCGTGCCTACGGCAAGGCTTCGGGCTATGGCCGGCTTATTTCCGAGGCGTATCAGGCCTGGGACGAAATGTGGGCCGACCTTGGCGAGACACATCTCGACCCGCGCGGCTTCCTGTGCGTTTCACGCGTCGCGGGAGACGAAGCCGAGCGCTATCGCGACGGCATGCTCGATGGCGGCTGGCCGATCGAAATGTGCGAACCCGCCGAGGCTGTCGCGCGCTGGCCTTTCCTTGAGCCGGACACGTTCCGCTACGCCTTCTTCTCCCCGGATGGCGGCGCGCTGCATTGCCGCAAGATCGCATCGGGGCTGGCTGCGTGGCTGCGCGCGAAGGGCGCCAATGTCTATCAAGATAGCCGCGCCGTCGCGGTCGATTGCGAGCAGGGCCGCGTCACCCTGGCCACCGGCGAGGTCATGCAGGCTGACCGGATCGTCGTTTGCGCCGGCGCCTGGGTGCTGAAACTCTTTCCCGAACTCGCCGGCACACTGAAGACCTATCGCACCGCGCTTGCCTATGTCGAACCGCCCGCTGATTTGAAGGAAACCTGGGAGGCCGCGCCTGTCATCCTCGATGTCGGCGGCATCACGGATGGCTATATGATTCCGCCGTCGGGCGGCGCCGGCATGAAGTTCGGCTCGGGCCTGCACAAGGTTGCAACCAGCGATGCCGACTGGAACCGGGAGCCGGTCGAAGGGGAGGGTGAGGCTATCCGCAACCTGTTCTCGCCACCGATCGCGCGGATCGGCGAATATCGCGTCACAGACGTGGTGACCTGCGCCTATACGTTCACAGCCGACGAGACCTTCTACGCGACCGGGAAGGGGAGGTGCCTGATCGTTTCCGCTTGTTCCGGCCATGGCTACAAATTCGGCGCGGCGGTCGGCCGGCGTGTCGCGTCCTTCGTGGACGATGGCGATCTTGACGGTCTCAAGCGTTGGCTGCGCGCCGAAGCCGCCTGACGCCATCTTCCGCACTGAGTTTGCTTCGCTGGAAGAACGGGCCGACGGAAATCCGGGCGGCGCGGCGCGCCCCGAAAGCTGTCGTTCTCACGGCCTTGCACAAGGGTGATGCTGCGTCCTATCTACGCAAGACCAATTTCCTGCTTCGAATCCCGGTATCCCCGGGATCCTTCACCAAGGTACGACCATGAAGAACCCAACCGAAACATACATGAATCTCGTGCCGATGGTGGTCGAGCAGACCAATCGCGGCGAGCGCGCCTACGACATCTTCTCCAGGTTGCTCAAGGAGCGCATCATCTTCATCACCGGGCCTGTCGAAGACGGGATGGCGACGCTGGTCTGCGCGCAGCTTCTGTTTCTGGAAGCGGAAAACCCGAAAAAGGAAATCAACCTCTACATCAACTCGCCGGGCGGCGTGGTGACGTCGGGCATGGCGATCTACGACACGATGCAGTTTATCAAGCCGCCGGTTTCGACCCTGTGCGTCGGGCAGGCGGCGTCCATGGGCTCGCTGCTGCTGTGCGCCGGCCACAAGGATATGCGCTTCGCAACGCCGAATGCGCGCATCATGGTGCACCAGCCCTCGGGCGGTTTCCAGGGCCAGGCATCGGACATAGAGCGTCATGCGCAGGACATCATCAAGCTGAAGCGCCGGCTCAACGAAGTCTATGTCAAGCACACCGGGAAGGACTACGAAACGATCGAAAAGACGCTCGACCGCGACCATTTCATGACCGCGGACGAGGCGCTGGACTTCGGTCTTATCGACAAAGTGATCTCTTCTCGCGAGACGGTGGAAACCGCCCTTGCCAAGGCGTGAAGGCAGAAGTCGTTTTGAAACCGGGTGTTACGCCGAAATGCTGGACCGCTGGCCCAGCTAAAAGTTGCGCGTTGCGGCAAATCGGCCACAAATCGCTGTTCCCTAGAAGCGGCGGTTTACCTACGTTAAGATTATGTTGAGTTTCGGCTGGGTAGCCTCGACAGAGGCATCGCGAATCATTGCCACGTCTTCTGATTTGTGTTTCGTACGGAATGCGTTGCAGGGGCCACCATGCTGGCGGCGGCCAACTTTCGCTCTGGATAATAGCGATTGCGCCTCCACTGCCCGGGCGGAAATGGCAGGGAAAGGACGTGTGAGATGAGCAAGGTAGGCAACAGCGATTCGAAGAATACGCTTTATTGCTCCTTCTGCGGCAAGAGCCAGCATGAGGTCCGCAAACTGATCGCGGGCCCGACCGTGTTCATCTGCGACGAGTGCGTCGAACTCTGCATGGATATCATTCGCGAGGAGAACAAGACCTCGATGAAGGTGTCGCGCGAGGGTGTGCCCACGCCGCAAGAGATACTGAAGGTTCTTGACGATTATGTGATAGGCCAGCCCTACGCCAAGCGCGTGCTGTCGGTGGCGGTCCACAATCACTACAAGCGCCTGGCGCATGCGTCCAAGAACAACGATGTCGAGCTGGCGAAGTCGAACATCCTGCTCATCGGGCCGACCGGCTGCGGCAAGACGCTGCTGGCGCAGACCCTCGCGCGCATCATCGACGTGCCGTTCACCATGGCCGATGCGACCACGCTGACGGAGGCCGGCTATGTCGGCGAGGATGTTGAAAACATCATTCTGAAGCTGCTGCAGTCGGCCGACTACAATGTCGAGCGCGCCCAGCGCGGCATCGTCTATATCGACGAAATCGACAAGATTTCGCGCAAGTCCGACAACCCCTCGATCACCCGCGATGTGTCGGGCGAGGGCGTGCAGCAGGCCCTCCTCAAGATCATGGAAGGCACCGTCGCCTCCGTGCCGCCGCAGGGCGGCCGCAAGCATCCGCAGCAGGAGTTCCTGCAGGTCGACACGGCCAATATCCTGTTCATCTGCGGCGGCGCCTTTGCGGGCCTTGATCGGATCATCTCCGATCGCGGCCGCAAGACATCGATCGGCTTCGGCGCGACCGTTGCATCGCCGGAAGACCGGCGCACGGGTGAGTTGTTCCGCCAGGTCGAGCCGGAAGATCTGCTGAAGTTCGGGCTCATCCCCGAATTTGTCGGCCGCCTGCCGGTGCTGGCGACGCTCGAAGATCTCGACGAGCCGGCGTTGATTCAGATTCTGACCGAACCCAAGAACGCGCTGGTAAAGCAGTATCAGCGGCTGTTCGACATGGAGAGCGTCGACCTGACCTTCCACGAGAACGCCCTGTCGGCGATCGCTAAGCGCGCCATTGAGCGCAAGACCGGCGCCCGCGGCCTGCGTTCCATCATGGAATCGATCCTGCTGGATACGATGTTCGAGCTTCCAGCGCTGGAAGGTGTGCAGGAGGTCGTGATTTCGGAGGAAGTGGTGTCGGGCAATGCCCGTCCCCTCTACATCTACTCCGAGCCGAAGAAGGAAAAGGGCTCCGTCAGCGCCTGAGCCCGTCCTACCGTTGCGCGTTTCATCGTGAATTGAGGTGCCGACAGGCAGCGGTTTGACCCGCTGCCCGTGGTGTCTTGCCGTTCACCGCCCGGCTGATTCGTTGTCCACTGGGCGGCGGCTTGCAGAAAAATCCCGACGCGAAAACACAATGTCGCCGCAACCTCCGCGTGAGGCGGCCACAAAGTCCGCCGAACGTCTGTTCCGGACTGTCCGCTGGTATCCGCAGAACCTGCGAATTCCTTGGGAAAATTGAATGTGGCGTCTGTAACTGTGCGCCAATGTCCGCTAGTATCCCCACTTGGGAATGGGAACGGAAGTGGGAACGATCAAATTGGCAGTCAGGTCCATCCATAAACTCTCCGATCTCGCTGTCCGGACGCAGAAGGTGCGAGGCCGCTACTCTGACGGCGGCGGCCTATATCTGAACGTCGGGCCGACTGGCGGTAAAAGCTGGGTCTTCATGTGGACGCCGCCAGGGGCCAGGCGGAAGGAGATGGGCCTGGGGCCTTATCCCGCCACAAGCCTCGCTGCTGCGCGCACCTTGGCTCTAGGATGTCGCGA
>Ga0190271_10000251_pt1 | contig 26259 bp, 22 predicted proteins | sample Popmic356T_FD_133747 | JGI IMG/M metagenome (GOLD analysis project Ga0190271, IMG submission 133747) | Populus adjacent soil microbial communities from riparian zone of Weber River, Utah, USA - 356 T | ecosystem: Environmental > Terrestrial > Soil > Riparian zone | place: USA: Utah | collected...
CACAACTGAAAGCGCGTACCTGACGCCAACTTGTTCGCCGCCGCGATATCGTCGCCGGCGGACTTGATCTCCGGCGTCATCACCATGTTGTTGCCGTATTCGGCGGCGGCTTTCTCCATGCAGACTTCCTGCGCCTTCTCTTCCGCGGCGCTAACTGCCGCGCCGTCCATCGTAATGCCGCACTTCGCGGCAAGCGCCATCACGTCGTTCTGCATGGGCTCCAGTTTCTTGTGCGCGCTCATGGTCTTCGCCTGCAGAGTCGCCATATCCGCCTTCTGCTTGCCATCGTCCTGGTGCAGGGCGCCGAAGGCCTGCGGCGGGTCCGCCGCGTATTGCGTCGTCATGGTGACGTTGCGCTTCACACTCCAGATGTCGATCGCTTCCTTCTTCCCCGTGGTGTATTTGCCCGAACTGGTGAACACGTATTCCACCGTGAGTGTGCCCTTGGCACCCTTGGGCACGAGCACCTCGGCGTGCGCTGACGCCGCGCAGATAACTAACAATGCCATCGCGAATTTCATGAGATCTCCTTGCGATCGGGGTGCAGAACCTTGGCGGGTTGTGAGGCCACCGTGACCTTGTTAGTTGCGGTCGTCAACAGCGCGGTAGCAATAAGACGCGCTGCTGTTAGTCAGTCCAAATCGCATGGTGGCCACCCTGATTCACTCGCCTACACATCTAAAGCGTAGAAAGCAGCGAATCCGGCTCACGGAGGCCCACTTCGGCCATTGGGTATCGCTAGTCGGGTGTTACATATCGATAAACGATAAAAAATAGTTGCAAAGCGTGAAACCCGGGGCTAGGATCTGTCCCCGATCCGCGATACGCACTATAGAAAGGAGTCACTCGTGAACGCTTCAGTTGCAGCACTCCCTCGCGAAGACGAGGTTCAATCGAAGATTCGCAAGGTACGGCAGTTCGGCCGCATCGCCCGCGTCGTGTGCGCGACGATCTTCGGGTTCGGCCTGGTTTCCACCGTGGGCATGCTGCTCGTCATCGTGCTTGGCCCATTCCCCGGAACGAATATCAAAATCGGTTTGGGGCCCGATTTCTATACCGTCTCGAAAGCCCTGCTCACGACGCTGCAGTTCAAGGTGACGATGTTTCTCGCCCTTGGCGTGGTGAGCGGCGTCTGGCTCTCGGCCGCGTACCAGCTCTATCTTGTGTTCGGCAATCTGGCTGCCGGCGCGATCTACACGCCCGAGAACGTGCGCCGCGTCCGGTACGTCGGCCTTCTGATGCTCCTGTTGGCCGCGCTCGGTATCGTGATACCAGCTGCGTTCGTCGTCGCGATCGGTTTTATCGACGCGTCGGTCCCTGCCGATCTCGATGTCCTGTTCCCTTCGATGTCACAGTTGATTGGCAACTTCGTTTCCGCCGGACTCATCCTGCTTGCCTCGTGGATCATGGACGTCGGCCTTTACGAGAAGGATCACGCGGACGAGCTGAAGCGCGAAGCCGACCTCGTGATCTGAACGGAGCATCCACATGCCAATCGTTGTGAATCTCGATGTGATGCTAGCGCGGCGCAAGATGCGGCTGAACGAGCTCGCCGACCTCGTCGGCATCACCGCGCAGAACCTCTCGGTGTTGAAGACGGGCAGGGCGAGGGCCATCCGGTTCGGCACGCTCGAGAAGCTCTGCGAGGTGCTCGAGTGTCAGCCCGGCGATCTGTTTGCGTTCGAGAATCCGGCGGCGGACGCGGCGGCGGTCGCCAATTCGTAGAGGCGGCGCAAACCGGCCGAATTTACATAGTGAGTTCTTGCGCGAGAGAGCTTCAGTTCCGCCGGGCCTCGCCGATAACCGTAAACCATGATTGCCGCTATCCGCTCCGGGATCGGCTCTCTTGTGGATCAATGGTTCGGCGGGTCGCGTGTACGAGGCCCGCGGGTGATCAGCGATCGGCAGGGAAGCCGAGCACAGGCTCTCGCCAAAGGTTCCATCGACGGTAACCCTTCTCCGGGTGCGCACGCGGATATCGCAATGCGCCGGTTCATGGCCTACACGCTCGATGTGAGTCTTGGCGAATTGCGGAACGAAGCAACTCCCTCGGAACTTGCCGGGTTCGAGCCGGCCACGCGCGTGCTCGGTGATCTTGAAATGCAGGAGAAGTACCTGCCGCGCCGCCCGTCGCTGCTTCCGCGGCTCATGACCGCCATCAACAGCGACTCGAACTCGATGCGCGAGATGGCAAAGATCATCGGCGAAGACGGCACGTTGCTGGGCGGTCTCCTGAAGCTGTCGAACAGCGCCTTTTACGGCGTGCGCCGGCACAAACCGATCGAAAGCCTGGAGAAGGCGGTGGCGCTCGTGGGTACGGACGGCCTGCGCTCGCTGGTGGCTACCGCGCTGTTGCACCCGGTCATGACCGGCACGCGCGGACCCTTCTCGTCATTCGCCGAGGCAACCTGGGAGCACAGCCAGTACGCCGCCAGCTGCGCGGAGCTCCATGCGGTTCACATCGAGAGCGCCGATGCGTTCAGCGCGCGGCTCCTGGTGTTGCTGCGCGGCCTCGCGAGCAATACCGTGTTCCGCATCGCGCGAGAGCATTGCCTGGCCACTGGCGACATTCCGCCGGCTGCAATGGCCAAACTACTCGACGACTGGGTGCCACCCATGGCGCTGAGCATTGCCGAGAACTGGCAGCTGCCCAAGGACCTGTGCAACGTGCTCTCGGCGCCGGCCGAGCCGGGCCTGGCGTGTTCGCTGCGCTTCGGGCGGCTGGCAGGCGCGCTGCTCGTCCTGGTGAAAGGCGGGCACATGCGCGAGCTTTCGGCGCGTGCGATCCTGCTTGCCGACGATCACCGTCGGGCAGAAGTGGATCGGTTGTGGTCGCGACTCGCGATCATGCACCTCACTGCCGCAAGGTAACTAGCAAGACATTCTCGACCCGGCGTTCGTAGGCCTTCGCTGAGGGGAAGTGCAGGCGGGCCGGAGCTTCAGACTATGTGCGACACCGTACAGAGTGGAGTCTGGTCACATGTGACCATGACTTCCTACTCAAGCCGGAGGCATCTATGAATCTTCATCTTACGATCGGGCCGCTCATGGCACTCATCGCGGGCATCCTGATCCTCGTCGTGCCGCGGCTGCTCAACTACATTGTCGCGTTCTACCTGATCGCCGTCGGTCTCGTTGGGCTCTTCGGCAGCAGGATGTTGGGCTGAGGGCGCAGATCAGAGGCCGAGGTCCTTGAACAGATACAAGCTGATGGCGCTCGTCAGGCCCTTGTACCTCGTGGAATCGATCGTGCCCGCGGCGTCGGAGGGAGCGATCCACCAGCCGGAGCAGATTGCGTAACAGGGAAATATCCCGAGGTCGGAATTCGCGCCCAGCCAATACGTCGCCCGCCGCCCACTCTGATCGACAAAGTCGATGCGGTAGGTCGGCGGAAGTTCGCGCCGGCCCGACTCGCTCCACCCTTGGGAAGCCATCGCGTAGGAGTTGATCACAGCATCAATCTTTTGACGGTCGTCAATGGAATGGACCAACGGCGACGTGGGTTCGAGGTGCGTAACGCGAATTTCCACGATCGAGTTAGTGACGGGAGGGGCAGGCCCGAGAATTCCTGGCTGAACGCACGATGCAACGAGCAACGCGGCGATCAATGCAAGACCAATGGGCGCGAAACGTATGCGCTGGCTCATGGCGCTGAATAATAGCGTGACCGCATCGAAGCAGCTGCTGTTCAGCGCCTAGCTAATAGTTTTGAGAAATAGCCGGGACTTGCGTCGTCTTTCGAATGGCCGAGATCGCATGGAGAGCCTTGACGCAACGCGATTGCAGCTTGTGCGTCGCTGCGCAGCAAGCGTGTCTCACTCAGTGCATCAAACTACTCGACCCTTACGGGAAAATTTGCTCGTCTAACATCTTGCAATGCCGGCGGCACAGGAGTATTCGTTGCGCCTTACATGAGACCTGCAAATAAACCGTGGAGGACTGTCCCATGCGCAACCGAATAATCGCGTTCGCAGGGGCTGCGCTCTCACTCTGGCTACTGGGCGTGGGGCTGGTCCGGTCGCAAGGCACTCAAGATCCGTCGATCGAAGCCTCGTTCACGCTCAGTGCGGCGGAATCGGAGAAGGCTGTCGCGCTGGCTCGACGGGAAATGGAGACGCGCAAGCTCCGGTTGAAGATTCCCTTGCAGCTCGTGGCCGTCGAATGGACTCGCGAGAAACCGGAGAAAGAAGGCGCACCGGAGAAGCGATTCGCTCTGGTGACGTATTACCGATACGAGGACGACGCGGCCATCCTGACTCTGGTCGAACCTGCCGCGTCACGCGTCGCCAAGGTGGACGTCATTCCACACCTGCCGGTGCCGCTGTCATCTGAGGAGTTCCAGCGCGCCAGCGCGTTGGCGCTGAAATTTCCGCAAGTCGTCGAGGCGCTCGGCGCACGCGCGAAGGAAGTGAAGACCGAGGGCCTGTTGCTCCGAACGTCGGATGAAAAGGATCAGCTGTTCGGTCATCGTGTGGTGCGAATGCTGTTCCGCGTGGGCACAGATTACCTGACGCGCCCGGTGGCCTTCGTCGATCTCACGACGCAGAAAGTGTGGATCGAAGAGCCCCATACCGGACACGAACAACACAAGGGCACCGAGTAGCGACCCGCCAGCGCCCTCAGGGAGAAATCATGAACGTGATCATCACTCGTGCGCGCCTGCTCGCCGCTTGCGTGTTCGCCCTCGCCATCACACCGGCATGGTCCCAGAGTTGTCTGCCTTTCGGCCCGCAAAGCGGCAATACCATCACGCAGACCTTTCCGGCAGGCGGATCAGCGCAGACCGCGTGGCGCGTCACCTTTGGTCACGCGCCCGCCAAGGGTCTGTACATCCTGGGAGCGTGGTTCCAACGCGCGCCGAACACGAATTGGATCCAGGTGCTGTACGACGCGCGGCTGTCAAATATCTTCGTTCCGTATCACCCGGGATCGCCGCGGTACTACGACCTGAGTGGTTTCAACTTCGATCTCGTCGGTGTGGCCAACGTCGATCTCGGTCCCTGTGGAGCGACGGCCGATCGCTACGTGATCAAGGAAATCCGCGATCGCGGAATGGTGTGGAAGGACGATTATGCCGGCCGGCGCGGGCATGATCTCACGCTGTGGGCCACGCTCGATGCGGCCAACTACAACTATATGATGCTGTATAGCTTCCGTGACGACGGCAGCATCGGCTTCCGCCTTGGCGCCACCGCGCGGAATCTTCCGGGCATGGAGTTGGTACCACACATGCACGATGGATTGTGGCGCCTGGACATTGACCTCAATGGATTTTCGGGCGACACCGTGCAGATCCATCGCCACTCCGAGACGGCGGCGAGCAATGTCGCCACGGACGCGATGAGTGCATTCAACGGTGGAAAGGAAGGATTCACCGACTGGGATCCGTTGCAGTTCACCGAGCTCAACGTCAGCGACGCGAACATGCGCAATGGCCAGGGTCGCCGGGTCAGCTACGACCTCATGGTGGTGCGCGAAGGCACGCCTCGGCATCTGGAAAACTTCAGCCACCACGACTTCTGGGCTACGCGTTACCGTTTTGGCGAGGACCATTACACGCAGCTAGCCACCTACATCAGCAACAATGAATCCGTGTCGAACAGCGATGTGGTGCTTTGGTACATTTCGCCCGCGCATCACATGCCGCGCAGCGAGGACGGCATATACGTGAACGGTTTCTGGCGCGGCGTCGCGCTGGCGATGTGGTCGGGATTCGACCTCCGCCCGCGCGACCTATTCGACGGAACGCCGCTCTTCCCGTAGTTACTTCTCTGCTAGTTACTCGGTGGCATTCAGGCTCTTCACCACGGCGCCGGCTTGTAGTCCTTCAGGAACTGTCCCCACACATGCTCGCCGGTGAGCTGCCCGGCGAAGATCGGATCCACGATCCGCGCCGCGCCGTCGATGATGTCGAGAGGCGGTGAGAATCCTGCTTCAGCCTTGCGCGCCGCGTGGACTGCGGGATCCTCGTCGGTGATCCACCCGGTGTCGACCGCGTTCATGTGGATGCCATCCTTCACGAAGTCGGGCGCGCTCGTCCGGGTCATCATGTTCAACGCCGCTTTCGCCATGTTGGTGTGCGCGTGCTTGTCGGTCTTCGTGGCGCGATAGAACTGTCCCTCGATCGCGCTGACGTTGACGATGTGCTTGTGAGATCCGGTCGTACGCACCATGAGCGGCTTCAGGCGGGCGTTGAGGATGTACGGCGCAATGGCGTTCACGAGTTGCACTTCCAGCAGCTCGGGCGTTTCGACTTCGTGCATGCGCAAACGCCAGCTGTTCATCTCCCGCAGGTCGACCTGTTGCAAGTCCTCGTCGAAGCGATTCGCGGGGAATAGGGCGTCGCCGCCGCGGTAGTCATCGTCCAGGTAGCGACGCTGCGACAGGGCGGCGCTGTGGATGAGCCCCTCGCCCTGGCTGTGTTCGGTCACCGACAGCGCGCCAACTTGTTCAGGTGACCCTTCGAGCCTGTGGCGCAGCTCGTCGTGCCCCGCGAGCACGTTTTGCAGTTCCGCCGGAAGCACGGCGATCGACTCGGATTCCCGCGCCAGCAGATGTTGAAAGAATCCGGTCGGCCGACGCACCGTCTGGCACGCGTTGTTGAGGATGTAGTCGAGGCGTGGCAACCGTTCCGCGAGAAACCTCGTGAACAGCTCCACGCTCGGTGTATGACGTAAATCCAGCCCGTGGATCTGCAACCGTTCCCGGTACGACGAGAAATCCGGTTCGCGCGAAAAGCGATCGGCAGCATCGACCGGGAAGCGCGTCGTGACGATGACATGCGCCCCGGCGCGCAGTAGTTTGAGCGCAGCCTGGAAGCCGATTTTCACGCGCGCGCCGGTGATCAACGCGTACTGGCCGCTCAGTTCCGCGGTTTGCTCGCGCTTGGCGTAGTTGAAGTCGCCACACGGTTCGCACATGGAATCGTAGTAGCGATGCACCCTGGCAAAGGGCTGCTTGCAGACGTAGCAATCGCGCTCCTTGTTGAGGCGGGGCCGCTCATCGAGGTCTTCGGGTTTCGGCGGCTCCAGCCACAGCGGCGCGAAGACCGGTGAGCGGCGCTGAACGCGCAAGCCGGCCTGCTCGATGGCTTTGCGGTCATGTTCCTTCGCGGCTTCCCGTTCGGCGCGTCGAAAGGCCTTCGCCATTCGGACGAGGTCGTGGCGCTCGGGCTTGGCGACGAGTCCGGCGAGGGTCAGCAACTCGCGACGTTGTTCCTGCGTGAGGCGCGTGAGGTGCGAGCGATCCGCTTCGATTGCTCGCAATACTCGTACACACGCACGCAGGTCGTCATCTGAAATTTCCATGCGCGCATTGTAAGTTGCGGCAAGCCCGTACCGGGCGAATCGGACTTCGGCGCAAGGTGCCAGGGATACGCTGCTGGCGAACGTCGCTTCGCCGCGAAGGTCCGCGCCGCGGAACCAGCGCGCCCGATCTCCACGGCTAAGTCCTCGTCACGGCTCGCAAATCCATTCCTGCCTGCACGCCTTTCCTCTTCCTGGCACGCCCGCTGCATTAACTGGTTGGCGAACCTACGGGCACGCGGCATGAGGATGCGATGTACGGCATGGACGAAGTGGTAGACCAGGCGAGGCATGACGGCGAGGCCGGCGTGTTCAGCACACAGGACGAGTTGGATCTCGCGAGCGGATTGCTCGAGACCCACGACGAGTCTGGTCTCGAGAATTTCCTCGCCCGGATGTTGCAACGTGCGCGTGCTGCGACACGCGCTCGCATCGATTCCCGCGCCATCCGACCGCTCGCAGGGGTGCTCAAGCGCACTGCGCTGAAGCTCGGAATCCCCGATCTCAATCGCCTGCGACTCGCGGCGGTGAAATCGCCACGGCTCGCCGCGCGGTTCCCGGGGGTGCTCGCGCACGCCGGTCGCCTGTTCGGCATCGAACTCGAAGGCCTGAGCCCGGAAGACAAGGAATTCGAAATCGCGCGGCGCTTCGTCCGCCTGGGCGGCGAGTCGCTGCGACAACTCGCGGCGCGTAACGGCGCCGACTTGCCGGCCGTCAACGCGGCACTTGCGCGCGCCGCGCGCACCCACGCGCCCGGCCTGCTGGCAAGTCCTGCGGGGCGCACCACTTCCTCCGTTTGCGGATGTGGCTGCAAAACAGGGAACTGTCGCTGCGCCGGAAACGCGGAACCATTCAATCACGACACTGCATCAAGGAGCCTGGCCATGCACGACATCGATCACACCAAAGCGGAGCTCGACCCGGAAGCCGATTCGTTCGAGCTCGACGAACTGGATGCGCTGGAATTTTCCGACGAGCTCGACGAAGGGAATTTCGACGAGAGCGAATACGACTCCGGCGAATTCGACGCAGGTGAATACGACTCCGGCGAATATGACGCCGGTGAGCTCGACAGCGGCGAAACCGACAGTCCGTTCAGCGAAGTCGAGGAATCGGAGCTCGCAAACGAGTTGTTGGGACTTTCCAGCGAACAGGAGATGGACCAATTCCTCGGCAAAGTCTTCAAGCGCGCGTGGCGCGGTGCAAGGGGTTTGAGCCGCTCGCTGGGAAGCGTCGCGGGCCCGTTGAGCGGAATGCTGAAGGGTGTTGCGAAGAAGATGCTGCCGATGGCTGCCGGTGCCGCCGGCACGTTCTTCGGTGGTCCGGCCGGTGGCGCTCTCGGCTCGAAACTCGGATCTCTCGTTGGCAATGCGCTCGAGTCCGAGCTCTCGGGCATGAGTTCCGAAGATCGTGACTACGAAGTTGCCAAGACGTTCGTGCGCGTGGCGGGAGATGCCGCCAAGCAGGCGGTACAGGCGCCCCCGCAGGCGAATCCCGTCATCGCCGCCAAGAACGCCGTGGTCCGTGCCTCGCGGCGTGCGCTGCCGCGGATTGGCCGCAGGCGCCGACCGTCTAACTACCAAGGCCAGGGCCACAGCAGGCGCCGTACCGGCCGGTGGGTGCGGCGTGGCAATCGCATCATCCTGTTCGGCGTCTGAGGCCCGATGTCTCCGGACGCGCACAACCTGCTGTCGCTCGAAGCGCGGGCGCTGCTGACGCGACTCGATCGCGTCAAACCGTTCGTGTTGCAGGAAACGATGGTGCCCGCGGCCAACGTTTCCGACCTGGCGGCGGCCGGCATCGAGCGAGCGCTGGCCGCCAGCCGGCGCGCGGTGCGGCGGCTGGTGCGCTCGTTCCTCGGCTGGCTGCACGGCGACGAGGCGGAAGATGCCACGGCGGCCGAGGCACAGCGGCGCTTCTCGCTGGTGCGGCTGCAGTTCAACACGATGCTGTCGCAGGTCGACCTGTTTGCCGACGCGTTCTCGCAGCGCAGTGAGCAGGATGTGGGCGTGTGGCTCGCGGGCCTCGACGTCGCGGCGGCGGATGCACTGTCGTTGCCCGACTACTACGACTCGCCCGCGGTGGTCTGCTATCTCGACCGCGGCATCGGCGCCGCCATCCGGCGCGCGCGCACACGGCTGCCGGGCGGTGCGCCAAGTCCCGTGGCGCTCCTGCGCGTGCCGCGCGAGCGCATGGTGGGCAGCGGCATCGCCTCGTCGCTGGTGCACGAGGTCGGGCACCAGGCCGCGGCATTGCTCGACCTCGTGAACTCATTGCGGCAGGTGCTCAAGGGCCTGCAGCAGGGCGGCGAGGATGCCGAGGTGTGGCGGCTGTGGGAACGGTGGATCTCGGAGATCGTCGCGGACTTCTGGTCCGTGGCGCGTCTCGGTATCGCCTCCACGCTCGGGCTCATCGGCGTGGTGAGCCTGCCACCGCCCTTTGTTTTTCGCGTGAACCTCGCGGATCCGCACCCGATCCCGTGGATAAGAGTGAAGTTGTCCTGCGCCATGGGCGCCGCACTCTATCCACACGAACAGTGGTCGCGCGTGAGTGCGCTGTGGGAATCGTTCTACCCGACCGCAACTCTCGACGCCGGCCGCCGCAACCTGTTAGCGCGGCTCGAAGCCAACATGCCGGCGTTCGTCGAATTGCTGGCGGGGCATCGTCCGCCGGCGCTGCGCGGGGCTTCGCTGCGCGAAGCGCTGAAGACCACCACGCGCCAGCCTGCCGCGCTCGCTGCGTTGTATCGCAATTGGCGCCGCAAGCCTGCGCTGATGTTGCGCGCGCCGCCGACACTGGCTTTCGCAGCGCTCGGACAGGGACGTGCCGACGGCCTGCTCACTCCCGAAGCCGAATCGAAGACGGTCGATCGGCTACTGCGCGAATGGGCGCTGCGCGACACGGTGCGTTCGGCCGAAAACTGCGCATTGCTCACAGCAAAACTTCGTGCGAGTCGCGAATTCGCGCCCGCCACCTGATCACATGTAGGAGGAAATCATGAGACCCAGTAAAGACACCAGCAAAGACACCGCCAAGTCGGAGCTTTCGGATATTCAAAACGTGCGCATCGACGGCCTGGTGCGGACTTCAGCCCAGGCGCAGCAGAAGCCGTCGCCTGCACAGGCCGCGTTCTGGGTTTCCATTCGCAACCGCACCGACGCGATCGGATTCCAGCGTTACTCGGCCTACATCAATCGCCTGCTTTGTCAGGGCTCGACCAACAACGGCTCTGCCATTTGCGGTGGCGCGCCCGATCCGGACGGCTCGTCTCCGGACGGTCTCAGTGATCCGCGCGACTACGGCGCACCGTCACTCGGCGAGCGGCGCGACGAACTGCTCCAGCGGCCGACGCTGTACGGCATGGACGCCTATCAGGTCCTGGTGCTCGCGACACAGGCCTTCCTCGTCTTCGAAGCGGGGGTGGTCATCGCTGCGGCGCGCGACAACGGCACCCAGTTTCCCGGGGTGAACACACCGGACGACGAGGCCCGCATGGAGCCGCAACCGACGATCGATGAGATCAGGCTGGACCTGACTAACTATCTCGGCACCGGCGCGGGGCGTGGGCTGCCTTACCTCAAGCGCATCGTGAATACGCTGGTGAGCTCGGAAAGCCTCGGCACCTCCGTGCCGCCGTGGTGCCGTGGCATCCTGCGCAATCGGTTCAGCTGCCCGAGCATGCTCGAGCTCATCTGGTCGTACTGGCACGAGGAAAGCATGCTCGTGCAGTCGCTCAACGCGATCTCGCTGCGGTTCCAGAACCGGCGCATCGGCGAGCGCGATCCGCTGGCGCAGCTCGAGATCGACGCGCTGCGCCCGCTCAACAACCTGATGTGGGGATACATCCAGGACGAGCAGAACCGGCTCACACTGGTGCGTCGCGCCTATGAATACGACCACCACTACGGCATCACGTTGTTCGGCAAGGCGGTGCCCGCGCTTCGCTCGGCCGACAGCCGTTCGAAGTTCATCGAGGCCTTTCACCAGCTGCTGTATCGCAGCGCGCGTTTCTACCAGGAGGACTCCGACACCAACGTGATTGCCGATGGATTTCCGCTGCTGAATGCGCTCAAGGAGGTTCACCTCGTCCTGGCGGAAGGCGCGCACAACCAGTTCGGCGATCTGCCGTGGACCGCACGCGTCGAGATGCTGATTCAGCAATGGCTGCTGTCGCGCCCCGAGATCCGCGAGTTCATCCGCGGCCGGGTCATGGTTCCTTACCGCGAAGAGTGGATGGGCCAGGTCGATGCGATGAAGAAGCTGCAGGGCTGGACCGACGTCAGCGTTACGCACTTTCACGATCTCGGACGCTACGGAGAGCAACTGCTGCTGTCGGTACGCTACGACGACTGGAGCAACGTTGCGGACCAGGAACGCGCCAAGGCGTGGGTGCGCTACTGGAAACCGGAAGTGCAGGGCTACTTGCACGCGTATCGCGCGGCGACCGGACAGGACCTCGCGGTTGAACCGGTGAATGCCAGTCCGCCGTCTATCCATTTACGCGCGCGCCTCGAAGATCAGAAGCGCCGCGTGGCGGGCGGGTGAGCGCTTGAATGCTCGACTTCACCTCGGGGCTCTATCTCGGGCTGCGGCATGCGAGCGATTCGCTCGCAGCCTGGGATGCACTGACCGGTGGCCGGCCGGCGACGCTCGCGGAAACGGACGGTGCCGCGGCGGTGGCGCATCGCGCGGCGCGGCTCACGGGCTGCGAGGCGGGACTGCTGCTGCCATCGACGCTGCACCTGTTCTTCGATCTGTTCGGGGCGCTGCCGCGGCGATCGACCTGCTACGTGGATGCCGGCGTCTATCCAGTGGCGCGCTGGGGCGTCGAGCGTGCCGCGTCGCGCGGTCATCGCGTGCGCACGTTTGCGCATTTCGATGCGGCGCATCTCGAGCGCCTGCTCGCGCGCGATGCACGTGCGGGCTTCCATCCGATCGTCGTCACGGACGGCTTCTGTCCGGGGTGCGGCCTGCGCGCACCGCTCAACTCGTTGCTCGCGAGCCTGCGCCGGTACGAGGGCAAGCTCGTGATCGACGACACGCAGGCACTGGGGATTCTCGGCAAACCCTGCGATGCGCTGGCGACCGCGTTGCACGCCCCGGCCTTTGGCCGCGGGGGCGGCGGCTCGCTGCGCGCCTGCGGCGCGACTGGCCCGGACATCGTCCTCGCGAGCTCACTCGCGAAAGCGTTCGGAGCTCCCGTCGCAATGCTGGCCGGCAGCCGCGAGCTCGTCGCGCGCTTCTCCCGGCACAGCGCGACGCGCATGCATTGCAGTCCGCCATCGGTGGCCGTCGTGCGCGCGGCTGAGCGGGCGCTCGACGTGAACGCGGCGCGCGGCGACGCGCTGCGCGCGGTGCTTGCGCGGCGCATCCGGCAATTCCGCATGCTCGTCGCGCGCACCTGCGCATCGATTCGCGGCGACCTGTTTCCCGTGCAGACGCTTGGCTGCGGCGGCGCGGTGGGCGAAGACGCCGTGCGCCTGCACCACGCGCTTGCCGCGGCCGGCGTGCGCACCGTTCTGCAGAGCCCGCGCGATCCGCGCATCAGTTTCCTCTTCTCCTCATCGCACAGCGAGGCCGACGTCGAGCACGCCGCGCTCGCGCTGCAACGTTGTTTGTCAGACGGCCGCCGGAGGCGGTCGGGAGGTTTGCCATGAGACACGATTCCGGTTGTTCCTGCGGCGGCGGCGGTTACGTGCGCCGGCCGTTCGAAGAGAGATTCTTCGACGAGCTGCAGTACGAGAAAGGCAAGAGCTCGACGCCGAAGCAGACCGCAGTCGGATCCGGCGGCGTCTCGGGCACGGGCGTCATGTCGGCTGTACCGTTAGTGAACTTCATGTGCCTCACGCACTTTCCGTTCAAGGTCACCGCCATGCCCACGTTCCACACCAACTCGCTGAAACGCGTCGCGCACCTCGTGCTCGCCAGCCAGCGGTTCGTGAGCCCGATCAAGGAAATATTCCTAGTCGGGCACACCGACGAACGGGGCACCGACACGGTGAATGTCAACTACGGCGAGCGCCGCGCGATCGACGTGCGCACCAGGCTCATCGCGCAACTCAAAGCATTGCAGCTCGGGCTCGCCGCGAAGGTGAAGATCCACGCGCTGACTCGCGGTGAGTTCGCGCCGCTGCGCCCGCACTCGAATCCCGCGAGCGCCGAATTCAATCGCCGCGTGGAAATTTTCCTTCCCCGGACCTGCCAGACCTTCTTCGCGCAGCTCGACCTGCGCACGCTGCCGGGTGCGGCGATCGTGGGCGTGCCCGCTCATCCGAACGTCTGGGACAAGCAGAAGCGCGAGACGCAGGTGGGACTCGTCGTGCAGGAGTTGCAGGTGCGCCGACAAAGACGCGCGCGCCGCGCCGCGGAGTTCGCGCTCGCGCTCGGCCCGCAGACCGCGGTCACTGCGGCCGCCGATCCCGATCTGCATGCCGCCGTCGTCGCCCTGTCGAAGCTGCAGCTCGATCTGTTCCGTGAGTATTTTCCGGGCGCGCAGGGCGGCATCAACTTCGCCGCGCTGAGAACCTGCTTCGAACGCTTTGCGAACGGCGAACTGCGCGGCCCGCATTCGACGCTGCCCAAGGGTATCGGTGAGCCGGACGGCGAGGGGTTCTTCCTGTTCGCGGAGTTCGCGGTGATGTGTATCGAGTCGCTCATCGACGCCAACGAGTGGCGCAAGGCGCTGTCCTCACTCGTGATGTCGCAGGAAATTTTCATGCACATCTATCACCCGACGCCAGCGCCGCCGCCGCCCGTGGGTGCGCCGCTGCCCGCGAAGAGATGGCCGCCAAAGACCGCACTCGGACCTTACGACGCGCTCAACTTCAAGCCGGTGGGCGGCGCCGTCCTTCGGGGAGTTGGCCAGTCGGATTCCGCGCGCAAGAACGCGCTGCGCGCGAAGTACAACAACATGACCTTCCTGCAGCTGCGCAGTGCCTATGCAGAAAACCTGCTGCGCGCGCAGAACATGCGCTGAGGAGCACGTCATGAGTCACGATCTCGATCCGAGAAGAGTTGATGACGGGCTCTGGCTGCGCGCGCCGCGCGGACGCATCGAGCTCGAGTTCGAGCAGAAGACACCCGCGCCGGCAGGGCGCAAGCCCTTGTTATTCGCGCACAGCCAGGTAAGCCGGTCGTGCCGCGCCGCGCCGGCATCGCCGGATCCTGCGCCGAAAAAGCTCGAGGCGCAGGATACGAACCCGGGCTTCGTGCAGCCCAATGGCAAGCTCAACGAAGACCTGGCTCTCAGCAAACTGGTGTTCGATTTCCTGAAGGCGAAGTATCCCGCGCTGCTCACCGCGCAAAGCAAGGCCTCGGGACGCCCGTCACCCGGAGACCAGGTACGCATCGGACTCGCCGATCTCAAGGGCATCGACAAGTTGTGCGCACCGAAAATTGCGGGCTTCGGCCTGACAAATCCGATGATCGGCGGCAGCACCACCAAGATCCTCATCTATTACGCGGCGCATCAGCTGCTGTTCGACCTGAAGGAGCTCGTGCGTGTTCACAAGATTCCCACGCTTCCGGCGCTGCGCCAGAGGCTGAAGTCGGTCTGGAAGGGCATCAAATGCGAACCCGACCTTTCCTGGCTGTTCAATTTCACGAACTCGCCGCCCGGCGGACTGCTCGGCATCGAGATGAACAGGTCTCCGGACATCAATGCGCGCCAGTGCGCCAGGATTCCGCCGCCACCCAGTCCGAGCGCACGACCCGCGCACCTGGCGGGCTATCTAAACGACATCGTCAAGCAATGTGACAGCACTCGAAAGGCGTCCGAGCTCATCATGCGAATCGGATTCGAGTACATCGCCTCGCTCGCGACGCAGTCGGGCCTGTTTCATCCGCAGCGAAGTGGGCTGTGGTTCGGCACTACCTACTGCTCGGACATTCTGTCCGCGCCTGTCGAGAAGAATTGCCATACGAAGACCAGGAGTTTCTGCGGCGCAGAGTTCCGCGTCCTCTGGAATGACGACCCGCTGGGGAGCGGGGCCATCCTTGCTACGGCACTTTCCGTCTCGACGTACTACACCCTGCTGGCGCAACGCCGCCTGGTATCTCCTGCGCACTCGGCGAACATCGAGGGGTATCTCAAGCATGGCTGCAATTACCTCAGCAGCGGCGCATTGCTGCCGAGTCGCGCGCAGAAGTGCGCGGACGTGGGCAAGTTGATGCATGACGGCGGCCTCGTCGACGAAGGTCCTGGCAAGGCGCGCTACGCGATAGCGATCCTGACCGATGGCAAGCCCGCGCAATTGCCGATTGCGACCTTCAAGGCGATCGCGCGTGGCCTGGACCACATCGTCAAGAACCGGAGTCTGCCAACATGAACATCGACAGTGAGTTCCGGATGCGCGCCGAGCAGCGCTTCGACTACGAAGTGCCGCGTGGTGCTGCGGTCAAACCGGCAATCAAGCCGCTAAAGCGCGGCGAAGTCGTGGACGTGCGCATCGCGCCGCCGGTTCAGCAGGCGTTGATCCGCCTGTCATCGGCTGCGGCGACGCGTCCCGAAGCGCTGAGGTTGCTCGATCACGTCAAGCAGGGCCGCATCGCCTCGATCATCTGCATGAACTCCTCGGCCGCGATCACGCGCACACGGAGGCTCGGCGCCACGCCGGCGACCGCAATCCGCACCGGTGAGGACGCGGTGGTACTGCTCGATCCGAACGACTTGCGCCAGGGAACGCCGATGATCGCGTTTCGGCAGGAGCTCGATCCGTTCTGTGGACCTCCGAAGCCTCCGCGCGCGGCGCAGCCCGCGAAGCTCGACGCGGCGCTGCGGCGCGCGCTTGCGGGATTCGAGGCGTGGCGCGCCGGCATCCAGCTCGGCCGCTCGGCAAAGTGTGCGCTGGCGCCGCTCGACGATCCGCGACAGACAGTGCCGGCAAGCGGTCTCGGTGCTCTCACCGCGCATCCCAACGTGCTGCCACGGCTGCTGTGCGCGGCGGGCGTCGTGACCAATCTCGGCGGCACGCCGATCCAGGTGCGCCACCGCCACCAACCGCGTGCCTGCAACACCACGTTCGTCTTCCAGAATGACGGCGGCATCATCGACCTGCTTCCGTCCAACATGAACCCGCGCTTCATCCTTCCGGACGACACGATCAGCCGATCCTTTCCGTTGCAGACAAAGCTCACCAAGCTGCTCGTCGACGAGTTCCCGACCTTCCTCGCCGCAACGGACGGCACGGCGCGCTTAGCCGACCGCGTGCGAGTCGCGCTCGTGGATCTCACCGGGAGGAGGCTGTGCCAACCGCAGTTCGCCGGTTTCGGTGAATCGCTGCCGATGCCGGGCGCGAGCACCGCGAAGATCCTGCTGGTCTACGCGGCTTTTCAGCTGATCCTTGACCTGCGGCGGTTGGTGTCGGTCAACGGCATCCGCGACAGGATAGGCCTGGAGGCGCAAACGAAGGCCGAGTGGCCGAACTTCAAGTGTCCTCCCGTGATCAGCTTCTTCTGCACGTTCGACCTCGCCGGACTTCTGCTCACCGTGGGCAGCCCGGCATTCGACAAACTACTCACGGACGTGACGAAGGCCCCGGGAAATACGCCGCGTGCCAACGAGCTGTTGCTGCTACTCGGCTTCGAATACGTCGCGTCCGTCGCCTGGCAGTCCGGGTTGCGGCATCCGCAGCGCGGCGGCATCTGGTTCGGCGGCGCGTACTGCCAGGGTGGTTCGCCGACCGGATTCACCGCGAAGTGCCACACGCTCGTAGACAAGGACCCACAGTGTCCGGGCGAGAAGCGCGCGGTATGGACGGCGGATCCACTTGGCGTGAAGTCCGTGCAGGGCACCGCGCTGGCATATGCGACGTACATGACCCTGCTCGCACAGGGACGACTGGTCGATGCCGGCTCTTCGGCGGCCATCCAGCTACTCCTGAGCGTCGCGTGCAGCGAGGTCGGCCAGGTGTTGCCCGTGCGCGCGACGAAATGCGGAGACACGTCGCGGCTGCTGCATGACGCTGCCTGGGTAGAGCACGAGGGCAGGCGCTGGGCCGTCGGCATCATGTCGCAGGGGCTGAGCGCCACCGAGCGACCGCGCATCCGCGAGCTCGCCAGAAAGCTCCACCTGCTCATCAAGGGCAACGGCACGCCGTGATCATCGACTGTCACTGCCACGCGGGTAAAGGCGACGGACTCACGGGTCCCTGGGACACGCGTGCCGCGCTCGGCAAATACCTGCAGCGCTGCTCGGCTGCGGGCATCACGCACTCCGTGCTGTTCGCCGCGTTCACTTCAGACTATTCGCAGGCGAATCGCGAGGTGGCGAGCATCGTCGGACGACGCCCGAAGCAGTTCTACGGCTTCGCATTCGTGAACGCGGTGCGCGATGCGGGCCGGGTGCATTCACTCGTGCAGACCGCCGTGCAGCGTTATGGCTTCGTCGGCATCAAGGTGCACCGGCACGAGGGGCGCATCACGCGCGAGATCTGCGAGACTGCGCGTGCGTTTTCGCTGCCCGTGCTCTACGACGTCATGGGAGAGGTGTCCGCCTGCGAACTGCTGGCTCGCGAGTACCCCGACGTCAATTTCATCATTCCGCATCTCGGCAGTTTTGCCGGCGACTGGCGCGCGCACCTCGCACTGATCGACCAGCTCGTCCGTCATCGAAACTTACACGCCGACACCTCCGGTGTGCAGCGCTTCGACCTGCTCGCCGAGGCCGTGCAACGCGCCGGTGCGCGCAAGGTGTTGTTCGGCTCGGACGGGCCGTGGCTGCATCCCGGCGTCGAGCTCGCGAAGGTCCGTGCCGTGGGCGATGACCTGCGTCTCGCACATTCCGATGAAGCACTCATGCTCGCGGGAAATTTCCGGCGGCTCATCTCACAAGTTCGCATGCGCGTGCGCACCGCGCCGCGTTTCGTGGCGTCCGCCGCCGTTGCCGTGCACGGCGGGGCATTTTCGGAAGAAGTCGCGGATCCGTGGGCGCGTCCATCGGGTGTTCAGGCGCCGGCGCTGGGCTCCTGCTGTGGCTGAACGGTGCGGTCGGTTTGCGGCGCAATCTTCTCGTGCCCATTTTCCTGGCGCGAATTTTCCTGCCGCGCCGACGCCCGCCGCAATTGCAATGCGCGGTCCGTGACGCCGAGGCGATGCGCGGCGCGCTGGAGATTTCCATCCGCGTCCTTGAGCGCCATCCGGATCGCGCTGTCTTCCGCAGCCCGGCCGATATCTTTCATGCCGATGCCGGAAGACAATGCGAGCCGCATGCAGCGCTCGAAATTCTCGTCGCGCCAGTCGTCGATCGTATCCGGCGAGGCGGGGCGTTCGGGCGGCGGCAGGTCACCCACAGTGATTGCGCCATCGCCGACATGCCGGTCCATGATGCGCATCACGAGCTGACGCAGATCGCGCACGTTGCCCGGATATTCACGCCGCAGCAGGCATTCCTCGACCGCGGCATCGAGCTCGATGGGCGCGTGGCCGGTGCGCCGTTCGCGCGCGAAATGGCGCGCCAGCGGCACGATGTCCTCGGTGCGCTCACGCAGCGGCGGTAGCGTGAACACCCAGCTCGAGATGCGGTGATAGAGATCGTGCCTGAATTCACCCCGCCGCACGGCCGCCAGCAGGTCGCGATTCGTCGCGCACACGAGACGGAACTCGGTTTTGAACCAGGTATTTCCGCCGACGCGCTTGAACGTCTGCTCCTGGACGGCGCGCAGCAGCTGCGCCTGCAGGGGCAACGGCAACTCACCGACTTCATCGAGAAAAACCGTGCCGCCGCGCGCGAGCGCAAATGCGCCTTCGCGGGTATTCGTCGCGCCGGTGAACGCGCCGCGCTCGTGGCCGAAAAATTCGCTTCCCGAAAGCTCTGGCACGATGGTCGTGCAGTCCACGGTGACCAGGCTGCCCTTGTCAGGGCGCCCATCCAGCGTGTGTATGAGCCTGGCGATCAGTTCCTTGCCGGTGCCGCTCTCGCCGAGCACCAGCGCGCTGGCAGCAGTGAAGCGCGCCACTTCGACGACCTGCCGCAGTGCCGCTTGCCAGCGCGCGCTGCTGCCCACCAGCGAATCGGTGATCAGCGACGAATTGACGAGCTCATCCACCTGGCTCCAGCGCGCGAGTCGAGCGGCGATCGTCGCAGCGGTCGCGGGGCCGTCCTGCCAGCGCAGCAGGTCCGAGGCTCCGGCGCGCAGCAGCTGCCAGGCCTCGGATTGCCCCGGATGCGCGTTCACCGAGACCGCCAGGATGCGTTCGACGCCCGCGGCGCGTATCGCCTGCAGGCGCGCGATCAGCCCATGCCCGGCGTCGCTGAAGAACAGCACCGTCGGGCAGTTTGCCGATGCGCGGTCCGGCACCACCTTGAGGCCGACATCGCCGAGTAGCTCGATCGATCGAGCGCCGAGCCGCTCACTCGCGGCATCGGAAAACACGAGCCGTACATCCATTTGCTCACTCGATGTTCCTGCGGCCCCCGCCGAAGAAGAATAGCCCGGTGAAATCCATGTCCAGGCATGCCCCGCGCGAGCTTTATCGTCAGGACGAGACAAATTCCCTGTTGTGCTGCGACAGACCTGAGGAGCCAGGAAAGTTGCGCGTATGAACAAGCTGGCGCAATTTCCACGTCATGGAATCGAAACGACGATGTGCTGCGTTCGCGGGCGCTGCTTTTTCATTCCTTCTGATCGCGATCGCCTTTGCCGAGGAGTGGCAGGGCTATGAGCGGCTGACGCGCGAACAATTGCTGGGCCGGTTGGCGGAGGCGGGCACGGAGCCTCCGTCGCTGTCCGGTAAAAACTTTTCCGGGCTCGATTTGTCTGGCATCGATTTCCGGCGCGCCAATCTATCCGCCTCCGTGTTCAACAAGGCCGCGTTGTCGGGCGCCAGGCTGGACGGCTGCAACCTCACCGTCAGTTTCCTGGAAGGTGCGAATCTTTCGGAAGCGTCCCTGACGCGTGCAACGCTGTTCTCCGCGCAGATGGCCGGTGCCGTGCTGACCGGGGCGGATCTCACCGGGGCGCGCCTGATCGGCGATCTGCGTCGCGCGGACTTGTCGCGCGCGAAGCTCGTTCAGATGAACGCTGCCGCGGACATGAAAAACCAGTCGATGGGCCTGATGCGCACGAGCATCGTCAATGCGAAGGTGCGCTCAGCCGACATGACGGATTCGGACTTCTCCCGTGCGGATCTGAGTTTCTCCGACTTCACCGGCGCCCGAATGATTGGCACGAAGCTGGTACGTGCGGACTTCAGCGGTTCCGTGCTCGCTGGAGCGGATCTGACGGGCGCAGATCTGCGCGATGCGATTCTGATAGACGCCGATCTGACGAACGCCAACCTCTCGAAGACGAATCTCACCGGGGCACAACTTCGCGGCGTGAAGGGTTTGAGCAGCGCGAGGCGTCCGGACACGCTGGGCCTGGAAGAGTCGGGAAATTGAGAATCGCTACGCCGTCGGGAACGGATTCCGCTCGACGAACTGCGCCTGGTGCCAGTAGGGGTAGGTCCGCGGTCTTGCGCTGGCCGCTTCGAGCTGAGCCACCTGCGCCGGCGTGAGTTTCCAGCCGATCGCGCCCAGATTCTCCTTCAGCTGTGTCTCATTGCGCGCACCGATGATCACCGTTGCCACACTCGGGCGAGACAGCACCCAGGCGATGGCGATCTGCGCCACGCTCTTTCCGGTTTCCGCCGCCACCGCGTCGAGCGCGTCGACGATCCTGTAAAGGTGCTCGTCCTCCGACGGAGGCGCGATCCGCGCCGTGGTGGCATCCGTGAGCCGGGTGACGGCCGGGCCCGACTGCCCGCGCCGGAATTTCCCACCCAGCCTGCCCCAGCCGAGTGGGCTCCACACGACTGTGCCCACGCCCTGGTCGAGCGCGAGCGGCATGAGTTCCCATTCGAATTCACGGCCGAGAAGCGAGTAATACGCCTGGTGCGCCACATGGCGCGCCCAGCCCTGGCGCTCGGAAATCGCGAGCGACTTCATCAGATGCCAGCCCGAGAAATTGGAGCAGCCGATGTGACGGATTTTGCCGGCGCGCACAAAATCGTTGAGCGTGCACAGCGTCTCCTCCACCGGAGTCAGGGCATCGAAGCCGTGCAACTGGTACAGATCGATGTAGTCGGTACCCAGGCGCCGCAGGCTGCCCTCGATCTGCTTTGTCAGGTGCTTGCGGCCTGAGCCCACGTCGTCCGGTGCGTCGCTGAACCGGAACGTGCCCTTGGTGGAGATGATGACGCGGTCGCGCCGGCCTTTGATGGCCTGGCCGAGAATTTCCTCCGCCTGCCCGGCCGAGTAGATGTCGGCTGAATCAAACAGCGTGACCCCCGCCTCGAGGCAGAGGTCCACGACGCGTGTGGCTTCCTTCACGCCATTGGCGCCCCAGGCCTTGAAGACAGGCGCGTCGCCAAATGTCGCAGTGCCGAAGCTGAGCACCGGTACTTTCAGATCCGATCGGCCTAGTTGTCTGAATTCCATTTCAAGGTCTCCTGTTCAAACTACCGTCCGATGACGCTCGATGCAGGTGGTCAGTACTTCATCTCCCGGCCGCTGCCACCAGTTGCTGGCCGAAAAGATCTCGACTTCGCTGAAGCCTGCGTAACCTGCGGCTTCCATCGAGGCGCGGATCTTGCGCAGGTCGATGACACCGTCGCCCATCATTCCGCGGTCGAGCAGAAGATCGGTGGTCGGTGTCAGCCAGTCGCAGACATGGAAGGCGAGGAGGCGGCGCGCTCCCGCGCGATGAATCTGCTCGTGCAATTTCGGATCCCACCAGACGTGATAGACATCGACGGCGACGCCCAATGCGACGTCACCGGCACCCGTGTTGGCATCCAACGCATCGCAGATATCCAAAGCCTGTTCGAGTGTGTTCACGCAGGCGCGATCCGCTGCGTACATCGGATGCAAGGGTTCGATCGCCAGCGGCATCTTGCGGGGCCGTGCGTATTCGAGCAGGCGCGCGATTCCGTCAGTGACTTGCGCGCGCGAACGATCGATGTCCCGATGTACGGCCCGGCCCTCGAGAGCGCCGGGCAGGGCGCCGACGACCAGGACCAGGCACGGACTGCCGAGTTCGCAGGCCTCATCCACCGCGCGGAAGTTGTCGTCCAGCGCCGCCGCAAGACCGGCTTCATCGGCAGCGGGGAACATGCCGCCGCGGCAGTATCCGGAGAGCTTGATTCCCGTCTCTCGAATCAGTCGACTCGCCACCTGCAAGCCACACTCGGCGACCTGATCGCGCCACGGCGAGATCGCGCGAATGCCGTGTCGCGCACAGGCTTCGATGATCTGCGGCAGCGTCCATTGTTTGCGCACCGTCGCGGTGTTGATCGCCAACCATTCGGGACTCGTGGAAAAGTCACGCATCGGATCAGCCGATGCCGTGCAGTGCGAGCAGCTGCTTCATGCGGCTGCAGGCGAGCGTTGGGTCGACGAGCAAGGCTGCCTCGTCGGCCAGCCGGAAGATCTCGGCCAGGTGCGTGATCGACCGCGCGCTCTGCTGGCCGCCGACCATGGCGAAATGATTCTGGAAACCGTTGAGGTAAGCCATGAACACGACGCCGGTCTTATAGAAGCGAGTGGGCGCGGCGAAGATGTGCCTGGAGAGCGGAACGGTGGGCGCGAGGATGCGATGGAATTGCGGCTCGTCGCCGCGTGCGAGTGCAGCGAGCGCCGCCGCCGCCGCCGGAGCAATCGAGTCGAAGATGCCGAGCAGGGCGTGGCTGTACCCCTTCGAATCGCCCGCGATCAACTCCGCGTAGTTGAAGTCATCGCCCGTGTACATGCGCACGTTCGCCGGCAGGCGGCGCCGCATGTCGATTTCACTCTGCTTGTCGAGCAGCGAGATCTTGATGCCGTCGACCTTCGACGCGTGGCGTTGAATGACATCCAGCGCCACGTTCATGGCTGTGCCGATATCGCGAGAGCCCCAATAACCTGCCAGCGCCGGATCGAACATGTCGCCTAACCAGTGCAGGATCACGGGCTCGCGGGCCGCGGACAGCAGCCGATCGTAGACGCGCGCGTAATCTTCGGGACCGCGTGCGATGCGCGCCAGTGCACGGCTCGCCATCAGGATGAGGCGTCCGTCCAATGCTTCGATCGCGGACATCTGGTTTTCATACGCGCCGATCACATCGTCGAGCGTGCGCGCGTATTCGGGGAGCAGGTGGTCCGTGCCGCAACCGTTGGCGAGCAGCGCACCTTTCATGCCGCGCGCGGCGCCGATCGATTCCTTGATGAGTTGAAGTGACGTGAGCCAGTCGAGACCCATGCCGCGCTGCGCCGTGTCCATCGCCTCGGCGACACCCAGGCCGAGATTCCAGAGATGCACGCGATAGGCAATGGTCGCGTCCCAATCCAGCGCGCAGTCGCTCCACGGATCGCGAGTCGCCAACGGATCCGCGACCACGTGCGCCGCCGAATAGACGACGCGATTGAATCGTTCTCCCTTCGCGGGAGTTGCCGGAGTCCGTGCCAGCAGTGTGTACGGCCTGAGCTCCGTCGTTCCGCCATGGCTGAACGGAAGCGAAATCGTGAGTGTCATGCGGGCAGGCCCGGCACGTCGATCCAGCGGCGCTCGCGCCAGCTTTGTGTTGCGCACTCCACGAGCTGCACGCCTTTCGCGCCTTCGAGGAGATCCCATTGAAAAGGTGTGCCGGCGACGACGTGACGGATGAACCGCTCCCACTGCAGCTTGAAGCCATTCTCGGCGACCCGCGTGTCGGGCACGTCCAGCCAGTGGTCGAAAAAATTCATCGGTGATCGCAGATCGGGATTCCACACCGGCTTCGGCGTATTCACGCGCGCCTGGCTCCTGCAGTCCATGAGCCCTGCGACCGCCGAACCGTGTGTACCGTCGACGTGGAAGGTCACAAGGTCATCGCGGCGCACGCGCGTACACCATGAGCTGTTGATTTGCGCCACGATGTCGCCTTCCAGCTGAAGCGTGGCGTAGCAGGCGTCATCGGCGTTCGCCGCGTACGGCCGGCCTTGCTCGTCCCAGCGATCGTGGATGTGCGTGGCTCCGAGGCAAGACACGCTCTTCACCGCCCCGAACAGATTGTCGAGCACGTACCGCCAGTGGCACATCATGTCGAGGATGATGCCGCCGCCATCGGCCGCGCGGTAATTCCAAGAAGGGCGCTGTATCGGCTGCAGATCGCCTTCGAATACCCAGTAGCCGAACTCGCCGCGCACCGAGAGGACCCGGCCGAAGAAGCCGGACTTCACGAGCATCGCGAGCTTGAGCAGGCCGGGCAGGAATAGTTTGTCCTGCACGACGCCGTGCTTCACGCCGCACTTTCTTGCCAGCCGCACCAGTTCGAGCGCAGCGCTCAACGTGGGCGCAACCGGCTTCTCGCAGTACACGTGTTTGCCGGCGTGCATGGCGCGCTCGAGCAGGCTCGCCCGTCCCTGCGTCGACGCGGAGTCGAAGAACACCGTGTCGGCAGGGTTTGCGAGCGCACCGTCCACATCCGTGCTCCAACGGGATATGCCATGTGTTCGCGCGAGTCGCTCGAGCGCCTCGGCGTTGCGACCGAGCAAAATCGGGTCGGGCATCACACGATCGCCGTTGTCCAGAGCGACGCCGCCTTGCTGGCGGATCGCCACGATCGAACGAATCAGATGTTGGTTCAGCCCCATGCGCCCCGTTACGCCGTGCATCATGAGTCCCAGGCGAATCTCAGCCATTGCTATTCCTCACGTTCAGTCTTCGGGCAGCGGTTGGTCTTTGGTTTCGGGCATCCACGGCAGCACCGCGATCCCGACTAACAACACGAGGCTGACCCAGGTCCCCGCAGTTCGAAATCCTTCGATGTCCCCGCCCAACGAGCGCGTCAGCTGGCTCATCGTGAATGGTGCGGTTGCAGCCACGATTCGCCCGACGTTGTAACAAAAGCTCGTTCCGGTGCTGCGCAGGCTCGTGGGAAATAGTTCCGGCAGGTATACGGCGTATGCGCCGAGCACCGCGAGCTGACCGAACCCCATGAGAGGCAGCATCCAGTACATGTCCTGGAATTCGCGCATGTACCGGAACACGATCCAGGTGGAGACGATGGACAGGAGCAGGCCGAGCGCGATCGCGATACGGCGCCCGTTGACTTGCGCGATCTTTGCCAGGGCCAGCATGCCGATGAAGCCGCCTACGTTCTGGAGCAGCAGCCCGATGGAGCGCCAGTACGCTTTCTCGCTGGCGAGTTCGCCGGGCGAGAGTCCGGCGCCAATGAAGTGCAGCTCGACGATCGAGCCCACGATCTTAGGATGGAAGTTGCCGACGCCCCACAGTCCGATGATGCCCGCGCTGCAGACCACCAAGCCGAGCCAGGCACGGCTGGCCCATACGGGGTGGGTCAGAAGCCGGCGATAAGAGCCGAACTGGATTCCGCGAGCGGCTCCTTCGTTACGTGCCGCGACCCACTTCGGCGGCTCTTCGAGGTGGCGCAGCAGCGGCACACACAGCAGCGCCGGAAGCGCGCCGACCAGGAACATCGCCTGCCAATGCGTGAGTCCCAAAGGCAGGAGTTGCCGCGCGGCGAGCGACCCGAGCAGCATGCCGATCAGCGCGGCCGCGAGGTTTCCCCAGGTAGATAGTGACTGCAGTAATCCGAGCGCCGGCGCGCGGCTGCGATCGGGCAGCGAATCTGCGACGAGCGCGACCGCAAGGCCGAAGACCCCGCCGACACCCAGGCCGGTGGCGAAGCGGTAGACGCAAAAATCGACGAAGCCGGTGGAGAACGAGCTGAGCCCCGTACTGAGCGAGTACAGGAGAATGCAGATCGTCAGCATCCGCGCGCGGCCGTAGCGATCGCCGAGCGCGCCGAAGATCAGGCCACCGACAGCCCACGCGATCAGGAACACGGATGTGGTGTACGGGCCGTATTCCAAGGCGAGCTTCGGGTCGGCGATCAGATCTTCCATTGCTGCGTCGCGCGCCAGGTTGAAGACCTGCAGGTCGAAGCAATCGAACGCCCACGCAAGCGAAGCGCCGGCGAAGACCAGCCACTGATCGCG